>JAEEGL013263999.1_pt1 | contig 34510 bp, 30 predicted proteins | sample 9134231 | NCBI WGS metagenome assembly JAEEGL01 (sample SAMN16246548, study PRJNA631951) | gut metagenome | biome: gut microbiome; feature: rumen; material: fiber-attached | host: Bos | place: Iran: Karaj | collected 2018-10
AACGGCACCATCAGGGCATTGACAACGAAATCCCAGAGCGCAAATACGAAAACAACAAATTATTAATCCGTACCCATGAAGCTGCTTGATGTTTCACTTTAATTCACTATATTTGCAGTCTCAATTAATGGGTACATTATACTATTTTATACACAAGTTCTCATTGTATAAAGACAAAATAAAAGAGGAGCTTGCGAAAAAAACAGACGTAAAAGAAGAGTATGCGTTTGCAGAACCCATCATTTATTTTAGTGAGCGAATGAGCAAGGCTTTTCATGGGAAAAGAGGACTCGTTACTTATACACGTTCAAGAGACATTAAGCGTTGCATAAACAATTTGCTTTCACAGCCTTTAAAACTCAAAAAAATTGATGGCAATGGTTCTTTTCCGTTATTCTGGTGGTTCCGTGGAAGTTCTGCAATGTATATTGATAAATATAGGTGGTTGGGGAATAGGCATTTATTAATAAATGAGTTAGAACTAAATGTGAGAAAAGTTGTTGCCTATGTTGATCCTTCAGGAAGATATTATGGGCAATATGTTTACATTGAGACCGATGCTGACAGACCGACAGGGCTTTATCGTGAAAACACAGAAGAAGAAATCCAGAGTTGCGAAAAGGAATTGGGATACTATTATGAGGAATATGGGGTTTTCAAGTTGTTCCGCTTTATTAATAAATCAGTAACATTAACTGAGTTTGATGATGGTCATACCACTTGGGGAGGAAAGTTGATGTCTCCAAGTCGAGAAGATTGTGAACATCGTACACGTTTTTTGACACCTTATAATTTAATAATCTCTTCCCAGGAGTCATCGTTTAATTGTCCTCAGTTTGATGGTTCTGATGATTTCTTTAATAAATTGTTGCGTAAAGAAATAACCATTGAGGAGTTTAATGACTACATGAAAAAATTTCCTAAACCGATGGATAGATTTTATTGAATATGAACTGGCGTATTCCGATTCGGATGCCCTATTTTTCGGCTGCCACAATGTGACAGCCCTACAGCCCAACGGGACAATTTCACCCAAGGGTTGTAGGGCTGTCGTATCACGGCAGCCGCAATTATAAAAATTGAATAATTGTTTCCGCCAAATTGTTTTGTTTTTGGATTTATTCAATATCTTTGCGTAAAATTGAATGTCAATGCCATACAATCTACCACAACGGAAATCACCGCGTGTCACATGGCACGATTACAATGGAGGAAGGTATTTCGTGACCTTTTGCACGAAAAACCATGATTTGTATTTTGGTGATGTGGTTGATGGTAAAATGGAATTGTCGGAAATTGGGGAATGGGCGGTGAAACAAATCGAACAAACGGCGATTATTCGTCAGAATGATGTGGAAATCCCAATGTTTGTGGTTATGCCCAACCATGTTCATCTAATCGTTGTATATAATCGTGTTGTTCCCTGTAGGGACGCATCGAATGCGTCCGAATCGAATGCGTCCGTATGTAGGGACACATCGAATGTGTCCGCATCGAATGTGTCCGCAGATAATATGCCGGACAATGTTTCAGCGGACGCACGCGGTGCGTCCCTACGGTTTGGACCGCAATCGGGGAATTTGGCATCCGTGGTGCGTGGTATTAAATCCGCCGTCACCAAATATGCCAATGAACACGATATTTCATTTGCATGGCAACCGCGATTCCATGACCATATCATTCGGAATTGGACGGAAATGAATCACATTGCCCAATATATCCAAAACAATCCTATTAAATGGGAAACGGACCGGTTTTATAAAAAACGGTGAATGATGATTTGCGGCTGCCACGGTGTGACAGCCCTACAACCCGGGTGAAATTGTCCCGTCAGGTTGTAAGGCTGTCGTACCACGGCAGCCGCAATCATGAAAAAAGAATAATTGTTTCCGCCAAATTGTTTTGTCAAAAAAAAAACAATACCTTTGCAGAAAATTGAACGTCAATTCCATCATGAAAAAAACATTCTCAATCATTCGAAGCATTCTTGCCATAATCGGCCTCCTTGCCATATTGGCTATCATTGTATTAAGGATTGCAAGACCGTATTATTATTATGATTATGGCTTGAGCAATCTTGGTTTGTACGAAAAGAGGGTTGATGCCTTGCGCTCTTCCGGCGAATATGCCGCCGACACCAACATGTTTTCAATGCAAATCATCTAGGATTCGGCAAGAGCGAAAGAGATTCGCGATTATTTCCAATTGGACACGCTGTTTCCTGAAAATGCCAGCACTTGGGAAAAAGCCATTGCCATTGGCAAGTTTGTGGCCTCGAATATTCCGCACGACAACCAAAAGGTGTGGCCGGAACATATCAATGCCATCGGATTGTGGGAATACACAAAGGATGTCGCGCCTGCGTTCAACTGCCGGCTGCACAGCATTTTGACATTTGAGTTGCTCCTCGCTGAAAATATCAAGGCACGGTACATCACTTGTATGCCCTACGATGAGGACGACCCAGATTGTCATGTGGTCAACGAGGTGTGGCTGCCTGAACACAACAAATGGGCGATGATTGACTCTGACATGGGTGGGCATTATGTTACCGATTTGGACGGTACGCCATTGTCGCTCAAGGAAATGCGTGAGCACTACATTTCAGGAGAAAAAATGATGATGTATCCCGCTTTTGGTGAAGGCAGTAGCAAAGTGGATGACTATTATGCCTATATGGCCAAAAACACTTATTGGTTCTCTTGTTGGGGCAAGCTGTCCTATTATCAGGAAGACTACAAAATGGAGGACGTAGTTCGTGATAGCTATGTCAATTTGGTGCCTTCGGGATACGAACCATACAACATTGGAGGCGGCAATACCATTACAACGAATGTAGATTTGTTTTGGGACGCATCGCTTGTAATCGGCAAAGAACAGCCATAATTGGTTTGTTGTTTTGTGTTGCGGCTGCCACGGTAACCGCGAAACGATCTGACCATGCCATCCTATCGAAGACGGTGACAAAAAAACTGCGTCAAGTTGCTGTTTTGTCATGGAGAAACGAAAAAAAATCTATTTTTGCAATTTGTAAAACAAAGTTGCGTTATTTGTAAGTCTATTGCGAACACTTAAATAAACGAATATGAAGAAACACATTTTGCCAATGGCGGCCATCGTGCTCGCCCTCATGCTTTCCACCTTTAGCGGTTGCAGAAAGCAGAAACCCCAAGACAACACTCCTGCCCAAGAAGGCCTTTATTTGGGCATCGTCGGGTTCAATTCCGAACTTTACACCATGCCCCTCGGACTGCTTAATCAGTCCACGAAACACACGTTTGAGAGCTTTGTGAATGGTTTGTCCATGCAGAATGGCACCATCCTTTATCATGCTGTCAACACGGGTATCAGCAGTTTGGCCAAAGCCAAAGTGCCGAAAAACCTCATTAATGTCTCGGTAGTGACCTTCACCGATGGCCTCGACCAAGGTTCTTATGTTTTGTCGAACTTCAACTCAGGCGCGGATTATTTGTCGGCTGTCAATAACCGCATTATGACCGAACTCATTGGCGGCACCAACATTTCCGCTTATTCGATAGGCGTGCGTGGCTCCGATGTAGCCGACGTGGAAAGCTTCCGCAACAACTTGAAGAAACTCTCCAGCGACCCCGTGAACAATGTATTTGAGGTCAACAACATGAGTGAGGCCTCTGAAAAGTTTGCAGAAATCGCCCAACAGCTTTACAACCAAAGCACGTACTACAACGTGTCGCTCAAGATGCCGGCTCAGGAACCCAACACGCTCCTTCGTTTCACCTTCGATAACGTGAATGATGCCAACGCCTCGCAATGCTACATTGAGGGCAGGTACATCCGCAATAATAGTGGAGATGTGATGCTGAACGACGTCCATTATGTGGGTTTGGAATGCATGTCGGGCGCTAGCGTCGCGGCTTCGTCGGAAGGCATCTTTGTCGTGTTCTCTTTCCAGAACCTCACTGACTTGAATGGCACACAGATGGCCACCGATTACGTGAAACAATGGAACTGGATTTCATCGTCAAGCCAATGGCAATACAACAGTGAGTTCACCCCATCTGGCAACACCGAAACGGTTGAACAATACAAGAGCGCGATGATTATGCTGGTGCTCGATTGTTCCAACTCACTCGGCAACGATTTCACCAACATGAAGGCTGCTGCCAATCAGTTTATTGAGACCCTGAGCGGCAATTACAGCGGTAAGCATTAATCGACACTATTCAGTTTTGCTATTATCTTCAGCATCTGCTCACCCAAACCGATGGTGTAGCCTTGCTTCACAAAGACGACTTCGCTGTTGGCGTTGGCAATGATGAAAATGGGCAGGTTGCTGTTGTCAAGATGCAGGCTTTCAACAAGTTCATCACGTATGGCTTCTTTGTAGAGACCATACGTGATGTTTTTTGGCAACCCGCTGAAATTCTTCAATTTGAACTTGTTGTAGTCTTCTCTATCGGCGAAGAGGAACACCATCGGAAGGCCACTTTGCTCGAAATCATTGCTGAAAGCGGCGATGTCCTGCATGGCGTGGGTGGTCGGCTCGCTGCCTTGGTCCAAGAGACCGAGGATGTAATAGCCGCCCCACACGATTTGCTTGAAGTTGTATTCTTCATCGGTTTCGGCATCGTTGAAACGGTTCTCGGCATAGAAACTGCCAATCACATGAAGGTCGTTATCAGGCTCACGCAGCACAAGGTCGACAACGGTGGTTTCTTTCGCCTTGATGGTAAAGAACTGGCTGTGAGTCAGGGCGGTACCATCGGGCAGACGGTTGCCCGAAGTGAGGATGTAATAGCCTGCCTCCAAGGATGTCGGGTGCTCGAAACTCGACAATGTCATGCCATCGTCGATACCTGGGTCTTGCGCGTCGTAGGCCAACAGGTGGAAGCTGTTGCCGTCAAACTTCTTGATACTGAAATGCGTGTAGTATTTGGGGTCGGGCATGGAGGCGATGGGGCTGTAGCGGATGTCCAAATAACCGATTTCCGCCACTTTGGGTTGCTCGGCCTCAAAGTCTACATCAATCCATTCATTGTCAAAGTATTGTACATTTCCCGTTACGGGATGGACTTGTGTGGCGATGCCCAAACTTCTTGCCATGCTGACGAAGAAAATGTCGCGGGAATGGCGGTCGGCCTTGCGAGCTTTTAGCACGCCAAGCGGTGAGATGGGATAACGCTGCGGATTCAGGTTGTCGTCGGTTTTGATGTTGTTTTTTACCCAATCGACCAAAAGGGCGGGATTGTCGTGGTATTGCCGACGTTCCGTTTCGGGGAAGAACTCGGTAAGGACTTTGCGGTAAGGCACGAGCATTTCGTTGCTCACGCGCGGGTTGAGGATGTATTGCGCATACAGCTCCGGCGGCATGGAGATGATGGATTGCTCAAGACCTGGTGTGTTATCGAAATGGTCTTTCAGCACCTCAAGGCTGACGTCGCGCAGGTCTTTGTCTGAGATGTTGCTAAGTAGTTCCACCGCCTTGGTTTCGCCGTTTTTGCTTTGCGCGTATTTCACGAAGTCGGCAAGGGTCTGGTAGTTGCCCCAACTCTTTTCATAGATGCGGCACAAGGTCTTGTTGCCCGTGTTGGCAATAATCTCATTCTGAGCTTCTTTGCAGGCTCTGATGTAGGCAGTGCGAAGGGAGTCTTCGTAAGCCCCACGGCGGTCGTTTTCGGCGCGCATCTCGGGTGTGACTTCGGGCAAGACACAAGTCGGTGGGGGAGGAACCATCTCGAACTCAAAGGTCTGTTCCATGCCTTCTTCGTGGTCGAGGGTAATGGTAACATTCTCATTTTCACCTGATTTAAATACTTGGAAGCCGAACTTGCCGTCTTTGGCAGCATAAGCCATCATGCAGCCCATACCTGCCGTGAGCCACGTCTGGCCATTTTCGTCGGTGGTCTTGGTAACGACGGTGCAGAACTCGGCGTAGTTGTAGATTTTGAACTCCACAGGCAGGTTGGCTTGTGGTTTACCCTCACTATCGACCACGGTAAAGGTGGTCTTGGCGGTCTTGCCGTAGTTGTCTACCACATTGATCTCCGTGTAGTTGCGGGTGCGGCTGATGACTTCCTCCGGGCCGTCATAGTCGCCGAAGACGCGTGTATGTAATAATAAGGTGCGCGAGGCAGGCTCGTTGAACCAGCCCAAGTCGAGCACAGGCTCAGGCTCGCAGGCACCGAGGAAGTGCCATTTTTCGTCCACCCAGGCCTCCACCCAGGCGTGGTTGTCATCACAGTGCGCCCAGCGGGGCGTGTAGACCTGTCGTGCCGGAATGCCTACAGTACGCAAAGCGGTCACCAACAGCGTCGATTCCTCGCCGCAGCGTCCCCAAGAGGTCTTGACCGTCGCCATGGGTGCTGAGGTGCGGCTATCGGAGCCTTTGTAGTTCACATGTTCGTGGCACCAGTGGTTCACTTCAAGGACGGCGTCATATAAGGAAAGGTCTTTCACGCGGCCCTTCAGCTCCTCATAATAAGTGGCTCTGAAACGGTCAAGGTTCTCATTGTTGACGCGCACTGGCACCACGAAATGCTTGAACTCGCGCTCGGGGATGCTTGAACCCCAAGGCATCTCTTCCTTGGCAAGGAAGGCATAGTGGACGCACTCGCGGTAATAGTCCTCGGTGTAGTCCACGCTGTCGCCTAGCGGCATATATTGATAGAGGAATTCTAAGGCTTGTTGTTCATTGAATGCCTTTTGTTTGGCTTCTCCTGTACAGTTTGAAAACAGCAGGGCGGAGAAAGTTAGGAGGAGGAATAAGGTGTTTTTCATAATAGGAATATTTTGCGCAAAGGTAGTAATTAATACAAAAAAGGTGGTAAGCCTACCACCTTTTTTGCTCACATTTCTCCCAAATCAAACCATAAACTCTTCCAAAGAGGAGAACAGAATCTCATGCAGTTCCTCTTTATGCTCGGGCGTGGTCTGCGTGAACAGGAAGCCCCAGATGCTCATGGCGGGGTTCATGATGTCACGAGTTTCGAGAACACCGTGGAAGTGCCGTTTGATGCGCTCGAAGTCGAGTTTGCGGTTGGTGTCGTAGGGCTTGTCCAAGACGACGAAGCTGAACACGTCGTTCTCGATGCCGTTCCACATAGTGGCGTAGTCGGGGCGGGTGCCTTCGAAGTAGGCTTGCACGGGCAACAGATGGCAGGTGTGGCGCGTCAGGTCGTTGAGACACATGCCAGCGAAACGCAGCGGGTTCACCTCAATCGGGATGGCGCGACCTGAGTGCTTGTCCACGCGGAACTCCACATGCATCGGGAAGTTGCGCAGTTGCAGGGCACCGTTCAGGTCAATGCAGAACTGGTTGAAAGCGGGGTAATTGCTCTCAAAAATCTGTTTGCTCATGCAATAGAGGCGGTCGCTGACATCGGTCTCGCTCTTGAAGATATGGTGGAAGATGTTGATGATGTTAGGCTTGCCCTCAGCATCGTAGTAGGCATCCACGGCGTATTCCTCGCCTTCGATAAACTGCTCAAGGACAAACATTTCGCTGCGCACGACGGTTTCGGGGAACACGGCGCATTGTTTGGCGAAATTCTTGTCAATGTCATCCAAGGCGGCCTGCCATTCGGCCTTGTTGCGGACGATGTATACGCCCACACTGAGGAAGCCGATAGCGGGTTTCAGCACAAGCGGCAAGGGCAACTCGTCAGGGTTGAGGCTGCGCAAAGCCTTCATCTCCACCTCTTTATAATAGAAGTCGGGATAAATCTGCTGGCAAATGCGGCGGAAAGCAACTTTGTCCTTCAAAATCTTGACTTTCTTCACCAATTCGGATTCGGGCAGTTGGGCATAAAGCCACACCAAGGCGTTTTCCGAGACGGCGTAAAGCTGTCCGCTTTGCTGGTATTTTTCGACAAACTGCTTGTCATCCAACAAGTTGAGGTGATGGCCTTCAGCAGTAAGTTGTGCCGCCATGTCGTTGTGCAGCACGGGAATCTGTTTTTCTTCAAGGTAGGCGACCAACGGTGCCGACACGTATGGTTTTTCCAAAATAATCATAACGATAGATAGGTTTTGAATTGAGGCGCAAAGATAGGCAATTTATCAACACGAAAAGCCATAATCACCGCATCAAAACATGTCCCATGCGGCATTCGAGGCAGCGTTTGGTCTTGCAGTACGCGTTGTGGAGGTGCAGCAAGGCCTGCGTTTGCATGGCGTTTTGTGCCGTGATGCCGCATTGCGCGAAATGCCGGATAACGGCATTGTCTTCAGGTTCGGTTTCCTCCAAAAACTGCATGGCCGTTTCGCAGTAGGACTCGTCTTTATGAAGTTTGCCATAACAGAACAGCAAAGGTACCACTGCATTGATAATCAAAACGTCAGCGGTGGTTTCGCCGAGGTGTTTGGGCTTTGTAGGGTTGTCACATTGTGGCAGCCGCTGATTGAATCGATAATGTGTCTCCCAATATTCCGATGCCACCACATCAAACAGGGCCTTGGCCTCAGTAGTATCTTTCGCCGCCTTGATTTTGGAAAACAGGCAGCCATTTTTGTGAATCAGTTGTGCCATTTGAGCCAAGCGAATAGTAACGAAGTTGCTGGGGCGCATTCTCAGAAATTTCCACCGCTCGACGGGCATGGTTAGTAGGTTGAACTTGGCGCGCATCACGGCAAACTCGCGCTGCAAAAGTAGAGGATATTCCTCGTTAAACTCGCCTTCAAGGAGACCAGCGCAACCAAATAGCATGGCTTCAACTTGCAAAAGGTTGTCGGCGTGTTTCAACAAGGTCTTGAATGGCAGCATCTTGGCCAAAGTCTCAAAGGCTTCGTTGTTCACTTTCAGGCCGATATAGCGCATCAGGAGTTGATAAAGGGCATCTTCCCAGTCGAATTGGTTGGCGTTCAGGATTTTGTTGACGGTTTCGGACTTGCTTTCAAGTCGCTCCACAGCCATGCGGTCGAGCCACGAAAGCCTCGTGAAAAGCGGTACCCGCGCGATGGAGTTTCCGCAGGGAATCCATGCTTTTGAAGAGATAAACCTCTGATAATTAGTGAAAAACGTTTCGTCAAAGTGGCCTTTCAGTTTCAATGTGGGAATGTCGTTCACCTTGGTGTCGTTTTCATAGACGACGTGCAGAATGACGTTTCGATAGGCCTTGTCACTCTCATGCCGGTGTCGGTTCCAGTCGGAGGTCTTCACGTGGATTTCCACATGACCCGCCCAAAGCTTGTCACCGATTTGGATTTTGGCTTCCAAATAATCGGGACCGGAATCGGTGTTGCGGTAGCCCGTCGCCACGACTTCAACCGCCTCGCCTTCAGTGGTTTGCAAGTCTTTATCAATCAGTCGGTTTTCCCAAAGGTAGTATAGAAATTCTTCTCTCATTTTTTGACTATGAGTTGTGACAATGACTATGACCACTTCAACAGAAGTAGAAGCTTTTAACCTTGGTTAGAGTGGTCATGGTTATAGTCATTAGTCATGATTATTTGATACTCCAGCAATTCAAAGGTTCGCTATCCAGAACGCCTTTCTTCGTGGCCCAATCAATGAAGATGGAGCGGAGGTCGCGCTCGCTTTGCCACACGACGTGGTTCTTGATGTCCTCCTGAGCCCAGCCGATGCCGTTGATGAGGTGGTTGCCGCCGCCCATCGAGCGATAGGAGTTCATCACCACGTTGTAGGTCTTTTCCATGTCGAAAGGTGTGCCGTCGGCCATGCTGAGGATGCGGATGCGCTCGCCCATCGGTTTTTTGTCGGTGACCTCGTAAATAATACCTGCACCCGAGTCGAAGTTGTAGATGGGGTTCTTCATCTCGTAGGCGTATTCAAGGTAGTTTTTCACTTCTTTTCCAGTTAAGGCCATGACAGCTAGCGCATTCTCAAAAGGATACCAAGTGAAGAAATCTTGCACGGTCAGTTTTCCAGCTTCAAGGATCTTGCCGCTGCTCAGCGGAGCCGCCATCGAAATGTCAGTGCGGATGCCCTCGGCTTCGACGGTCTCAAACTGGCAGCGGTGAATCTCGTCCACCCAAAGGCACGGCCCTTTGAAGGCATCATCGGAACAGATGGTCACGGGCAGTTCGGCCACCTCGCGTTTTTGGTATTTCTCAGCACGGTCGAGGTAGGGTTGAAGCATGGCCAAGAAAGCCTCGTCCTTCTCGTCGCTGTCGGTGGGCATCAGCTCAATACTGATTTGTGGTTTCGCGCCTTTTTTCAAAGTCACTTCGGCCTTGGCCAAACCTTGTCCACGACAGCCCGAATTGAGCACGTAAACCGCATCGCCAGCCGTATTGACCACCTTTTCAGCGCGGGCGCGATGGTCGTGGCCGTAGAAGATGAGGTCGAAGCCAGGGACGTTCTCGGCCACCCATTTCGTAGCGTTCTCGCGGCCTAGGGGATGGTCGGCGGGTAGGTTCTGCACGGCTGGTTCCCAGCCTGAGTGGAACAAGCCGACCATCAAGTCGGGGTGCTCCTTTTCTTGGATGAGGTTCGCCCATTTTTCGGCGGAAGCCTCCAACTGCTCGAAACGCAGTCCGGGCCTCAGGCGATCGGGCACCCAAGTGATGACGTAGGGCGTCAGCAGGCCGAGAACTGCCACCTTGAAGCCGTCGCGGTTTAATATTATATAAGGTGTGAAGTAGGGTTCGCCAGTTTCCTCGTCAATGACGTTGGCGGCAAGCACAGGCATATTGGTCTCGGAATACACACGTTCGAACACCTTGCGACCTGCCTCAATATCATGATTTCCAACGCATACCGCGTCGTAAGGGAAATAGTTGAGGACCTCGGAAACCAAGTTGGGATGCTCGGCATCTTGGTTGGAACAATACTGGAACGCAGTGCCTTGCATGTCGTCGCCGTTGTCCAAAAGAATCATTTTGTCGCCAAGCTCGGCTTTCATTTGCTTGATAAGGTGGGCGTCGTTGGCAAATTCGTCGTAACGTCCGTGCGTGTCGGTGGTCTCGATGAGGGTCAGGGTGGTTTCCTTGGGTGTGCAGGAAGCTAAAAGTGCGGTCATTGCAATCATAAGTGTGTGCTTGATGTTCATGATGACGTTATTTTAGAGCGATAAAAGTAGCATAAATTTCGCTATGCGTGGCGTTTTGGGGAAAATTTTTCGAAAAATATATGCGGTAAACAGTAAAATCCGTATCTTTGTGGCACAATTCCAAACCGATTGCATCGTGGCAGACTTGAGCGTCATAGTATCCGATATTGAGCTGAAATTGAGGAATTTGCTTGATGAAAAGTCTCGGTTAGCCAAGGAAAACAAGCGGCTGACGGAGGAAAATGAGGCATTGCAACACGAGAACGTTGCCTTGCGCCAATCCGCCGGGGAGTTGAAGGACAAAATAAATAAATCTACAATTGTTAACGCACTCGACAACGAGGAAGAATTAGAAGAAGGAAGGAAGCTCATTAAGGATTTGGTGAGAGAAATTGACCGATGCGTTTCGATTTTGAACAGTAAGGAATAATTCAGATACTTGAAAGTCAGCAAGATGGATGAGATAACAATCAATATCACCCTGTTGGACAGGCCGTTTCGGTTGGCCGTGGCCCGTGCTGACGAGGAAAGGGTCAGGAAGGCCGCCTCGCTCATCAACGAGCGGGTGAAGTTCTACGCGAAGCATTACGCTTACAAGGACGCGCAGGACTTGCTCTCGATGACGGCCCTGCAATTCGCCACCTCTGTAGTCAAGATGGAGTCTGAATCGAACTACAAAGATCAACATCTGGAACGCAAACTGAACGAACTCAACGCCTTGCTGAGCGACCCGCAAGCATAATCCACGAACTCTTTTTCGTGGAGCATGGTTCTTTGAAAAGCTGGGACTGCCTGTTCAACGCATCTGGTAAACTCAACATTATCAACACATCAATCGGTTTACTCGCGCACTGTAAAAACAGGCCTCATTCCTTTCGGGGAAGCACTTTGGTGCCGGTGGACGTTTGCGCAACGCGGTGACCACAAGCGTATTCTTTGGGGTTTACACACTTCCAATAGGGCAGGCAGTTTCTTTTTTCTTTCCTCACTAATCGGGTAAAAACAGAGTTTAAAATGTTATTACTCAACATCACAACAACAACACTGATCATCATTGCCGCCGTTGCTTTGGTCGTGGGCCTCGCGGTGGGTTATTTCATCACGGCCACCCTGCTCAAAAAGGCAGTCATCAAAGAGCAAACCGTCCTACTTGAAGAAGCCAAGGAGAAGGCCGAGGTCATCAAGAAAGAGCGCATCCTGCAAGCCAAGGAGAAGTTCCTCCAGATGAAGGACGAGCACGAAAAGGCCTGCAACGAACGTAAACGCGAGCTGGCCAGTGCCGAGAACCGCATCAACCAACTGACCCAGACGGCCAACAAGAAAATGGAAGAAGCGCAACGCAAAGCCAAGGAGGTGCAAGCCGCCCAGCAGCGTGTCGAGGCCCAAATGGAAGGCATTGACAAGAAGAAGGCCGACCTCGACCGCATCTACACTGAGGAAACGAAAAAACTGGAATCCATTTCAGGTCTTTCGGCCAAGGAAGCCAAAGCGCAACTCATCGAACTCATCAAGGAAGACGCACAAGCCGATGCCATGGTATACGTCAAGGAAGTCACTGAAGAGGCCAAAATGAGCGCGGCACAGACGGCCAAAAAAATCGTGTTGGAGACCATCCAACGCACAGCTTCAGAGACAGCAGTAGAGAACACCGTTAGCGTGTTCAACATTGAAAATGATGAGATTAAGGGTCGTATCATCGGTCGTGAAGGTCGTAACATCCGCGCCCTCGAATCGCTCACAGGCGTGGAAATCATCATAGACGACAGCCCCGATGCCATCCTCATCTCTGGTTTCGATCCCATCCGCCGAGAGATTGCCCGACTTTCACTGCAGAAGTTGGTCACCGACGGACGTATCCATCCCGCCCGTATCGAGGAAGTGGTGCACAAGGTGGAAAAGCAAGTGGATCAGGAGATTATCGAGATTGGTAAGCGCACTTCCATCGACCTTGGCATCCACAACCTTAACCCCGAACTTATCAAGATGGTGGGTCGCATGAAATACCGTACTTCTTACGGCCAGAACTTGTTACAGCACTCCATCGAGACTGCCAAGCTTTGTGCGACGATGGCCGCTGAACTCGGCTTGAACGTCAAGGCAGCCAAGCGTGCAGGTCTGCTTCACGATATAGGTAAAGTGGCTGAAAATGAGGAAGAACTGCCGCATGCCATCTTGGGAATGAAGGTCGCCGAACGCCTCAAGGAGAAGCCCGACATCTGCAACGCCATAGGTGCCCATCACGACGAAATTGAAATGGATAACCTGATTTCGCCCATCGTGCAAGTCTGCGACGCCATTTCAGGTGCCCGTCCGGGTGCCCGCCGTGAGGTGGTGGAGGCTTACATCCAGCGTTTGAACAAGTTGGAGGAGATCGCCATGTCGTATCCTGGTGTGGTAAAGACCTACGCCATCCAAGCAGGCCGCGAGCTGCGCGTCATCGTAGGTGCCGACAAGGTGACCGACCAAGACGCCGACCGCATCGCCTACGACCTCTCGAAACAGATTCAGACCGAAATGACCTATCCAGGCCAAATTAAGATTACGGTCATCCGTGAGACGAGAGCCGTCAGTTACGCAAAATAAAGACAGAGAAATTGTATTTTATGTTTTGTTGGGCTGCCTCGAAAGGGGCAGCTTTTTTTCATTCCACGCCGATGTTCATGCGGCCCATCAGCCTGAGAAATGGCGTTAGTAAGGCAAAGATGAAGTCGTATGCCAGCAAACCTGGCACCAAGCCTTTTTCCCCCAAGCGCTTCGAAGCATTGTAGTAGATAATGAGCTGAGAGCCAAAGCGAAGCAGGAAGAAAAATACCAAAATGGGGATATAGAATACCGTGCCGTTAGTGATAGTAAAGGCAGGTTGGGCATAGAGGCAGAGCAAGGCGATGAACGAGGCATAGAACAAAGTATGGGACCATGCAAACAGGATCAACGAGAGCCTTGCCTGAAAGCCATATTTTGGGATGGTGGAATAGCGGCTGCTCTTTTGGCGTATCCAGAGCTTGAAGCTCCGTGTGGGTGTGGTAACGACGGCGTCTTGTGCATCAATCAGTACTTCAGTATTCTTTTTTTGTGCCACCTGTCCGATGAAAAGGTCGTCATCGCCGACCGAAGTGGTATAATGCGAAATAAAGCCTTTGTTTCTGAAAAACAGCTCCTTGCGATAAGACAGATTGGCTCCTACGCCTTTATAGGGATGGCCTCCCAACGCTGCGGAAAGGTATTGAAGGCCTTGTTGCAGCGAATCGAAACGGATAAGTTGGTTCAGCAAGCCTTTTCTACGGATATAGGGACTGTAGCCGATGACCACTTCCGTGTTTTTCTTGTAGCAATCCACCACGCTACGCAGCCATAAATCGTTGACAGGCATACAGTTGCAATCTGTCAGAATGATTAGGTCGTTTTGTGCCGACTTGATGCCCATCGAGAGCGGGAATTTTTTGCCGTTGAAGAAATTGAGGTGCTGACGGAGCTGTACGGGCTTGATTCTTGGTTCCCTGCGTTCGAGGTCTTTTAGGTATTCTTCCGTCTCGTCATCGGAACAGTCGTTGACGATAACAATCTCAAAGTCAGGGTAATCCTGATTGAGTAAGGCAGGCACGAGATCCACTAAGTATTCATGCGCATCACGGGCGCAAATGACAACAGAAACCGGCTCAAGCTGTGACTCGTCTTTGGGCTGGTTTTTCTTATTGTAAAAAGCCAACCTCGAAAACACGCCCCAATGGTAAAACAATTGAACGAGCAGACAAAGAATGAAAACGATTAAAACGATGAAACTGAATTGGTTATAAAAAAAATCGATATGCACGGCTTACATTTTAAAGGTTCTTGCAAAAATAGAAAAAATGTTGAGACGATTGGCATTGAAAAAAGTCTTATTTTTGCACAAAATACGGAAAGAAAATGAAATTCAGCATAGCAGCCAACGATTCCAAGAGCAACGCGAGGGCCGGACTACTGATGACCGACCACGGTCCGATAGAGACCCCGATTTTCATGCCTGTTGGAACAGCGGGCACGGTGAAAGCTTGCCACCTCCGAGATGTGCGCGACGAGGTCAAGGCACAAATCATCTTGGGCAACACGTATCATCTTTATCTGCGTCCAGGTTTGGACGTTTTAGAAGCCGCTGGCGGGCTGCATAAGTTCAACGGCTGGGACAAAGCTATTCTCACGGATAGTGGTGGTTTTCAGGTGTTTTCGCTGACAGGAATCAGGAAGATGAAGGAGGAAGGCGTCACGTTTCAGTCGCACATCGACGGTTCGCGGCACTTGTTTACGCCCGAGCGCGTGATGGACATCCAGCGCAGCATCGGAGCCGACATCATGATGGCTTTCGACGAATGCACGCCTGGCACCGCCGATTACAAATACGCCAAACAGTCAATGGAGCTTACCCATCGCTGGCTCGACCGCTGCTGCACCCGTTTTGCGGAAACCGAACCAAAATATGGCTATGAGCAGGCTTTGTTCCCCATAGTGCAGGGTTGCGTCTATCGCGATTTGCGCACCGAGTCGTCTGAATATATCGCTTCGAAAAATGCCGACGGCAACGCCATTGGTGGACTGGCCGTGGGTGAGCCGACTGAAAAAATGTACGAGATGATAGAGTTGGTTAACAGCATTTTACCCAAAGACAAGCCCCGTTATCTGATGGGTGTGGGTACGCCAGCCAACATTTTGGAAGGCATTTCGCGTGGCGTGGACATGTTTGACTGTGTCATGCCTACGCGTAACGGTCGTAATGGCATGATTTTCACCTCGGAAGGCATCATCAATCTGAAGAACGAGAAGTGGAAAACCGACTTCTCGCCCGTCGATCCGAACGGCGAAACTTTCGTTGATGTGCAATATTCGAGGGCCTATTTGCGTCATCTGTTCGTGGCGGGTGAAATTCTCGGCCCGATGATTGCCAGTCTGCACAACATTGGCTTCTATCTGTGGCTCGTCCGCGAGGCGAGAAAACACATCATCGAGGGCGACTTCGCCGTTTGGCGCGACGTGATGCTGCAAAAAGTCACGAGGAGACTGTAAATGAAGAAATTAGACCTCTATATATTCAAGAAGTTCATCGGCACGTTTTTCTTTGCCATTGCCATGTTGCTCCTGATAGTCATCATTTTCGACTTGTCGGAGAATGTCAATAGCTTTCTGAGGCATAACGCGCCATGGCAACGGGTGTTGGTGGACTATTACATCACTTCGATTCCATATTACACCAACCTTTTCATCCATTTGTTCGCCTTTATCGCGGTCGTGTTTTTCACCTCGAAAATGGCAGCCCGCACCGAAATTGTGGCCATCCTTAGCAGTGGTGTTAGCTTTTGGCGCTTCCTTTACCCTTATATGTTTGCCGCAACCACCATTGCTGTCCTATCACTCTATCTCGGCAACTTTTTGATTCCGCAAACCAATGAGATACGGCGCAGGTTCAAGGACGAATACATGGAAAAGCTGACGCATAGCGCTGGCCGCGACGTGCATATTCAAATCGGTAAGGACGAGTACATCTATGTGGAAAGTTACAATATTGCGAAGCAGTATGGCTACAAGTTCTCATGGGAGAGATATGATGGCAACGAGTTGAAATACAAGGTGATGTCGGACATCCTCTATAAGGACACCACAGGGGTTTACAACTGGCGCATTGACCCTTATGCGGAGCGTTTCCTTGACGGCGATGCAGAGCGTTTGGTGCAAGGACGCAACATGGATACCGTCCTCAACCTGCTTCCAACCGACCTTTACATGATGAAAGAGGACTTCGAGGAAATGAATTATTTTGAGTTACGTGACCACATCGCCGAAATGAAACAAAAGGGTTCGGAGGGGGTGAAAGTCTATGAGGTGGAGATGCACCGGCGCATGGCCGACCCTGCCGCCATCATCATCCTTACCTTGATTGGCGCAGCTTTGTCGAGCCGGAAGGTGAGGGGAGGCATAGGCTTGCATCTCGGCATCGGCATCACCATCGCTTTCTCCTACATCCTCTTCATGCAGGTTGCTAAGTCGTTTGCCATTTCGGGCGGATTGTCGCCGCTGTTGGCGGTTTGGATTCCCAATATCATCTTTAGCGTCTTGGGCGTGTATTTGTTGAAGAATGCGCCAAAATAAGCTGATTTTCAGCAAAATATTATTTTTCTTCAAAAATTTTCGTCCGCTTTGACGACTTTTGCTTATTTTAGCCACTTCTTTCATAACGCAAAAACTCACATACCATGCACATTGCAATAGCAGGCAATATTGGCTCTGGAAAGACCACGCTCACGGGTCTTTTGGCCAAACACTTCAACTGGACGCCTCATTATGAGGAAGTTGAGCATAATCCTTATCTCGACAGTTTCTATGAGGACATGCAACGTTGGTCGTTCAACATCCAGATTTTCTTCCTCAACAGCCGCTTCCGTCAGGTGATGGACATCCGCAATAGTGGGAAGGACGTCATCCAAGACCGCACTATTTACGAGGATGCCCACATTTTTGCGGCTAACCTCTACTCCATGGGACTGATGGAAACTCGTGATTTTGAAAACTATAAGTCACTTTTCGAACTGATGACGAAGTTCCTCCAGCCGCCCGATTTGCTGATTTACTTACGCGCCTCGGTGCCTACGTTGATTCGTCACATTGCCAAACGTAACCGTGAGTTTGAGCAATCCATCAGCATCAGCTATCTGACCAACCTCAACGAACGCTATGAGGAGTGGATCAGCAATTATAAAGACGGGAAACTGCTCATCGTCGACACCGACAACCTTGAGCTTGAAAACCCCGAAGACTTAAGTACCATCATCGAGCGTATTGAAGGCTCACTTAACGGATTGTTCTGAAAATGAAAGTAATAGGAATCATACCATCCCGATATAACTCGACGCGTTTCCCCGGCAAGCCTTTGGCCATGATTAAAGGGAAGACGATGATTAGGCGTGTGTGCGAGCAGGCCTGGAAATCGAAATTGGATGCCGTGGTGGTGGCCACCGACGACATGCGCATTGCCGAAGAAGTGTTGGGCTTCGGCGGTCAATACGTGCTCACCGATCCCAACCATCCCAGTGGCACTGACCGCTGTCGTGAGGCTTTGTATATGATTGAAGGTCAATACGATGCCGTGGTCAACATCCAAGGCGACGAGCCTTTTATAGACCCCGAGCAAATCGACCAAGTCATTGAGTTGATAAGTCGCGACGACACACAGTTGGCTTCTTTGGCCAAGCGCATTGAGGATGAGAAAGAGTTGTTCAGCCAAAACACGGTCAAAGTGGTGATGGATAGGGAAGACAATGCGCTGTATTTCAGCCGTAACCCCATTCCATTTATGCGCAACCTCAACCAAGACAAATGGTTGCAAAGGGGCACATTTTACAAGCATATCGGCATTTACGGCTACAAAGTCGAAACCTTGCGCCAAATCGCTGAGATGCAGCCCACGGCATTGGAGATTTCGGAGTCTTTGGAACAGCTGCGTTGGCTTGAAAACGGCTTGAACATTCGCATGGGCATCACGAAGAGTGAAAGCGTCTCCATTGACCAGCCCACAGACCTTAAAAAGGCCGAGCAATTTACCCAAAATTGAATCCATAGCGCGAGATGATTTCGATTGCCGAAGCCATATCAGACCTTTTGTTTGTGCGCGACACCGTTGTCGTGCCAGGCTTGGGTGCGTTCGTCAAGAAGCCGATTTCGGCCAAGGTGAATCCTGTGGCGAATTATTTCGCCATGCCTTCGAGCGAAATCACGTTTGATGCCCATTTGCGTGAAGACAATGATTTGGTTATCAACTATATATCAGAAAAGAACGAGATTCCTGAAGATGAGGCCAGACGCCTGTTGACGATGTTCGTCTCCGACTGTTTCAACAACTTGAAGACGGGCAAAAAAGTGGTGTTGAAAGACATTGGCTCACTGAGTTTCGATTGGGCCGATGACCTTGTTTTTGAGCCTTCCAACACACTGAATTACAACGCCGATGCCTTTGGGTTGAGCGATTTCAGCCCTGTTCCTGTCATCATTTCCAAGTCGAAGGATGAGATTAAGGCCGAGATCGAACAGCAGCAGAAGGACAAAAACACGCCCGTTACGGTGGACGAAAAGGCTGTGCATGAGGAAGATGAAAAGCCTAAACGCCATTACGGTTGGCTGTGGATTCTGTTAGGACTGCTGCTTTTGGCTGGTGTCGGCTATGGGTTGCACTACTTTAAGATCATTGATCTCAATCCCATGAAGGTGCGAACCGAAAAACCGACCGAAATTGAGCCGTGGACGGTTACGTTCCCAAGCGATGTGAAGACTTGGAGGACGGAAGTGATTGAACCTCAAGTTGTTGATACGGTTTTGAAAACTAATGAAATTGAAGAAATCTTACCTGCCGAAGAAAAGCAAGAAAAAGTCGTTCAAGAACCTGAACCAGAGGAAGCTGTACAAGAACCTGAAGTCATCCAAGAACCAGAACCCGTGAAGCCTGAGGCCAACATCCGCATTATTGCGGGCTGTTTCGCCCAAGAAGAGAATGCTGTTCGGTTGGCCAACGCGTTGAAAGACAAGGGCTACAAAAACGCCTTCGTCGAGAAACGCAGCAACAAGTGGTTTGTCGCCTTCGGACGTTATGCCACCGACGAAGAAGCCACCGCAGCTTTGCGTGAAATCAGAGCCACGGGTGAGGACAAAGCTTGGATTTTAAAGTAGTCCCGTAGGGGCGACAGATTTTAGGCAGGTGGTGACCCCCTTGCCAATTTATGATACCGATTTAGCCCCGAAGGGGCGACAGATGAAAATAAAATGTCAAGGAAAAACAAATTAGAGCGTTTCGCCGAGAACAAGACCTACCCCAACATGTTCGAATACAGTTATGAACGCATCATGGGTGAGGGCTTCCCGCTGCAAGGGAAGTGGCACGAGGACTTTTTCCACAACGATAACCCTATCGTGTTGGAGTTGGGTTGCGGCAAGGGCGAATATACGGTAGGGTTGGCGCGTGTGCATCCAGAGATTAATTATATCGGTGTCGACATCAAAGGTGCTCGCATTTGGCGTGGACTGAAGCAGAGCAACGAGGAAGGCCTGAAAAACGTGGCGTTCCTTCGTGCCCGCATCGACCAGATTGCACAATTCTTTGCCAAAGACGAGGTCTCCGAAATCTGGGTCACCTTCCCCGACCCGCATCCAGGCGAGGGCGTTCGCAACGCACGGCACCGTCTCACCTCGCCGGAGTTTTTGGAGCGTTACCGCAAAATCGTCTGCCCTGACGGCATCCTCAACCTCAAGACCGACAGCCCCATCATGTATGAATTTACCCTGCACGATGTGGTTGAAAAGCAAGGACTTCCATTGCTGTATGCCACCGACGACCTTTACGCCAACGCAGACGACCTCGAGGTAAAAAGCATCCGTACCTTCTACGAACAGATGTGGCTCGACCAAGGCCTCACCATCAAATACATCCGTTTCAAGATAAATCCTTGAATCTTGAATCTTTAAATCTTTGAATCTTGAATCTTGAATCTTTAAATTTTGAATTTTAAATCTACAAAATATGTATACAGAAGACAACCAACTCTACATCGCGCATTGCGACAACGGACCCCTCTATATGGTGGGTAAGATGGCCAACCGCCATGGCTTGATTGCAGGTGCCACTGGCACGGGCAAGACCGTCACCTTGCAAGTTTTGGCCGAGTCCTTCAGTCAAGCGGGCGTGCCCTGCTTCATGGCCGACATGAAAGGCGACCTCTCGGGCATCAGTCAGGCGGGCAAAATGAGCGGCTTCATCGAGAAACGCTGCCCCGAGTTCGGCATCGAGAACCCGAATTTCCACGGCTGCCCGACGCGCTTCTTCGACGTGTTTGGCGAACAAGGCCATCCGTTGAGAGCTACTATCTCCGACATGGGACCACAACTCTTGGCCCGACTCCTCGACCTCAACGAGACCCAGACAGGCATCCTCAACATCGTCTTCAAGATTGCTGACGACCGGGGCCTATTGCTCATCGACATGAAAGACCTTCGTATGATGCTCGACTACGTGGCCAAAAACGCCAAGGAGTTCACCACCACCTATGGTACAGTCTCGTCGGTGAGCGTGGGTGCCATCCAGCGCGCTCTGCTGGCCTTGGAAGCCGAAGGCGCCGACTTGTTCTTTGGCGAACCTTCATTCAACGTGTTCGACTTCCTCCAGACCGAAAACGGCAAGGGCGTGATGAACGTATTGGCTGCCGACAAGCTGATGCTCAATCCCAAGCTCTATTCCACTTTCCTGCTATGGCTGCTGAGCGAACTCTATACCCAATTGCCCGAAGTCGGCGATTTGCCTATGCCCAAGCTCATCTTCTTCTTTGACGAGGCCCACATGCTCTTCAAGGACACCTCGAAGGCCTTGGTCGACAAGATTGAGCAAGTCATCCGCTTAGTGCGTTCCAAGGGTGTGGGCGTGTATTTCGTCACGCAAAGCCCCGACGACATCCCGGATGCCATCGCCGGACAGTTGGGTAACCGCATCCTCCATGGCTTGCGTGCCTATACACCCAAGGAGCAGAAGGCCGTGAAGGCGGCAGCCCAGACCTTCCGCGCCAATCCCAGCTTCAACACGGAAGCTGCCATCTTGGAACTCGGCACGGGCGAGGCCTTGGTCTCGTTGCTCGACGAGAAGGGCGCACCTTGCATCGTGGAGCGTGCCAAGATCCTCTTCCCGTTGAGCCAAATCGGTGCCATCACCGACGACCAGCGCAACGAACTGATCCGTAAGTCGCGCATCTACGGTGTCTACGACAAGAGCTTCGACCGCGAAAGCGCCTATGAGGTCTTGGTTGAACAGCAGAAACAGGAGGAGAAACGCCTCCAGAAAGAGGCCGAAGAGGAAGAGAAGCGCAAGGCTAAGGAAGCCAAGGAAAAGGAACGCTCAAGGAGTACCAGCTCGCGAGGCACCTCCACTCGAAAGAAGAAATCGGCGGGACAAAAGGCTCTCGAGAAGACCCTCAACACGACGGCCACGACCATTGGGCGAGGCATCGGCAACAAGATTGTTAGGTCTATTTTGGGAAGTATCTTCAAGTAAGAATGAAAAAGGGAGGCCCTTCGACAAGCTCAGGAACCTTCCTTTTTCAATCATTCCCAATCTCTTTCAGCATCGGCACAAACTTGAAGTCGCCGAACTCCTCTTTTTTCAGGGTTCCATCGGCCAATTTGGTGATTCTCAGCATGGTTTGGCCCTCGCTCTCGGCGTTGTCCATGGGAATGACCATAATTCCCCCTGTTTTCATCTGTTTGATGAGCGTTTCGGGAATGCTCGGTGCACCAGCCGTGATGATGACGCGGTCGAAAGGTTGGTAGGTGGGTAGTCCTTCGAAACCGTCGCCGAGGAAGGTCTTCACGCGGAAGGGGAGTCGTTCAAGGATTTCCTTGGTCTTGAAATAGAGGTTGCGCTGCCGTTCGATGCTGAACACCTTGGCACCCATCGCGGCCAACACGCAAGCCTGGTAGCCTGACCCTGTACCAATTTCGAGCACTTTCATGCCTTTTTCGAGACCCAAAAGTTGCGTTTGGAAAGCCACGGTGAAAGGCTGCGATATAGTCTGTCCCGAGCCGATGGGGAAGGCCTTGTCTTGGTAGGCGAGTTCTACAAAGGACGAGTCTAAAAACACATGGCGCGGCACCTCGTTGAGTGCCGAGAGTACGGCCTCATCGGTGATGCCTTTGGTGCGTAGCTGCTCGACGAGTTGCTTACGCAGACCTTTGTGGCGATAGTTGTCTTCCAAGTGGGTGTTCATTTTAGTCAATTGCGGCGCGAAATTACGGCAAACCTAACGATAAAAGAACTATTTTTGCGGAAAATTTTCAAACTGGTCCCTGAACTTGTCGAAGGGCCAACGGTGTAAATTGTGATATTATGTTGAAAATCGGTGTTTTAGGCGCAGGACATTTGGGCAAGATCCATATCAACTGCATCAAACAGATACAAGAGTATGATTTGGTCGGCTTTTACGACCCTATGGAAGAGACGGCGCATCAGGTGGAGGCCGAAATGAACGTGAAAAGCTTCGATTCCATTGATTCACTGATAGATGCAGTGGATGTGGTCGACATTGTCACCCCGACCGTGCGGCATTTCGAGTGTGCGTCGAAGGCCTTGCAGAAACGCAAGCATGTCTTTATCGAGAAGCCCATCGTGGCCACGCCCGACGAGGCTAATGCCCTGAAAAAGCTTGCTGACGAAGCCGGTGTGAAAGTGCAAGTGGGCCATGTGGAGCGTTTCAATCCAGCCTTCATCGCGGCGGAACCCTTCATCGGAGAACCGCTTTTTATTGAGGCACACCGCTTGGCGCAGTTCAACCCGCGCGGGACGGATGTGCCTGTCGTCCTTGACCTTATGGTGCACGACTTGGACATCCTGCTTACCATCCTCAAGTCGCCGGTGGCGCACATCAGCGCGAGTGGCGTGAGTGTCGTCAGCCCCACGCCCGACATTGCCAACGTGCGCATCGAGTTTGAGAATGGTGCGGTAGCCAACCTCACGGCCTCACGCCTCTCCATGAAATACATGCGCAAGACCCGAATCTTCCAAAAGGACGCCTACATCTCAGTGGATTTTCTCGACAAGAAGGCCGAGATCTTCCGCATCCACGACGAAGTGGACGAGAGCAATCCATTCTCCACGACCCTCGTTTTGGCCGATGGCAGCGAGAAGCAAATCACCTTTGAAATGCCTGAAATCCACCCTATTAACGCCATAAAAACCGAGTTGGAGAGCTTCTACGGCGCCATCGTCCACAACACTACGCCGACCGTCAGCATTGACGACGGCATCAACGTGCTCAAGCTGGCCTACGACATCCTCGATGCCGTCAACGACTCCATCGCCAAGGTGAAGAAATAAGAACGGAACCAAACAATAAAGAAGGAACTTTTTCGTTACCATAGAAATACATTGTCATGATCAAGAAATTTACCTTTCTCGTGCTGGGTTGCGCCTTGGTTTTCTCCCTGTCAACGTTGTCCTGCAAGAAGTTCAGCGGTCAAAGCGTGCCAGCCTATATCCGTATCGACTCGATATCGGTGGAGAGCGACTATTACATCTACGGTGCCAGCACGAGCAACATCACTGATGCCTGGGTCTACGTCGACGGCCAGATCATCGGCTGCTATGAGCTGCCAGCCACCTTTCCCGTCTTGAAAAATGGGAAGCACACAGTGAGCGTCTATGGTGGCATCTGTATGGACGGACGCGGTGCTGCTCGTGGGCCTTACTCGTTCTACAAGCCTCACGTCTTTGAAAACGTGAATCTGGTGGAAGACAGCATCGTGAAACTCAACCCAGTGGTTTCGTATTATCCTATCAACGAGGGCGTTATGGTGGGCTGGATGGAAGATTTTGAGACGGGCAACGGGTTGGCTCCCTTGTCGCAGAGCGACACTAGTCTCTTCCGCATCTCAGGCAACGAGGCTTGGCATTCGGTCAATTCGTTCTATTCAGGCAAGGTGGTGTTGCCCCCCGACTCGCTGGATTTCGCCGTGGCATCCTCCGAAGAACTGACCTGCCACACCAACCTGATGGGCGAGAAGCCCCTCTTTTTGGAAATGGACTACAATACCAACGATACCATTTTCGTAGGCGTCATCTATAAAAAGAACTATTCGGTGGTTCAATGGCCGATGGTGAAAGTGTTGCCCACCGATACCCAGCACGACGTGCCCCAGAAATGGAAGAAAATCTACATCAACTTGGGCACGCTGATGCACGAACAAGAGTCGGCTGACTATTTCAAAGTGTATTTCACCTCCGACCTGAGCCTCGCCACCCAATACGAACAGCCCGACTACGTGCATCCCCATAAATGGAGATATTACTATTTCGACAATCTGAAAGTGCTCTATCGCCAATGATGAACAGGAAAAAGCTAGCAACCCTCTATTTCCTCGTCGATTGGGTCACCTCCATTTTGGCGTGGACGCTGTTCTATTTCTTCCGCAAGGCCCACGAAGACCTCTACATCAACTATTGGGACCGCATCACCTATTCGCTGGGAACGACGAGCTTCTGGCTGGGTGTCATCATCATCCCGATAAGCTGGCTGTTGCTGCACGCCGTGACGGGTGCCTACGAGAAGGTCTATTTCAAGTCGCGACTACGCGAGTTGGGGCAGACGTTCTTCATCACACTGTTGGGCGTGGTCGTCCTGTTCTTCGTGGTCATCCTTGACGATGAAGTGGTGACGTACAAGTCATATTACCAGTCGTTTATCGCACTTTTTACCCTTCAGTTCGTCCTTACTTACATCCCGCGTCTCATCATCACGACGACGGTGATTTCAAAGATCCGGAGCAAGAAAATCGGGTACAACACGCTCATCGTGGGTAGCAACGACAACGCCTGCGCCATCTTCAAGGAGATAGAGGAGGAGGTGAAGCCCTCGGGCCGTAGGATGATTGGCTTCGTCAACGTGTATGACCAGGTGGAATACAAGTTGGCCAACTATCTGCCGCATCTCGGCAATTACCGCGACATCGGGCGCATCGTGAAGGAAAACGACGTGGAGGAAGTCATCATCGCCATCGAGCGTTCGGAGACCCAGGCCGTGAGCGTCTTGCTCTCGGTGGCCGACCGTACCAACGTGAAAATCATTCCCGCCATGCAGGACTTGGTGTTCGGCACCGTCAAGCAGTCGGCCATTTGGCACGCGCCTTTGGTGCAGGTCACGCCGGAGCTGATGCCCGTTTGGCAGCGAGTGGTGAAACGGGCTTTCGACATCGTGGCTTCTGTTTTCGCTTTGGTGGTGCTTTCACCTGTCTTTTTGGCCTGCGCCATCATCGTGAAGGCCACTTCTAAGGGTCCGGTGTTTTACGTGCAGGAGCGCATCGGCAAGGGCGGTGTGCCCTTCAAGATGGCCAAGTTCCGCAGCATGAGGATAGATGCCGAGGCAAGTGGCACACCGCAGCTCTCTTCCGATGACGACCCGCGCATCACACGGTTTGGCCGCTTCATGCGCAAGGTGCGTCTCGACGAAATCCCCCAGTTCTGGACAGTGCTGAAAGGCGACATGTCGCTGGTCGGCTATCGACCTGAGCGGCAGTATTTTATCGAGAAAATAGAGGAGCGCGCTCCCTATTATCGTCTCCTGCTCATGGTGAAGCCTGGCATCACCAGTTGGGGCGAGGTGAAATACGGCTACGCCGAGAACGTCGACGAAATGATTGAGCGGCTGAAATACGACGTGCTCTACATCGAGAACGTCAGCCTCGCACTCGACATCAAAATCCTGATTTACACGATGCTCATCGTCATTCAGGGAAGAGGAAAATGACGTGTCGTGTCTTGGCACGTCGGATTTCATTATTCTTTTTATTTATTATTTAAGAGAAAATACAACTTTTTTCACCCACCTATTCTTTTTTTTCTTATTTTTGCCACGTCTATGGGGCTTGTTATACCCAAAAACGAACAACCGACCATGCGCTACTACGACCCGCGATATGACATCACCTTCAAGGAGGTGTTCTCTCATCCGGAGCTGCTCATCAGTTTCCTCAATGCGCTGCTGCCGCTGAAGGATGACGAGCAGGTGGAGGGCATCGAATACCTCTCGCCTGAGATGTTGCCCGAGACGCCCACCAACAAGTTCTCCGTCGTCGATGTGTGCTGTAAGGACAGGAAAAACCGCCAGTTCATCGTGGAGATGCAGATGGTGTGGAGCGAGGAGCTCAAGAGCCGTGTGCTGCTCAACGAAATACAAACCCTCAAACCTTGAATCTTTGAAATGCAACCTGCGGAAATGACCATACAACAGCAGATATTGGTAGTGCGTGACCAGCGTGTCATGCTCGATTTCGAGTTGGCCGCTTTGTATGGTGTGGAGACGAAAGCACTCAACCAAGCCGTCAAGCGCAATTCAGAACGCTTTCCTGCCGATTTCATGTTTCAGTTGACGCAGGGGGAATGGGCTTTAATCAGCAACGACCTCGCTTTGTTGCAGTCACAAAATGTGACCGCAAATCTAGCTGAAAATCAAGACAATGCTGCTTTGCGGTCACAAAATGTGACCGCAAAAGCGGAAGAAAACACCGATTTTGAGGTTTTGCAGTCGCAATTTGCGACCACAAAATCGATAAAGAAATCTCGTTCGCTGCCATACGCCTTCACTGAACTCGGCGTAGCCATGCTCAGTAGTGTTTTGCGTTCGCCCACGGCCATTCAGGTGAATATCAATATCATGAGGGCTTTTGTGGCATTACGACATTTGGCCACCCAACCTCTTCCCAATAGTAATGCTGAATTGAGAAAGGAAATACAAGCTTTACGCAACGAGTTGGAAGACATTCTCTCTGACCAAAACGACATAAACGAAATGACACAAGCCCAACTTGATGCCATCAGTGAAGCCTTGGCTGAGCTTCAAGCAAAGCCCCAAAACCACCAACGCCAACGCATAGGCTTCAGAAAAGACAATGATGAATCATAAAAACCTTGAATCCTTGAAATGCGAAGCATTCGACGTAGTCAATCTTAAATCTAAAATCTAAAATCTCAAATCTTTAAATCTTTAAATCCTGAAATCAACACTTCAACAAATAAACAATCAACAATTCAACAACTAACTAAATTACTAACCTAAATCTAAAACAAAATGAAAAGAAAATCATTGCTTTTGATGCTGCTTCTGGACTTCATGGCGTCATGGACAGCCAACACAAAAGTGATGATTGAATGAATAAAAAAGAACATGCCCTAAATTGATTAAAAACGCTAACGCTATGTGTACTTACAACATATCCCTTGACGATACCCTGGTGGAAAAAGTGAGACCTTCCTTCGCCGACGACCAAGCCTTGACACTATGGCTCCAGCAGCAAATGGAAGAGCTCCTGCTCAACTACTGTACCCAACAGGAAGTGCGGAACCGTGCACGCAGGGCTGTATTTGCCATGCGACAACAAAGTGAAGACAACGGCAATTCGGAACTGACGCTTGATGAGATTAATGAAGAAATCCGCCAAGCCCGGCAGCAACGAAAAAAAACTATCGACCAATGAAAAGATACTATGCCGTCTTTGATACCAATGTGTTGGTGTCGTCGTTGATGTCCAAACACGACGACGCGCCTACAGTCGTGCTGTTGGATTATGTACTGGACGGACGGATTGTTTTGGTATATAACGATGACATTGTAGCTGAGTATGATGATGTGCTGCACCGCGCAAAGTTCAATTTCAGTGATGAACGTATCAATGCGGTATTGGAAATGGTGAAAAAAGGGATATGTGTTGAGCCGACTCCAAGCGGGGCGTTTTTCCCTGATGCCGACGATGCTGTTTTTTATGAAGTGGCATTATCCAAGGAAGGCTCGTATTTAGTTACCGGAAATCTAAGGCATTTCCCGAAAAGTCCCATTGTGGTGACACCCGCAGAAATGTTGCAAATGGTGCTCCTAACCCCCTAAAACCTCAAACCTTAAATCTTGAATCTTTGAATCTTTAAATACAAACACTTAAACAATTAACTTAATTACTAACTAAATCTAAATCAAAATGAAAAGAAAATCATTACTTTTCGCGCTGCTATTGGCATTCTTCATGCCTTGGGCAGCGAATGCACAAACAGTGACGATTGGCACGGGAACAAACGCTCACAACAGCGCCCCTATCGCCAATTACTACAATTACTCCTTAGCGGAGATGCTATTTACCTCAGCTGAAATTGGCACAACAGATGTCAACACTATCCTCAGCTTAGGGTTCGAAGGCGCAGCTGCAAGTTCTAAGACTTATGGCATCACAGTGTACATGAAAAATGTTGATGCGACAGGTTTTACAGCTAATACAGATTACATTCAAGTTTCAGAAAGCGATGTCGTCTATACTGGTTCCATTAAACCTAAATCGGGCTGGAACACTATCGACCTTGCTGAACCCTTTGCCTACGACAACACCAAAAGCCTGCTGGTTGTCGTGAACAAAACTTCAGGAGGTTATGATGGTTCCACTAGCATTTGGAAGTATACTTCTACATCATCACCATACATGATGCTGTATGCCCAAAATGACGGAAGTAGTTATAACCCCACCACGCTCACTTCTTTACTAACACATCTTGAGCGTCCTAATGTGCAACTTACCTTCGGGACTCCTCCTTCCTGCACCGCTCCAACAAGCGTGACCGCTACTCTTGATGGTAACATCACTTGGGAAGGCGAAGGCACCACTTGGAATCTTAACTACAAAACCTCTTCCGCTTCCACATGGACCGAAGTGAATGGCATCACTAGCATGAGCTACACCATCCCGAACCTCGCTAACCTCACCACCTATAGCGTGCGTGTGCAGAATGTTTGCGATGATAACAGCACTACTGCCTGGACCTATGCTGACGACTTCTTCACCCCAGCTGGCATCCCACTGGTTGAACCGTTCAATACCACAAGCATTCCTAACGGCTGGACCAGATACACCGGCTTGCTGAGCGATGTGATGGGCGGTACTGCTTTGGCTACCACTACTTCTGGCTGGAATTTCAGCACTGGCAATGGTGTGTTCGATACCCACGCTAAAGTCAACATCTATGGCACTGGCTGCAAATACTGGTTGGTCACGCCTACCCTTGAGATGCAAAACAACGTGCAGCTCACCTTCGACTTGGCACTGACCAAGTATTCAGGCACATTGCAAGAGATTGATAAAACTTTGGGAGAAGACGACAGATTTGTAGTGCTGATCACCACCGACGGCGGCACCACTTGGGAAATCCTGCGCGAATGGAACAACACTGGATCCGAATATGTGTATAACGACATCGTTTGCTCTGCCGGTGGCGAGGCCGTGGCCATTGACTTGAGCAGCTATGCTGGCCAAAGCATCGCCGTGGCGTTTTATGGTGAATCTACCGTATCCGAATCTGGCAGTGACAACAACCTTCATATCGACAATGTGAGCATCGACTACATTCCTTCTTGCGCCAAACCTACCGGCTTGGCCAAGTCTGACGTGACCGCTCACGAAGCCACCATCAGCTGGACTTCCGACGCTGCCGCTTGGCAAGTCCAACTGAATGATGAAGATCCCATTGATGTGGAAGAAACCACCTACACCTTTGAAAACCTCACCCCTGAAACGGCCTACACTGCCAAAGTGCGTGCCAACTGCGGTGGCACTTACAGCGAATGGACCAATGCCGTGAGCTTCACCACCGCCATTGCCTGCCTCGTGCCCACCAGCTTCACCACCTCCAACGTCGGTGCCCACAGCGTCACGCTGAGCTGGACCAGCGAGGCCTCCGAATGGGTTGTGGCTTACAAGACCTCTGCTGAGGAAGAATTCACCGAGGTTACCGTGACCGAGAAACCTTACTTGCTTGAAGGCCTCGATCCCGAGACCAACTACACCGTGAAGGTGAAAGCCGTTTGCGGCGGCATCGACGGCGAAAGCCAGTACACCAGCATCCGCTACTTCACCACCACCGTGGCCTGCCCCGCTCCCGGCAGCCTGACCGTCAGCAACGTGACTGTCAATGGCGCCACCCTGAGCTGGACCGAACTTGGCGACGGCCGCACTTGGTACATCTGCCTCAATGACGACGAGGAAAACCTCATTGAAACAAGTGAAACCACCTACACCTTCGACAGACTTGAAAGTGAGACGGTATATACCGCCAAGGTGAAGTCCGACTGCAGCGCCGAGGGCGTTTGGAGCAGCACTGTGAGCTTCGAGCCTACCGCCAAGCTCGTCATCGGCTCGGGCACGGCCACCAGCGGCTATCTGCCCACCAATACCAATTACAATTATTCCTATACACAACAAATATACACGGTTGAAGAATTGGGTGAAGCTGGCCTCTTCGAGAGCATCGACTTCTATATGACTTCAACATCAGCTTACACCCGCAATTTGGACATCTACATGGTGAGCACCGACAAGAGTGTATTTGAAAGCAATACTGACTATATTTCCGTTACTGATGCTGACAAGGTGTTCAGCGGCGAGGTGGCCTTTGAACCTCAGTCATGGACCACGATCACCCTTGATGCTGGATTCGTATACAATGGTACACAGAACGTGGCCATTATCGTTGATGATAACACCGGCGTGTATAGTTCAAGGTATTTCAAATCATTCACTACCAACACCACTATCCAATCCCATTATTATTATCAAGACGGTTCCAACATCAATCCAAATAGTCCAAGTGCCCAATACAACTATACAGGCACTTCAAAGAACCAGATTCGCATCCTCAAGAACGAGTTGAGCGACTGCATGAAACCCACGCAACTCACCGCCACCGAGGTCGGCCCCAACTTCGCCAAGCTGAGCTGGACCGAGAACGGCGAATCCACTGAATGGGTTGTGAATTACAATGGTAATACGGTTACGGCCAACACCAATGAAAACTTCGAGTTGGCTCTTGAACCTGAAACCGAGTACACGATTACGGTGGCTCCCACTTGCGACGAGACCCTCGTGAGCATTGCCATTACCATCACCACGCCTGTAGCTTGCCCAGTTCCTAATGAATTGACTGTGAGCGATATCACCTTCAACGCCGCCACCGTGAGTTGGACTGGCTACAACGACAGCTACAATGTACAATTGGGCTGGGACGATGAACCTGAAATCCTGCTCAGCGTGGACTTTGAAAATCAAGCGATTCCAACACAATTTGTCAACGATGAGACCTACGCTTGGACAGTGACTGACACCCTCACGAGCGGCTATTGCATGAGAAGTGGCAACCCGGGAGTGGGCAGTTCCACCTCCGCTATTTCGGTCATTGTGGCTTACACCATCGATGGCACCGTCGAATTCGATGCCGAGTGCAGAGGTGAAGGCACCAGCACCGCTTGGGACAAGTGCATCTTCTCCATCGATGGCGTTGCACAATTCACCTACGGTGCAGCAGTAACTGGTTGGAACCACTACACCTTCGATGTCCCTGCTGGCGAACACACCTTCACCTGGTCCTACACCAAGGACAGTTCGGTGGATAATCCTGGCGATTACTTCGCTGTTGACAATGTGGTGATGACCGCCACCGACGTTGTTTGGGGAGATCCCATCATGGGTCTTGCCAATGCTGAATACACCTTCGAAGACCTTACCTCTGGCGCCAACTATTATGTGAAGGTGCAAGGCGTCTGCGATGAAACCGAGACTGAATGGACCGAAATCGCCTCCTTCACCACGCTGACTTGTGCTCGCCCCACCAACCTCAATGTCACTGATGTTGACTTCTTCTCCGCCACCGTGGATTGGACGGAGAACGGTGATTGTGGGGAATGGTACGTCTACTACGGTCCAGACCTTGAAAACTTCATAGTTGTGACCGAACATCCTTACACACTTACCAACCTCACTCCTGATACCGAATATCAAGTGAACGTGATTCCCTCTTGTGGAAACGATGATCCCGGCACTTATGGAAGCGAAGTCCTCACCTTCAGCACTTCTGCGCCTGCCACCAAGGAAATCGTCGGCTATGGCGAAGACAACACCGTGGAGACCGGTTGGTACCTGATTGCTTCGCCTCTGGCCGAGGCGGTGGCTCCGACCGATGTTGAGAACCTCATCAATGAGAACGGCTACGACCTCTACCGCTTCAACCAGATCGCTGAAAAGGAATGGGAGAACTACAAGGGGCACCAGGACGGCTTCATGCTCGAACCTGGCACGGGCTACCTCTATGCCAACAGCGAGGATGTCACCCTTAAGTTCTATGGTACTCCTTACTACGGCGACTACGATGTCCAGCTGATTAGGGCTGAAGAAGCCGCTCCCGAGAATCGCGGCTGGAACCTCGTGGGCAACCCGTTCAACGAATACTGCTACGTAATAGACGGGCGCGATTTCTATGTGATGAACGATGAAAACGGGGAGCTCTTTGCTGGGCAAAGATACCTCGCTCCCATGGAAGGCGGCTTTGTCTACGCGGCTGAGGATGGCGAAACCATAACGCTCACCAACCTTGATCCTTTAGACGCCAAGAGCGCCAACGTGTCGCTCAACCTGAGCAACGGCAGCGCCGTCATCGACCGCGCCATCGTGCGCTTCGGCGAAGGCCGCCAGCTGCCCAAGTTCCAACTGAGAGCCAGCAGCACCAAGCTCTACATCGCCCAAGACAGCCGCGACTACGCCGTGGTTCGCAGCGGCAACGAAGGCGAGATGCCGGTGAGCTTCAAGGCAGAGAAGAACGGCACCTACACCATCACGGTCAACACCGAGGACGTGGAGATGGGCTACATGCACCTGATCGACAACATGACAGGCGCCGACGTCGACCTGCTGGCCACGCCGAGCTACACCTTCAACGCCAGCACCACTGACTATGCCAGCCGCTTCCGCCTGGTGTTCGCCGCCGAGACTGAGGTCGAGGCCTTCGCCTACTTCAACGGTAGCGAGTGGGTTGTCAACGGCAACGGCACTATGCAGCTCGTCGACATGATGGGCCGCGTGCTCAGCAGCGAGAACGTCAACGGCATCGCCACCATCAACACCAACAAACTGAGCGCTGGCGTGTACGTCATGCGCCTGGTGAACGGCAACAACGTGAAGACGCAAAAGATCGTGGTGAAATAAAGACACGAGACTACGAGACTGCGGGACTGCGAGACAGCAAGCCCCGTAGTCTCGAAGTCCCGAAGTCCCGAAGACAATAACAACTGAACAAACAACAGAATAAGTAACCGTTCAAAAATACACTTCTATGGGTTTGACTGATTTATCCCTTAACCGTCATTGCGGGCTTGCCCCGCAATCCCCTGAGCGTGAAAGACCATCTTCGCGCATAGGGGATGGCGGATGCTTCTCCGCCATGAGGGTAAAAATGTTAAGGTAGTGTTACCCGGTTGAGTGTCTTTTCTGTAAACTAAATCTGCACATCTACTTAACTGAACAACTGAACAACTAAATAACTAAACAACTAAAAGATGAAGAAGTTAGCATTAACAGTAGCAATCGTACTCGGAATGACCTGCATGGGCATGGCCCAGGGCGGTTTGTTCCAGAAGGGCGCCAGCAACGACGCCAATGAACCCCTGCGTGAAGGCGGTAATGGTCCTGCTATCAGCCTGCCGACAGAACACGGTAGCAGCAGCGACTTTGACGCTCCCGTGGGCAGCGGCATTGCCGTTCTGACGGTGCTGAGTGCAGCCTACGCCTTCAGCAAGAAGCGCAAGGACTGATTTTCCCACTCAAAGGAGACGCGACATGTCGCGTCACCTACTGACAAAAAGGCCAACCTGAAAGGGGAGGCCTTTTTCCATTTTTTTCACCATTGTTCAATCTTTTTTTGTATTTTTGCCGCGTGTATATAGTGTACACCAACTAATCAACTGAAAACTAAACACTAATAACTAACTCAATTATTAACTAAATTCAAATCATTATGTGTAAAAAGTCATTACTTTTCATGCTGCTGATGGCCGTATTTGTGCCATTGGCAATGATGGGTCAATCCCAATTGACCATTTACGAAGATGGGACAGCGACAAGCTCATACGTCCCTGTTCACGGCTTATGGGCCGATGCCTATCTGAAATGTGAGTTTG
>JAEEGL014963159.1_pt1 | contig 34505 bp, 28 predicted proteins | sample 9134231 | NCBI WGS metagenome assembly JAEEGL01 (sample SAMN16246548, study PRJNA631951) | gut metagenome | biome: gut microbiome; feature: rumen; material: fiber-attached | host: Bos | place: Iran: Karaj | collected 2018-10
CAGCGCGAAATCAGCGCCTCTGTTTACATAGTGAAGTACGAACCCGTTTACGGTATCTACAAGAATGAACAGAATGACGCCGATTATATAAGCCAACCACACCCCGTTTTTTCTTGCCTCCTGTTCGGGGAGATCCTTTTCTTTTCCTTCTCTTTGGGCTTTTGCAAGGATTTCTTCTTTCTTCATGAAAACCGCCTCCTTTTTTGCAAAGTTTTCTTTGCACGATGTCATTATACCATTACCAAGTTTACTTGTCAATAGCTTTTGCAAAGTTTTCTTTACATTTTTTCAATTTGAAAAAGAAAAAGAAAAGCAGTTCAAATACGAAAGGTAATCGCTTTTGATGCTGTGAAAAAAAGGATTGCTATCTTGATAAAATAGCAATCCTTTTCTGGCAGGGGTAGAAGGATTCGAACCCACGACCCACGGTTTTGGAGACCGGTACTCTACCAGCTGAGCTATGCCCCTATCCACGTTTTTGGAGTATATCACATTTTTCAGTTTTTTTCAAGAGGTTTTTGTCATGTTGTCATTTCCTTCGTTTTCGGCCTGTAGGACAGCCGGATATGGTTTGCATTTTCGCCATATTTGAGGTAAAATAGAAGAAACGCAGACAGGTCTGTCTAAGGCCACCTTTTTCGCGAGGTCTATCCATGCTTCAAGATACTATTTCCGCTGTTTCCAGCCCCAGAGGCAAAGGCGGAGTTGCCGTTATCAGAATATCCGGGTCGAACGCCCTGCAGATCGCAGATCGTATGTTTCGCCCTTTCGGGCCTCTTCCCTTACAGGCAACGCCCCGTAAGGCAAGACTTGGAAGTCTTCTTGCTCCGACCGCTTCCATCGATTGGAGTCCTGTCGATCAGGGGCTGGCTCTGTATTTTCCCTCTCCCGCCTCTTTCACGGGAGAAGATGTCATTGAATTTCACTGTCACGGCGGAGCTTTGCTGACTGAAACGCTGCTCGGGGCCACTTTTGCGGCAGGAGCCAGACCGGCGACAGCCGGCGAGTTCACCCGCAGAGCCTTCCTCAACGGAAAATTAAAGCTACATCAAGCAGAAGCTTTGGGGCTGATGCTGGAAGCGGAGACGGAAGAGCAACTGCTCCTAGCTTCAAGCGGGCTACGCGAGAACAGCCCTCTTACGAAGGCCCTGAACGCGCTTTATGACGATCTTGTCCTTTTGTTGAGCACGGCCTATGCCCGTATCGATTATCCGGATGAAGATCTGGCGGATCTTTCCCCGGAAGAAGTTCTGACCTCCTTGCAAAAGATCTCGACCGCCCTCTCCGCTTTGTTAAAATCGTTCCGCACCGGTCATGCAGTGGTAGAAGGCATACAGACGACGATCTGCGGAAGGCCAAATGTCGGCAAAAGTTCCATTTATAACCGATTGATCGGAGAAAACAAAGCCATCGTGACGGATATTCCCGGCACGACTCGTGACATACTCGAACACACGGCCCAATGCGGGGAGGTCCTTCTCCGGTTGTCTGACACCGCAGGGATCAGGGACTTGCAAAGCGCAGATCCTGTTGAGCAGATCGGCATCGAAAAAGCCCGCCAAAAGCTCGCGGACGCGGAATTGATCCTGGCCGTTTTCGACGGTTCTGAAGCCCTGACGGATGCCGACACTGCCCTGATTGCTTCCTTGAAAGCCACTCTGACCGACAATCCCCGGGCTTATTTGCTCTTCGTTTTGAACAAGTCTGACAAGCCCGCCGCTGTCTCTCCGGAACAGCTGAATCAGGCCTTTGGCAAAGCGGTGCCCTGTGTGGCCGTTTCCGCCCAATCCGGCGAAGGTTGGTCTAATTTGGTTTCTCTCATTCAAAAGACGTTTTTGGAAGGCCATTTGAATCTCTCCCAAAACGCGATCATCATGAATGCCCGGCAGAACGCTTGCCTTGTCTCGGCTCTCGAAGCAGTTCGTCGAGCTGAGAAGAGCCTGTCGCTTGGCTTTACGTTCGATATTGTTTCCTCAGACCTTGAGGAAGCGCTGGAATCTATTCGTCAGGTTGACGGCAGATCCGTAAATGAAGACATCGTCTCTTCCATCTTCGCTCATTTCTGCGTTGGAAAATGAAAGGACAATTATTATCATGCGTACAGCTCAACTTGCAGATCTCCTTCGACCCGAATCGCTAGACGATCTGGTCGGTCAGGATCATCTTTTCGGTCGATCCGGAATCATTCGCAGAATGCTTTCAAACGGCCGGATCACCAACATGATTTTCTTCGGACCTCCGGGCACCGGGAAAACCACAGCAGCACGTATCATTGCCAAAGCCTCAGGGATGACATACCATCAGCTGAACGCGACGACCGCCTCGCTGCAGGATGTGAAAGATCTGCTTCAGGACACAAAGAATATCTTTGGCACAAACGGGTTGCTGCTCTATTTGGATGAGATCCAGTATTTCAACAAACGTCAGCAGCAAAGTCTCCTGGAATCGATGGAGAGCGGAGACTTGACTCTGATCGCGTCGACCACCGAAAATCCTCATTTCTGCATCCATCACGCCGTCATTTCCCGGTCCTCCCTTTTTGCGTTCCATCCCATCAAACCGGAATCGATCCTCCCGGTCCTTCAAAAGGCTCTGGATTACCTCAATCAGGAGCAGGAACAACTCCCGGACGGACGCGCAAGAACCGTATCGGAAGAGACCTGCAGATATATCTGTTCCGTATCCGGCGGAGACGTGCGGAGGGCGATATCTTTGTTCGAGAACGCCTTTTTCTCGGCAGATGATGAGATCACGATCGAACACGTCAAGTTGTTCGATGCAGGCATCGGGGATTTTAATTCCGATGTGCACTACGATTTGTTGTCCTGTCTTCAAAAATCCATCCGCGGTTCGGATCCGGATGCGACGGCTTTTTACGTGGCCCGGCTTCTTGCACTGGGAGAACTCCTTTCCCTGTGCCGCCGGTTGCAGGTCATCGCAAATGAAGATATCGGGCTGGCCAACTCGCAAGCCGCCGTCGTTACGCGGTCCTGCTGCGAATCCGCATTGGATCTGGGGCTCCCCGAGGCCGCTTTGCCCATCGCCCATGCGGCGATCTACCTGGCCACGTCGCCCAAATCAAATTCGGCCTATATGGCTGTCAATGCGGCAACCCAGGATGTCAACGCCGGGAAAGGCGTTACCGTACCCAAACACCTTCAAAGCCCTCTCTTCGAAGGCTATAAGTATCCTCATGACTTTCCGGATCATTATGTAGATCAGGAATATCTGCCTGTGGATCTGAAAGGAAGAAAGTATTACAAACCGGCCGAAAACAAATACGAACAGGCCTGCCTCGCGTATTGGGAGGCCATTAAAAACAACAAAAAGAGGTCTTAATCATGTTTGCCATCGAAAACGAAATTAGAAAAGTCGGTCTGGTCCCCGTGGTCGTCCTCAACTCTGTTTCTGAAACCGAGCCGGTGCTTCGCGCCTTAACAACCGGAGGCGTTCCCGTGGCAGAGATCTGCTACAGAACCGCCTGCGCGCCAGAATGTCTGAAAACAGCCGTCAAAGAATTCCCAAACATGCTGATCGGTGCGGGCACTGTCATCAACGCAGAGCAATGTCTGGAAGCCATCCGCTACGGCGCGAAATTTATTGTTTCTCCCGGTTTGAGCGACGCTGTAGCAGCGGTATGCCAAAAAGAGGGCATCCCTTATCTTCCCGGCGTCGTCACGCCGACAGAGATCATGCATGCGCTTGAGTTGGGTCTGACCACACTCAAATTCTTCCCTGCCGGCGTATACGGAGGGCTGAAAGCGATCAAGGCCCTGTCCGCTGCATTTCCGCAGTGCTGTTTCATGCCGACGGGCGGTGTCGATAATTCAAACCTGAAAGAATTCATCAGCTTTGACAAGATCCTCGCCTGCGGAGGATCCTGGATGGTCAAGGGCTCTCAAGCTCAGATCATCCAGACCTGTCAGGAAGCCCGGTCAATCATTACGGAGATTCGCGGATAAACAAAAAAGGGGGCGACCCCTTTTTTGTTATTGCGTATTGTCAAAAAAACCTTTTTGCTCGATATACGCCCCAAACGCTTTCGGAACAGCATATCGGGAAAGCAGTTCTTCGTTTGACACGAACAGGACTCCTTCCGGTACGACCGTGTCCTCGGACACCAAAATGCTCCATGCCGTCATATGCCATGTCAGATGGGTAAAGACGTGTTTGGATTCGGGCATTTCTGCCATCCGAATCACGGAAAAGCCCTTTTGCTTCAACCAGCGGACGGCTTGTGCCATGTCGAGTTTTCCGCTCGCATTGGGGAACTCAAACAAAGACGCCAGCAGGCCCGTGTCGGGCCTTTTTTGAATGGCGACCTTGTCTCCCATCCAGATTTTGAAAACGGTTCTGTCTTCCTCTTTATGCTTCAATATCGGCACCCGGTTGGGCAATTCAAACTCGTGTCCGTTTAATCTGGCCAAACAAACACGTCCGAACGGGCACTTTTCACAATCCGGACCTCCGGCCATGCCGGTTGGTTTGCAAACGGTCGCTCCCAATTCGATCATAGCCTGATTGAACCGGGCTGCGTCGTCCAAAGGCATCAGATCCCGGATAAACGCAGTTGTTTCCTTTTTTGTTTGAGATTGCAAAATATTCGAACTGTCGTCCCTCAGTCTGGCTGCGACACGCATGACGTTTCCGTCTACAGCCGGAAACGGTTTTCCGAATGCGAATGAAGCGATCGCACCGGCGGTGTAATCTCCGATCCCGCACAGCTTCCTGATCTGATCATATTCGCACGGCATTTGCCCGCCGTTCGTTTGACAGATCTCCTGTGCGGCACGTCTCATGTTCTTGACGCGGGAATAGTAACCGAGACCTTCCCATAGTTTCATCAATGTTTCATCCTCTGCCTGTGCCAGATCCTTGATCGTGGGCAGTTTTGATAAAAACCTGTGATAGTAAGGAATGACGGTCTCCACTCTCGTTTGCTGGAGCATGATCTCGGAAGCCCAAATGAAATATGGGTCTTTCGTCTGCCTCCACGGAAGTTTGCGCGCGTTTCTGTCATACCAGTCCAGCAGTTCGGGAATGACCGTCCTACAGGCATTCTCTTTCCCTGTTTGAGTCATTGCGTTAGGTGTTTTGTTCAAGTGCCTGGCGGATCCGGTTCAAACGCACTTCCGCCTCTTCCCGGCTTGGAGCTTTGACAGAATAATAAAATTTGATCTTTGGTTCTGTTCCGGAAGGCCGGACCGCTGCCCAGGAACCGTCCTTGAACAAATATTTTAACACGTCTGCCTGCGGCAGGTCATCAATTCCCTTTGTATAGTCGACCTGTGTTGAGGGCTCGGACAAGTATGAGACACCGTTTGCTCTGAGATCCTTCATCAGATGTTGGATCTTTTCCATTCCTGCAGCACCCTCGTATGTTTTCGAGTCGAGAGTGTCCAGATAGAATCCGTGTTTCTGATAGAGGCTGTCCAGATAAACGTCCAGCGTCATGCCTTTGGCTTTGAATGAAGCAGCCATTTCGCAAATCAGCATCACCGTCACGACGGCGTCTTTGTCTCTGGCATGTTCACCGACCAAATAGCCGTAACTCTCTTCGTAACCCATCACAAAGGCGCGGTTTTCCTTCCCTGCCTCATAGCGATTCATCCGGTCGCCGATAAATTTGAACCCTGTCAGTACGTTGACAACGTCAGCGCCGTGATCTTTGGTTGCGTCTGCGCCGAGTTCTCCCGTCACGATGGTTTTCACGACCGTGGGGACTTTCTTCCCAAAGCGTTTCATGTCCGTGTTAGCCAATACGAAATCCACCAGCATGGCACCGACCTGATTGCCGGTCATCAGCCTGTATTCTCCGTCTTTGCATTTGACGCCGATCCCGACACGGTCAGAATCGGGGTCAGTGCCCAGAAGGATGTCCGCGTCGGTTGCCCGGGCCAACTCAAGTCCCATAGAAAGCGCTGCCCGCTCTTCCGGGTTCGGGCTTTTGACTGTCGGGAAGTGCCCGTCCTGAACGGCCTGTTCCCGGACGACCGTGACCTGAGTAAACCCGTCCTCAGCAAGGACGTCGGTGACAGGAAGCAATCCTGTCCCGTGCAGAGAAGAATAGACGACTTTTAAATTTGCTTTGGCCGCCTTGTCTGAAATGCGGGATTGCTTCAGTACTTCGCCTGAATAAGCTTTCAAAACAGCCGCCCCGACGGTGTGGATCTTTTTGGCGTTGCCTGCTGTCGGGATTTGCGCCCAGTCCTCAATCTTGTTGATGTATCCGATCAAATCGTTGGCGTCATCCAAATTCAACTGGCAACCCGTCTCGTCGTAAACCTTATACCCATTATATTGCTTCGGGTTATGGCTGGCCGTGACAACGATGCCTGCGTCGCATTTCAGATAGCGAACGGCAAACGACAAGACCGGGGTCGGAACAGGCCTGTCAAACAGATACACGTCGATCCCGTTTGCACTCAAAACATCTGCAGAAACGGAAGCGAAGAAAGTGCTGTTCAGCCTTGTGTCAAATGCGATCGCTACGGACTTTGCACCTGTTTTCATCCGGTTGAGCCTTTGTGCCAATCCCAGCGTGGCCCGTCCCACGGTGTATCTGTTCATGCGGTTCGTGCCTGCGCCCATGATTCCGCGCAAGCCGCCCGTCCCGAAGTCCAGATTGCATCTGAAGCGTTCAAAAATCTCGTTGTCATCCTCTTTGATGGCTTCCAGTTCGTTCTTGGTCAGTTCATCAAAGGCAGGAGAAGTCGTCCATTGAACATATTTATCTCTAATTGATTGATCCATCTTTCATCCCTCGTCTTGTAAAAGGGCCGGCGTCTTTTTTCGCCGGCCTATTCGGTGACAAAAATCACCGGTCTAGATTATTTGTAGAGTTCGCTCATCTTGACGAGTCTCTCGTAGCGGGCTTTTGCGGTCTCGTCTGCTTTTTCAAACAGCTGAGCGGCTCTTTCCGGGAAGCTCTGTTCAAGTCTTGCATATCTGGTCTCGGACTTGATGAATGAAATGTAGTCGCCTTCAGGTTTCTTGGAGTCGATCGTCAGTTTATCCGTTTCTTTCGTCGGATTGTATCTGAACATCTGCCAGTAACCTGCATCAACAGCTTTCTTCATTTCAAGCTGGCAGTTCTGCATGCCGCCCTTGACACCGTGCATTTCGCAAGGTGCGTAACCGATGATCAGGGAAGGTCCGTTGTAAGCTTCTGCTTCTGTCAAAGCCTTGAGCAACTGGTTCATATCTGCGCCCATGGCGACCTGTGCGACATAAACGTAGCCGTAAGACATTGCGATCTCGGCAAGATTCTTCTTGCTGATGGACTTGCCCGCTGCAGCGAACTGTGCGACCTGACCGATGTTGGAAGCCTTGGAGGCCTGTCCGCCGGTATTCGAGTAAACTTCTGTGTCGAAGACGAAGACGTTGACGTTTTCGCCGGACGCAAGGACGTGATCCAAACCGCCGAAACCGATATCATATGCCCAGCCGTCGCCGCCGAAGATCCAGACGGATTTCTTGTTCAGGTAATCTTTAGCTTCAAGGATTTCTGCGCTCTCTTTGCAGCCGGCAGCAGCGCATTTTTCAAGCAGTGCAACCAACTCTTTCGTAGCCTTCAGGTTTGCTTCGCCGTCATTAACGGTATCCAGATAGTTCTGAACGACTTTCTGGTCTTCGGCATTTTCGAACTGAAGTGCCTTGATCTTTTCGATGTTGCGTTCACGAATGACCTTCTGACCCAGAGCAAGACCCAATCCGTGTTCCGCGTTGTCTTCGAACAAGGAGTTAGCCCAAGCGGGTCCGCGACCGGACTCTCTGTTCACCGTGTAAGGTGTTGCGGGAGCGGAGCCACCCCAAATGGAAGAACATCCGGTTGCGTTGGAGATGTACATGCGTTCACCGAACAGCTGTGTGACAAGTCTTGCATAAGATGTTTCGGCACAACCTGCACAAGAGCCTGAGAACTCAAGCAACGGCTGTTTGAACTGGCTGCCCTTAACAGTAGCGTTGACCAGCTCTTCTTTTTCTGCGACATTTGCAACTGCATAATCAAACACAGCCTGCTGATCAGCCGCAGCTGCCTGAGGAACCATGTAGATGGCCAGGTCCGCTTTGCTGGCCTTGACTTTTGCCAATTCCTTGGGATCTGTCACACCTGCTGCCTTGGCGGCCTCAAGCGCTTTCTTTTCGGCTGTTGCATTGATCGGGCAAGCCTTCACGCAAAGCGTGCAGCCCATACAATCAAGCGGAGAGATAGCCACTGTGAACTTGTAATTTGTCTTCACAACAGGGCGAGGAGCAAACTTGGTCTGAGCGGGAGCGGCCTTCGCCTCTTCTTCAGTCATAGCATACGGACGAAGAGCGGCATGCGGGCAAACGAACGAGCAGTTGTTGCACTGTGCGCATTTTTCAGCGTTCCATTCAGGGACCATAACGGCAACACCGCGCTTTTCAAATGCGGCGGCGCCTTGCGGATACTGGCCGTCAACATATTTTTCAAAAGCGGAAACCGGGAGACTGTCGCCTGCCATTCTTCCGACAGGATTGACAACTTTGTTGACATATTCGGCCAAATCTTTGCGTTCGCTGGTTGCCGGTGCTTCCGGAGCGTCATCCTTGCATGTCTTCCATGCTTCAGGAACTTTGATCTCGACGGCTGCGTCAGCACCTGCGTCGATTGCGGCGTAGTTCAGATCGACCATGGCCTGTCCCTTTTTGATATAGGACTTGTATGCCATCTTCTTCATGTACTCGATCGCGTCTGCCGTAGGCAGCAGATTAGCCAGTGAGAAGAATGCGGACTGAAGGATCGTGTTCTTGACTTTCGCGTTGCCGATCTTGTTGATAGCCAGGCTGGTCGCGTTGATCGTGTAGAACTTGATACCATTGTTTGCGATATACTTTTTGACCTTGGAGGGCAGATGCTCGTCAAGCTCCTCGGGAGTCCAGATACAGTCCAAAAGGAACGTGCCACCGGGCTTCACATCCTGAACGATGTCATACTTTTTGATGTATGCCTGATTGTGGCAAGCAACAAAGTTTGCTTTGTTGATGTAGTAGGGAGACTTGATAGGCTTGTCGCCGAAACGCAGATGCGAAATGGTGATACCGCCGGTCTTCTTTGAGTCATACTGGAAATATGCCTGGATGTATTTGTCTGTGTGGTCGCCGATGATCTTGATCGAGTTCTTGTTGGCACCGACAGTACCGTCGCCGCCGAGACCCCAGAACTTGCAGGCTGTTGTGCCGGCAGGAGCGGTGTCGGGAGCGGGCTTCTCTTCCAGAGAATGACCTGTGACATCATCAACGATGCCGATGGTGAAATTGTGTTTCGGCTGTTTCTGAGCCAGGTTTTCATACACTGCAAATACAGAGGAAGGAGGTGTGTCCTTAGAACCGAGGCCGTAACGACCGCCGACAACATTGGCTTTCACACCGGTCAGGTTCAGTGCTGCAACGACATCAAGATAAAGGGGTTCGCCCAGAGCGCCAGGTTCTTTCGTTCTGTCGAGGACGGCAATCTGCTTCACGGTCTTAGGCAGTGCTTCGGCCAGTTTCTCGGCAACGAAAGGACGATACAGACGGACTTTGACAAGACCGACTTTTTCGCCTTTGGCTGTCAGATAGTCGATGACTTCTTCAGCCACATCACAGATGGAACCCATAGCCACGATAACGCGGTCGGCATCCGGTGCGCCGTAGTAGTTGAACAGTTTATAGTCTGTGCCCAGTTTCTCGTTGACCTGATTCATGTAATCTTCAACGATAGCTGGAAGAGCTTCGTAATACTTGTTGCAAGCCTCACGATGCTGGAAGAAAATGTCTCCGTTTTCAGCAGAACCGCGAAGTGCGGGATGCTCCGGATTCAATGCATGCTTTCTGAATTCGTTGACAGCATCCATGTCGACCATTTTGGCCAGATCATCGTAATCCCATACTTCGATCTTCTGGATCTCATGAGACGTGCGGAAGCCGTCGAAGAAGTTCAGGAAAGGAACTCTCCCTTTGATGGCGGCCAAGTGGGCAACTGCTCCAAGGTCCATGATTTCCTGCGGATTCGTCTCGCCCAGGATAGCAAAACCGGTCTGACGGGTTGAATAAACGTCGGAATGGTCTCCGAAAATGTTCAATGCGTGGGTAGCTACGCAACGAGCCGACACATGGAAAACGCCAGGCAGAAGTTCGCCGGCAATCTTATACATGTTCGGGATCATCAGGAGCAAGCCCTGAGAAGCAGTATAGGTGGTTGTCAAAGCACCTGCTGCAAGAGAACCGTGAACCGTTCCTGCTGCGCCGGCTTCTGACTGCATTTCCATCACTTTGACGGGCGAACCAAAAATGTTCTTCAGACCCTGTGCAGCCCACTGGTCAACATAATCAGCCATAGGACTGGATGGAGTGATCGGATAGATGCCTGCGACTTCAGTGAAAGCGTAACTGACTGTTGCGGCAGCCTGGTTCCCGTCCATGGAAACCTTTTTCCGTTGAATTGCCATAGATAAATCCTCCTGAAATCTGCCTTCATGTCGGCAGATGTAAAAATTTTCTGTTCCTAACGACATAAAGCCGTTACCTTGTATTATATTCTCTTATTTAGGTATTAGTCAAGAGAAAAGAAGGCCCAAAACACATTTTCAGGTGTTTTGGGCTTGAGTTTTTTAAAAAAATCATTCTTTTGAGCTGCGATGCTTGGCAGATCGAACAATTTGACAAACCAAAATGATCACGAGAGCCACAATGAAACTGATCAGTAAGACAGGCACATATCGTGCCGATTGACCGGCCACAACAGCGATCAGAGACGCCCCGAACGCTGCCAGCAAAGATCCGAGCACGATAAAACAGCCCTTGATCACCGCTTTTCGCACCAGCAACGCGATCAGACCTAACAGTAGAACGCCCAAACCGATGATGATGAGGGTCGCCACGGTATCCGCCTGGATCGAGGCAGCCAATGCGTGACCTCCAAAGAAACCAACCAGCCCTCCTGCGATGAAGAAAACCAGTTTCGTCACCTTGTAAGCCAGAACAGCGACCAGCACGGCAACAATAACAGGGAGCGCTATTTTAAATGCCGTTGCCCAGCCTTCTGTCAAAGTCGCGTGAGCCTCGATGAATGGGTAGATTACGCCTCTTCCCAGGAGAATGCCCACCCAAATCGCCAGAAAGACCGTGCTGACCTTGATGAACTTGTCGCCAACAAAACTGAAGGCAATTCCCAAGCCGATCATCAACACCGCCACAATGCAAGTGAGCACAGCACCGATATGATTGTGCAGATACAGGGCCGCATCTTCTGTCCGAAACAAATTGTTGAAACTTTCCGTGACGGAAATGAGCGTGTTCCAGAAAACTGTCATATGAGATCAAAATGCCTGTCTGATTGCGTTCAACAATTCGTCAAATGTGTCAAACGCCTGCAGCTCAGGGTGTTGCGCCTTGATCGCGTCCGTTGTTCTGAACAGGAACCCGGCCTTGCTGGCCTGGATCATTCCGAGATCGTTGTGGCTGTCTCCCGCTGCGATCGTTTCAAAACCGATAGCCTGAAGCGCTTTCACGGTCGTCAGTTTGGACTTCTCAACACGCATGTGGTAGCCTGTGATCTCTCCGTCTGCGCCGACTTCAAGTGAATTGCAAAACAGCGTGGGATATCCCAGCTTTTTCATGAGCGGCATGGCAAACTGATAAAATGTGTCGCTCAGAACAAGGACTTGTGTTTCTGCTCTAAGGGAATCCAAAAAGGCTTTTGCCCCTTCAAACGGGTCGATCGTCGCGATCACATTCTGAATCTCTTTGAGCCCCAGTTTGTGCTCTTTCAAGATTTCCAGACGGAAACGCATCAGCTTATCGTAATCCGGTTCATCTCTGGTCGTCCTTCTGAGCTCCGGTATCCCTGTGGCTTCCGAAAAAGCGATCCAAATTTCGGGAACAAGCACGCCCTCCATGTCCAAGCAAACGATGTTCATTCAGCAACCTCGGCAATCACTTCAACTTCAACCAGCACATTCTTGGGCAGTGTTTTGACTGCCACGCATGATCTGGCCGGTTTGGATACAAAATATTTCCCATAGACCTGATTGAATGCAGCAAAATCGGCGATGTCCGCCAAAAAACAGGTCGTCTTAACCGCTTTTTCCAGGCTCGATCCGGCTGCTTCGAGAACGTGTTTCAGGTTCTGGCACACCTGCTCTGTCTGTCCTTCAATATCCGTCTTTTCTACGTTGCCGGTGGCAGGGTTGATTGCAATCTGTCCTGATGTGAACACCAGGTTCCCCGTCACCATAGCCTGCGTGTACGGGCCGATCGCCTCAGGGGCGGACTGAGTATAGACTTTTTCCATTTTTAACCTCTTTCAAACGAGCTTAAAGCCTTCTGCCTTAAGCGCCTCTGTGATTTCTTTGATGTGTTCGTAATTTCTGGTTTCGAGTTCGATCCTCAAGAAACAACCGTTTACATCCTGTGCCTCGCTGGCTCTCTCATGGTGGACCGAAATCACATTGCCTCCGCAATCCGCGATGATGCGCGACACGGCTTTGAGCTGGCCGGGTTTGTCCATTAACTCAATGCACAGACCGCAGGAACGTCCGGATTTGTAGAGACCTCTCTTGATGACTCTTGAAAGAATGGTCACATCGATATTGCCTCCGGAAACCAGGCTGACGACCTTTTTCCCGACCGCCGGGATCTTTCCGAACATAACTGCAGCCACAGATACGGCGCCGGCCCCTTCTGCAATCATTTTGTGCTCTTCGATCAGCGCCAAAATGGCCGAAGAGATCTCATCATCCGTGACGGTAACGATCTCGTCCACATACGAATTGACCAGCTTAAAGGTGTTCTCGCCCGGTTCTTTGACTGCAATGCCGTCAGCGATCGTTGATACAGATGTCAGCCGCTCGATATGTCCGTCATGGATCGAATTGATCATGCTAGGCGCACCGGAGGCCTGAACACCGTAAATTTTGATTGACGGTTTCAGCTTTTTCAGTGCGAAAGCAACTCCGGAAATCAATCCTCCGCCGCCGATCGGAACAACGACGGCGTCCACATCCGGCAGTTCTTCAATGATTTCCAAACCGATCGTTCCCTGCCCCGCGATGACCCTCAGGTCATCAAAAGGATGAACGAATGTGTACTTTTTCTCGTCTCTGATCTCAAGCGCCCGGCGATAGGCGTCGTCATATACGCCTTCCACCATGCAAACTTCCGCGCCATAGCTTTTGGTTGCTTCGACTTTGGAGATAGGAGCCCCGTCTGGCAGGCATATGACGGATTTAATCCCGTATTTGGACGCGGCCAGAGCGACGCCCTGGGCATGGTTCCCTGCCGAGCAGGCGATGACGCCCCGCTTCTTCTCCTCGTCTGTCAACTGAGAAATCATGTATCCGGATCCTCTGACTTTAAAGGATCCTGTGATCTGAAGATTCTCGGGTTTCAAGAACAAGTCGACGCCTGGTGCGATTTTCGTACTCTTGATAAGCGCGGTCTGCCTGATGACTTTTTTCAGGACAAACGCAGCATGATAGATTTGGTCAAGTGTCAATTCCATTTATTTACCCTCAAATCGTTGGAACTACTGTTTTGCAGAACTCGATAACTTCTCCGTCCGGTCCTTCCACGAAAGCGACTTGGAGAGTCATCTTTCTGGGGCTGGAATCCAGCGACATGACGCCTGGAGCCATCACGGTCTTCGCTCCGGCTGCCAAAGCGGCCTCATATGCTGTTTTGACGTTCTCAACCGATAATGCCAGATGCAGCCACCGGCCGTTGGGAACATAATCATCGCCCCCGTCCGCAAATATTTCCATGCGGGCTCCGCCGCCTATTTCGAACATGGCTATGTGCTTGCTTCCTTCGCCCCACTCAAAATCCAGTTTGCATCCGAGCGCCTCATAAAATTCGACCGAACGATCAAAATCTTTTGCTTTTAAAGCGATGTGGTGAAAAGCCACACCCCTGAGTACTCTGTTTGTCAATGCCATTTGCTCTCCTCATTTCACCAGTGGCACGCCAAGGATCTTGGCGTCCCTGACCAGCATCTGCTTGATCTTTACCATCGGTTTGCCGGGACACAGCGGATACATGCCCAGGCAAGCAAAGATGTACCATGCGGCCATTGTTCCGTTATCTTCGTCCCCGGGGAATCCGTCATCTTCTGCGCTGAAGTATTCTTCGCAGGCTTTACGCAGCCAATAGGCGCATTTTTCTTCCTGGCCGAAATAAGCATAGATCCACGGGTAATGGAAGCTGGGTTGATTTGAAATGGCGAATTGACCCAGATCGCAGGCTGCCATTTCAGACATCTCATGGATCTCTTGTCCGTATCCGCCTACACGGTAAATGGGCGGTTCCGCGAAAAGTGCATCGATTTTTTCCAGGAATTTGTCAACTCCGCCATACAGTTCGGCAAGCCCTTCAAAATCATGTTGTACAGCAAATGATGCCTGCCATGCGCTGCCTTCTGTATATTCGATGCCCCAGCGGCACGGATCGAAATCCTCTGCCATCTTGCCTTCTGTGTCTCTTCCGCGCATAAACCCGGTCTCTTTGTCAAAGAGATTCTTGTAGTTTTTGGATCTCTTCATGTATTCGTCGACAAGCGCCTTGGGCTTGTTCAGTTTCTTGGCGACCTGCGCAATACACCAGTCTCCATATGCGGCATCCAGGGTCAGATTGACGGATTCCTTATGCAAGTTGCGCGGCACATATCCGTATTTGAGGTATGCTAAGCAGCCGTTTCTGCCGAACCGGGGCTCCGGTCCTTCGTTGTTGGCATGATTAATCATGCCTTTCAGTGCGTTCTCAAGGACTTCGTTCGAAACGATGTCATCATTTGCTGCCTCTGCGATCACTGCATCGATCAACGTGGAAGGCATGCAGCCGACTTCCCCGATAGACAGCCATCTGGGCAGCCATCCGCCTTCCAGATAATCGTTGACAAATCCTTCCAGCATCTCCGCAAACTCATCTCTTGCAATGAGGGAGAACAGCGGATACACGGTTCTATAGGTATCCCAGAAACCGTTGTCTGTGTATCTCACGCCCGGCTTAGCCGTTCCGTCAAACGGGCAATAGTGAATTCTGTTCCCTTCCTTGTCCACTTCATACGCTTTGTGCGGGAACAGGAAAACTCTGTACATGCAGGAATAGAACGTTTCGAATTCTTCTTCTGTGTCTGTGGAAACTTCGATTCTGTGCAGATGTTCTTCCCAGACATCTTCTGCCTCGTCGCAAAGTGTGGCAAATGATTTGTTACCGCAGTCCTGCTCGATGGCCAGGAGGGCCTGTTCTGCGCTGATATAGGAAATACCGATGCGGATTTCCGTCACTTTGCTAACCAGTTCAATGTGTGCCGCAGCCTGGGGTTTTCCGTTCTCGCCAACGAGTTTGACTTTCTTTGCATCAAGCCCGTCCGGGAACTTGACTGCAAAGTACATTTTGAAATCCTTGGCTTTGTCCATGGAATGTCCGTCAGTGCATCCCATGACGTAGTCTTTCCCGATTTCATAGGTGTAATTGCCGCGTACCGGGAACAAAGAAAAATATGTGGGCAGATCAGACTCTTTTGTGATTCGGACAGCTGCTCCGCGCTCTGTCGGGGTCAATTCAACCTTGCTGCGGGCTCTCAGAATGCGGACCATCAGGTAATCCGGTCTGAAAACAGATTCATCGATGCGGTATCCAGACCATGCAGCGGCCGGATTGTCATGCAGCGTGTCTGCCTGAACGGTCATGTTAAACGTGCCATAGTCGTTGATCCACGGGCTGGGCTGATGAGTCAGTCTGATCCCTTCCAAAAAAGGCTTGTCCGGATGGAAGAACCACCCGCTCTGCGGATCCTGGTTTTGAATACAAAAGCCGGCCATGGCAAAAGGCCTTTGCGTCAAAGCCAAAACATTACCTGAAGAAAATCTTTGCACGGACTTAGTGCCCTGTTTGATATTTACGTAAGGGATTAAATTCATAACGACCTCCTGTTGTGCCGACTTTTTTCGGCCAGATTTAATATCTTTTTTCTTGATTTGTTTTTGTTTTATTTATATCTGTTTGAATCGCAAGGAGACAGATTGAATCACACATCTCCTCGATTTCAACAGGAACGCCTTTTCGAAGAGCGTCTCCCGTCATATCTCCGATCCACTGATCATTTGCGTAAACATGGTATGTTCGACCGGTAAGTACCCCTTTGAATGTCAATCTAAATCCGGGGTTTTCGACCGGTCCGAGTGTGAATGCGGAGACCATTGATACATCTCCGCTTCTGGACGCTATTTCCAACGCGCCAAGTTCTCCGTCTTCACCCAGACAAACATCCGGGGTATGATGGAAAATCCGCGCCTGCGGCAGGATGTCCTTCACATAGGTTTTAAACATCTTGAGCATCGGTCTAATGTGCTTTTTGAATCCGTCCGGCAGCATCCTTTCGTCTCCCGGAATCAAAGGCGATCCATATCTGGCAACATTTAATTTGAAATAGTCCGTGCAGCCGGTTTCCGCCCCCATGCCGTTGATCAGTTTTACACAGTACTCAACTGGTATCATCATGGATATGCCGTTGATGATTCTGAAAGATTCCGGAGCATGATTGATGTCTGAGATCCATGTGTTAGACATGATGGTCGTCATACCGGCATCTGCTCGCATGCCCCCTCCGGCACAATTCTGGAAAACGACATCTGGATATTTCGTTCTTAAGTTTTGGAACAGCTCATAGAGTCGATCGTAATACCGCCATGCCGCATTTTCGCGGATGCCCCCGTGCATACGGCAGGCTTCTGTCGGGTAGACGCCCGAATCTAATCTGAAATAGTCCAGCTGATACGTGTCAATCACATGACAAATCGCGTCATACGCCCACTTGTATGTGTCGTCGTCCGTTAAATCCGCCATGAAAGCTTGTGCCCCGTCGGGAACGGGCTTGCCGTCGTAACCGACCAAATATTTCACAGTTCCCTTACGAAATGTCTCGGAAAAGAATCCGATTTTTTCGAAGTCCATCCAAAGTCCGAAGCGTTTGCCTTGTGCTCGACACCGGTTTCCGAATTCAACCAGAGACGTATCGTAGGTATCAACCGGTCTGTACCAGTCTCCACAATATGCCGGCCAGTCATCCAGGCTTTTCCCTTTGGGAATGTACCAGCCTGCATCTATGTAGATGATATCCGCGTCCAGTTCAAGGCCCGCCTCTATATTGTATTCGACTTCCGCCTGCCTATTGGTCATGGCGCTGCATTCAACGAGCTGTGTCTTGGTCCACGATTCGCCGATTGCCCGGACGAAATCTATGTTCGCCTGGATCGCTTCATCAAAGGTGCCTTGCACGAAAGTTGCGATAACCCGAGGGGTTGTGGCAGATTCGCCTGGAAGAAGAACCCTGGCAGGGTCACGTCCTCCGAATCCCACTGAAAAAGAAAGTGTGCTTTGTCCGTATACTTCTTCCCCGCTGTGTTCGAATTCGATTCTGAAGCCGCCGGAAAAAGCCAGATTCAGGACGAAGAAATCCCCGTTTGATGGATCATGAGCCACCGCAAAAGGATGGCGATACCGTTCCGTGTAAGTCTGGTTGGCCAACAGCAGACGGCCTTGCGGTAATTCTTCCCAGTGAAAATCGCCTTCTTTGCCCGGCGCGCCTCCGACCATTCGTCCAATTTGATATGGACCTTTGGAAAGAGACAACCCGTTTTGGAAACAAAGTCCTTTCAAAATCTGTACATTCGACAGAGCCAGCGGATTCATCCCTTCGTTCGTAAATTTCAGGGAACGAGCAAATGCGCCCTGATCCCCGGGTCGTAAATCTTTTAGGACCTCGGTAACGACCTCAACTTTCAGGTTATGAGATAAATCCGAAAGCACGAATGAAGTTTTTTGAAAGCAGCTTTGAACTTTTGAGACAGGAGCGCTAACTAGTTCAAACAATCCGCTGGTTGATTCTCCGTTCACGGAGCACGAAAAAGACTCCTTGCAAGATGTTACGGAAAGATCAAAGGGATTTCGTTGCAGAAACGCGTTTGGCCTCAGTGAGCCGCCTTCGAATGTTTCGCGATATAAACTTTTGTAGTCTAAGCAAACAGATGACCCCATATGCGCGAACCTATATCGTAATTATTTTACGGTTAGTAACTTTTTATTATTCCTATCGCGTTATCAAGCATTTGAAGAAGATCCGGCAAAAAGTATATGATACCGACGGCCAGCACTACCGTGACAATCACCAATATGACATAACTCTTCCAGGTGCTTCCCTCTTTTTCAAAGCGGACATCCGCCTCAATGCTTTTCTCCGCGGGAATATAGAAATGATAAGTGCTATTATCCCATCGGAACGAAAGATTTGGTTTCTCACTCTCTTCCGCGGATGCAACAGCTGCTTCAAACGCCTCCCATTCAACGCAATGAACGACGCTTCTCAGTCTTTTTCCGTTCCGCAAAGCATTTCTAATCGATATGCTTCTGTCAAAGCCCAGCTCCGCCAATGTCTTAGCTGTTTCGGGCGAATTGCACTGCTCCCGGTTCAAAGCACGAACAAACTTCCCCAGTATACCTCTGTCTCTCAACACTAATGCACCGGCTATGATAATTCCTATCATCAAGCCCAGTATGATCATTGTTGGGGTAATCAGGGTACCATCTCCGAGGTTAATATTCTCGTATCTCCCTAGTTTTACTGTAAAATACCTGTCTTTAAAGTATTCAAACAGTTCCGAAATCAAGGGCTGCTGGGTCTCAAGTGTAAACAATTGATACATTCTTTCCTCCTCTGCCCTATATGACTCATTTCAATTCCAGAAGCACCCTGTCGCCGCACATCTTGACCAGCGCGTCGCCCAGATCTGAATCGTCGACATAGGAAATCTCTATGACTTTCTTTTTCGCTGTTTGAACGATCCGGACCTTACGTCCCAGCAATTCTTGAGCTTTGCCTTCGAGCGCTTTCATATAGGCTCTGCGCATTTTTGCTTCGCTCTTTTCTTCTGTTAAGTCCTGTTTGTCTTCCGATTCGCTCCTTGCCAGATATGCATTGACGATTTTTTCAACGCTTCTGACTGACAGCCCTTCTTCGATGATCCTCGCTTCAAGTTTAATCTGGTCTTCCTCGTCTTTGATGGAAAGCAGCGGGCGCGCATGACCGGTCGTAATCTTTCCTTCGGCCAAATCCGCCTGGATTTGAGCAGGTAAATCGAGCAAACGAATCATATTTGCGATCGTGGACCGATTCTTATTGACCTGTTTTGCCAATACTTCCTGAGAAACCCCATATGAATCAAGCAAAACTTTATATGCAGCAGCTTCTTCTATCGGATTCAGGTTTTCTCTCTGAACATTTTCAATGATCGATATCTGAGATGTCTTTAAGTCGTCTGTACTCATAACGACGCAAGGAACTTCGTTCAGACCTGCCATTTTTGCAGCCCTATATCTTCTTTCGCCTGCTATGATCTCATATGTAGAGGGAGAATACGGGTTTTCCCGCACAATAATCGGCTGAAGAAGGCCGAATTCCGAAATCGAGTCTGCCAGACTCTCAAGCGCCTCATGATCAAAACTCTTTCTAGGCTGATCTGATCTGGGCTCAATATCGGCAACGCGGATCATGACCTGACTGTTGTCATTGCCGCCTTTTTGAGGCAGATTGTCCTCAAAAAGATCAAAAAAACCACGTCCAAGACCGTTTCCTGTCTTTTTTGGCATAAAAACCTCCTATTTAATAAATATAAATGAGCATCTAGATCCTCATTGACAATTCTTTTGCAACAGCAAGATATTCTTTCGAACCTTTAGAGGACTTAGAATGGTAATATACAGGGCACCCAAAACTGGGAGCTTCCGTAATTTTTACGGATCTTGAAATGCAATTCATAAACAATTTGTCCGGATAATGCTTTTTCAACTCCGAGATGACTTGAGCAGAAAGAAGCAGGCGACCGTTATACATTGTAATAAGGATACCGGTGATGTTCAATTTAGAATTGAAGTGCTCCTTGATGCGGCTTAATGTTACAAGCAGCTGGGATAAGCCTTCCAAAGCATAAAATTCGCACTGCATGGGGATAATAACGCCGTCGCAAGCAGTCATTCCATTGACCGTCAAGAGTCCTAATGAAGGAGGGCAGTCAATAATAATGTAGTCGTATTTGTCTTTGATCTTTGTCAAAGCCTTTTTTAGCCTGAATTCACTCTCTTCAAGTTCATATAGCTTAAATTCAGCAGCCGCCAGCGAAACAGTGCAGGGAACTATGTCGAGTCCTTTATACTCAGTGCTCACAATACACCTTTCGGGGTCAATATCTGTTGTCAAAAGGTCCGTAGTTGAATTTTTGAGGCCTTTTTTAACAACACCAACGCCAGAAGTGGCGCTTCCTTGCGGATCCAAGTCGATCAAAAGCGTTTTGTATCCCAAAATTCCTAAAGAAGCGGCTACATTTACAGCCGATGTCGTTTTGCCGACGCCGCCCTTTTGGTTTGCAAACGAGATGATCTTTCCCATTTCGTTCTCCTTGTTGTCAATCTGTGTTAATCATAATGTCGCAAAAATGTATTTTAGCCATTAACAATCGTGCTGTTTGTTATCATTATACCACATTATATAGAGGCAATCTTAAAAATACTTAAAATTTGAGACGTTTTTTGTCCTGTTTCACGTGAAACACAAAAATCTTTGCCTTTCGTACCAGACTTTTGGTCCTGTTTCACGTGAAACAATCGTCTTCGCCTGTTCTGTTCCCCGTCTTCCTGTTTCACGTGAAACATGCTGACGGCAGGGAAGTGAAGCAAATGTCGTCAAACGTCCCCATTGTTTCACGTGAAACATAAAAAGAGCAGACGCTTGATCTGCTCTTTCTCGTTATTTTCCTTCTTGTTCCATCCATATCAGCAAAACTGTTATGTCTGCCGGATTAACACCGCTGATTCTCGCCGCTTGACCTATCGTCCGGGGCTTTATTTGAGTCAGTTTCTGCCTTGCTTCGATACGCAACCCGGAAATTGTGTCATAATCGATGTCTTCTGGAATCCGTTTGCTTTCTGCCTTCTCGATTTTTTCGGCCTCCGCTCTCTGATGCTTTATATATCCGTCGTATTTGATCCTTATTTCAACTGCTTTTGCCGTCTTCCCTGTTAGCGACAGGTCTTTTGGCTTTAATTCTCGGAGCTTTTCATATGTGATTCCCGGACGCTTGATCATTTCTTTTAAGGAAATCCCACTGTCCAGTTCTTCTTCTCCCCATTCTCTGAGTTTTTCGTTGGCTTCCTTAGGTGATAAGAACATATGTTCTAATCTGTTCGTTTCTTCTTCGATAGCTTGTTCTTCTTTCAAAAAGCGCTGATATCTTTCTTCGGACACGAGACCAACCTGATAACCGATTTCGGTCAAGCGCTCCTCAGCATTGTCCTGTCTTAATAACAGTCTAAATTCTGACCGGGAAGTCATCATGCGATACGGTTCATTGGTCCCTTTTGTCACTAGATCATCGATCAACGTTCCTATATATGAACTGCTTCGATGAAGGATGATCTGTTCCTTACCCGACACTTTTCTGGCTGCGTTAATGCCTGCCACCAAACCTTGCGCGGCTGCTTCTTCATATCCTGAAGTTCCGTTGAATTGACCGGCTCCATACAAGCCTTTGATCTCTTTAAATTCGAGTGTTGCTTCCATCTGCAATGGATCTGCGCAGTCATATTCAATGGCATAGGCAAATCTCATAATCTCGGCGTTTTCAAATCCTTCAAGGCTGGCCAGCATTTTTCTTTGAACATCTGTCGGGAGGGAAGTTGAAAAGCCCTGAATGTACATTTCTTCGGTATTCTCACCCAACGGCTCAACAAAGAGTTGATGTCTTGATTTATCCGCAAACCGCACCAGTTTGTCTTCGATGGAAGGGCAGTATCTTGGCCCGGTGCCGTGGATCTGACCTGAGTACATGGCAGATCTCTGAATATTGTCTCTTATGATTTTATGCGTTTCACTGTTCGTATAAACGATGTAACAGGGCACCTGTTCCCCTGTTAAGTAGCTCTCTGAGGGGGTTTTAGCTGAAAATGGGGCCGGATCGTCTTCGCCTGGCTGCAATTCCAGCCTCTGCAAGTCGATGGTCTGCTTCTTCACTCTGGGCGGTGTGCCTGTTTTGAATCGCACCAACTTGACTCCGATTTTTGTCAGGGAATCAGACAAGCCCACGGCCGGCAGCATGCCGTCTGGGCCGCTCGCATAATTCACATCGCCCACAAAGACGCGGCTATCCAAAAACGTGCCGGTGCAGATGACAACGCAGGAGCATTCCCATATCTCTCCGAGCTTCGTTTTAACACCGCATACAGTCTGTTTGCCATCGATGACATGCGTCAGGATTTCGACAGCCTCACCTTGGACCAGCCTGAGTCGTTCCTGTTTCTCCAGGGTGTTTTTCATGATCAAGCGGTATCTGGCCCTGTCCGCCTGAATCCTTTTGGCGTGGACTGCCGCGCCTTTACCCAGATTCAGTGTTCGGCTCTGAAGGGTCACCCGATCGGCCGCAAAACCCATTTCTCCGCCCAAGGCATCAATTTCGTAAACCAGATGGCCTTTTGCAGAGCCGCCAATCGACGGATTGCATGGCATATTGGCGATCGCGTCAAGCGACATAGTCATCAGCACCGTGTCCGCTCCAATTCGGGCGCTTGCCAAAGCCGCTTCAATCCCTGCATGCCCTGCGCCGATCACAAAAACATCAGTTTTCAACTCAGACTTATCCATGAGTCCCTTTCCTGTTTTAGAACTTTTGTTCTATATCTCTCCATAATTGTTTGAGGGAGAAAGCATCCTTTCTCCCTCATCAAAATCAGTAAGTTGGGGAATCCAAGTACCATGCGTTTCTTTCAAAAACAAACATCAAGGTTATCGGAAGTTTTTCTGCGGTCTCTCCCAATTTGTAGCTATCCATCCTAATCTTGACCTGTTTCGGTGTGCTCTTTCCGACAATGGTCATGGTTGAATAGTCATAGATCCTTTCTCCGGTTACAAACGGAGAATATTGGGAAGACTGGTACAAAATCCCTTCGGCTTCTTCTCGGTATCTGGCACCTTCCACACTTGCGCTTCCATCACCGAACTCGTATACCGTTCCAGTGAAAAGAGCAGGGTAGAGAGAAGCCAAATAAGCCGATGAATAAACCGACTCGAGATATTCCATCATTTCAGCCTGCGTCCTGAACGAAGTAGCTGCTGAAACCAAATTGTAATTTGCGTATTGCGTTGCATCTGCGGAATCGTAAACATATAACAAATCCGCCACCGGACTGTTGCGCTCATAAACGGGCAGCCCTTCGCCGAAAAGAATGGTGTTGGCTGAATAACTGTGTTCGATCAGCCAAATCGCACGATCCTTGATTTCTTCAATGGTCGGGCCTTTTCCGCATCCGGTGAGAACAACGCATGAAAGCAAGCAAAGCACTAAAAGAAATATGCCTGCTTTAAATATCACTTTCTTCATTGGCATTAAACGACGCGTCCTCTTGCTGGTCAAAATCCTCGGTCAAAGGAACTTCTGAGCCTGGAATGCTTCCTGTTCCCTCTGCCTCGGTCTCGTCATCAATGAACGTTCCTGTATCTTCGGTTTCTTCTTTTTTGGCTAACTGAGTGACAAAAGCGATCTTTTGGTCTTCGCCGACTCTCATGATCTTCACACCCATCGTGCTGCGGTTATGACACGGAATATCTGCAACAGGAACACGGATAATAACGCCGCCCTCTGTGACGACCATAATGTCTTCGTCTTCATCAACCGCAACGATACCTGCCAGTAAACCTGTTTTTTCAGAAATTGCCTGTGCTCTGACACCACGGGACGACCGGCCTTTGTTCTCTCTGAAATCATCAAACATAGAACGTTTGCCAAACCCGTTGTCCGTGACCGTCAGCACGGTTTTGCTTTCTTCAACCGGAACGACACCTATAACAAAGTCCCCCTCAGTCAGACGGATACCCCGCACGCCTCTGGCGGTACGGCCCATAGAACGAACCAGATTTTCATCATATCTGACTGCATATCCGTGCCTTGTCGCGATCAAGATGTTTAAAGACCCGTCCGTAACTTTGACAAAGAGCAATTCATCGCCTTCATCCAAAGTCAGCGCACGCTTGCCGCCTTTCCTTTGATAAGCAAACGCAGACAGCGGAGTACGCTTGATGACACCATACTTTGTGACCATCAGCAGAAACTTGTCATCCGAGAAGCCGGAAATGTTCAGTACCGCAGTCACCTTTTCTCCGGGTTCCATGGTCAAGACGTTAACAATATTAGTGCCTTTTGCCGTTCGCCCTGCCTCAGGTATCCTGTAGGCCTTGATCGCCTGCACTTTGCCTGTGTTGGTAAACATCAGCAGCAGGGAATGACTGTTAACAGCAAGCACCTTTTCAATAAAGTCTTCTTCCTTGGTCGTCACACCCGTGATGCCTTTGCCACCGCGATGCTGTGCATCGTACGTATCAGCAGGCAACCGTTTGATATACCCTGAATGTGACAAAGTCACCACACATTCGTGTTCTTCGATCAAATCCTCCAGAGAGATCTCTTCGACCGCTTCTTCAATGCGGGTACGTCTTGCGTCGGCATATTTGTCTTTAATCTCTGTCATTTCGTCAGAAATGATCTCTTTCACCTTGTTTGTGTCGGCCAAAATGGCTTCCAGTTCCATAATCAGCGCGTGCAGTCTCTTCAGTTCTTCCTCGATCTTCCCGCGCTCCATACCGGTCAGGCGGCCCAAAGTCATTTCAACGATGGCCTGTGCCTGAGCCTCTGACAAGTGTCTGGTATTGCCCTCGCCGATCAAAGACGGATCCACATCGTGCTCCACATATCCGTCGCCATATCCGGTATAAGCAAACGATTCGCTCATCAAGCGCGCCTTCGCTTCCGGAATAGACGGGGAAGTCTTCATGATTTCTATGATCCTGTCAATGTTGTCCAGTGCAATGTGGTAACCCTCGAAAATGTGGGCTCTGGTTTTCGCTTTTTCAAGATCAAACTTTGTCCTGCGAATGATGACGTCCTCTTGATGGGCAATATACACATCCAGGATCTGGGGCAGGGACAGGATCTTAGGCTCGTTGTTGATCAAGCCCAGCATGTTAATGGAGCATGTGTCCTGCAATTGCGTAAACTTATAGAGCTGGTTCAAAATAACCTGACCGTTCGCATCGCGTCTGTATTCGATCACGATCCGCATGCCGTTTCTACCGGATTCATCGCGCATATCCGTGATCCCGTCTATGCGTTTCTCTTTAACCAGTCCGGCTATGTTCTTGCAAAGGAGCGCCTTATTGACCATATAAGGAATTTCAGTAATGATGATCTGACGCTTATCCTCGTTGATTTCAGCTTTAGCCCGAACATAGATGCGTCCTGCTCCTGTCGCATAGGCTTCCCGGATGCCTCTGGTTCCGTAAATCGTGCCATAGGTGGGGAAGTCCGGACCTTTCACAAACTCCATCAGTTCATCCAGCGTGCAATCCGGATGATTCATCCGATATATGGTGGCATCAATGATTTCTCCCAGGTTATGAGGCGGCACATTGGTGGCCATACCGACAGCGATACCTACGGCGCCGTTGACCAAAAAGTTAGGGAACCGTGCGGGTAAAACCGAAGGTTCGCGCAACCGGTTATCAAAGTTTGGAACCATCTCCACGACTTCTTTGTCCAGATCGCGCATCATTTCATCGGCGATCTTGTCCAGTCTGGCTTCTGTATAACGATACGCGGCAGGCGCATCACCATCGACTGAACCGAAGTTGCCGTGTCCCTCGACCAAGGGATGACGCATGGAGAAATCCTGTGCCATACGGACCATCGTTCCATAGACTGCAGAGTCTCCGTGAGGATGATAGCGTCCCAAAACGTTACCGACCGTCGTCGCGGATTTCCTGAACGGTTTGTCATGTGTCAAATGATCTTCGTACATGGCATAAAGGATTCTGCGCTGCCCGGGTTTCATCCCGTCACGGATATCCGGCAATGCACGCGACATAATGACAGACATCGCATACTCAATAAAAGACTTCTTCACCTCGTGTTCAACATTGATCTCAGTAATTTTCTGATCGGGGAAGGAAAGATCTTCAATTTTTTTCTCTTTTTGGTTATCCACGTTTTTACCTCTCTGCAGCTACATCTGTCTGATACTGCTGCCTTTTTTCTTCTTTATGTTTTTTTGTCGTTATGACATGTGAAATGAATAAGCTTACCAACGTAAAACTCAACGTCAGCAGGACTTGTATCGGCAGAACCACAAAAAGTGTGAAAACAACACCTGTTCTGCTTTGGATCAACAATTCTCCTAAAATCCTGATCGTATGCGCAGAAACTTCTGCCACCAGTACAAGCAGGCACATTTGTTTGCCCATCTGCTGCTTTGTCTGCTCAAACAGGTTCCCGACCAAAAAGCCAATCAGCATGCAGGCAAGCGGGTCTGCATAGATAGTCGATGCAAGCAGGGCATCGTGGACCAGCCCCAAAATCAGTCCGATCACACATCCCTTTTTCCATCCCGCCCGCGTAGCTATCAGCACCGTCAGGCAAATCGCCATGTCCGGCATCAGACCGAAAAGTCGGGCATTAAGCGGCCACCAGCCTTCAAATAACAGTCCGAGAAAGCAGCCTATACCGATTAAAACGGCTTTTATGATGGTCTTCGGTTTCGTGTCTCTCATGATCCACCATCCAAAACCAGTACCACGTCCGGGTTGTTGGTAAATGCTGCTATCTGAACAACAGCAACGGGCACTCTGGAAAAAGCATCATATTGGACGTCAAGGATCTCTCCGATGACGACATTCCCAGGCCAACTGCTGCCCATTCCGCTGGTCATCACGATATCTCCGACCTGCATCTTTGCGCTTTCTTCCGTCCCGGAAAACCGGCACTGCCCTTTGATGGCAAGATCTGTCGAACTCGTAACTTCACCCATACAATCCGTATCTACATCGACTGCGCTGATGCTCACTCCGGATTTCCAGATCGGTTTGACATAGGCCCATCCGACACCGGCTTCCGTAACCGTGCCAATCGCGCCGCTCGAACTCACAACCGGCCGACCTGTTTTGATTCCGGCCTCGGTCCCGCAGTTGATCGTCCATACCAGATCCGTCGTTGCCACAACTTTGGCGGCGATCCACTTGTTGTTCTGGTAGTTGCTGTCGAGGTTAATATATTTTTTTAGGTTGTCGTTTTCCTTTTCGATTCTCTTTAAATCATAGATCTCTGCCCGCAGAGACTCGTTTTCCTTAGTTAAGTCTTCATTCTCTTTCAGGAGTCTGTCCATTGATGAAAAATAAGAACCGAATCCTTTAAAGCCGTCGCTGATCTTTGAGCCGACCCACCGGAAGGGAACAGCCACGGTATTGACTGTGCTTCGAATCAGGTCGGATCGTCCCAACATTAACCATACTGTGGGGACGACCGAAAAAAACAATGCGACGCAGAGGCAGATAATAAAAAACTTGTTGGTCAAAAGTTTCAATCTTCACCTCCGGCAAAACACCCCAATTGTCTCAACAAGGAAACGCACCTTTGCCGAAACGCGTCCGGATTGGGAGAGGAACAATCAAACTGTAATGAAAGGCTTCCGTCCGTCCGTATCTCAGCCAAAAGATCTTTGGTCCTCCGGGCTACACCGTCAGAGCTGTCAAACACTGGCGCTTCCGGCCCAAAAACGGTTTGAATCGATTTTTTGACGAAAGGGAAATGCGTACATCCAAGCACAATCGCGTCATAGGGCGGGGTAAACCCTTTTTTTGTCGAACAGTCGCGCAGATAGGCTATTGCCCGCTCATCCACGTCGGTCTGGCTTTCGATGATCGACACCAGTTCCGGAGCAGGGAGCAAATCGATTTCAGCTCTTCCTGCAAATCGAGACATCAAATCTTGAAACTTCTTTTCTTTTAAAGTGATCGGTGTGGCAAGGGCCAAAATGCGTGGCAGTCTGTCGGCAATCCCTTCGACCGCCAAAACAGCAGGTTTGATCGCCGGTTCTGTCCCGATCACCGGCAACGCCTTGTAGATAGTCCGTAGTTCCTGAATAGCAGCCGATGTTGCGGTATTACATGCAATCACAATTGCCCTGGGATCATATGCATTCACTAGGCTACGCACGACGGCAATCGTTCTTGTCTGCACCTCTTCTGTGGATCGGATCCCATAAGGCGCAAACGCGTTATCCCCGAAATAAACATATTTTTCGGAAGGCATTTCTCGAATCAGCCGATCTAATATGCTGAGACCGCCAAAACCCGAATCAAAAACTAATATCGGCCGCAACTCCATTTCAAACCATCACCATTCCCTGACTGCGACTGTAGGAATCTGCTGAATATCCTCCGGGGCAGGAAGTGCTGTCCCCTCCAAAGCCACTTTGGCTCCCGCAGCGCGGGAAGCGTAGTTCATAGCCTCAGGGATCTGAGCATTTTCCGCAAACCGGGAAAAACAGAACGCGGTCAAAAAAGTGTCTCCTGCTCCCGAAAAACCCCGCAAGGAGACTTTGGGTGCATCTGCCAAAAATTGTCCGCCCTCGCCGTAATATGCGGCACCCTGAGCATCTAATGTGCATAAAACATTAGAATGATATTTCCGAAAGATGTCAGAGCAGACCTCTTTTAATCTGTTCCGGTCCTGCAATTCGCTCTCGGAGACCCCGGCCAGACCGGCCAGTTCCCTCAAATTCGGTTTGATCAACGTCGGGGACGCCTGGATGCCCAGGGCCAAGGCTTCTCTGTCTGCATCGAGCAATATGATTGCACCCGGTTTCTCTCTCTTAATCTTGCTAATGATCTCAGCATATGTATTGGGTGCAAGGCCCTGAGGAATGCTGCCGGCCATCGAATAGATATCTGCATCTGAATTCAAAAACGAATGGATCAATGCAGCGGCCTCTTCTTCGGTATAAGGACCGCCTTTTTCGTTAAACTCAGTGCCCGAGCCAATCGAATCGATCACTTTGATATTGGTTCTGATCCCGGCGTTCGAGCGCGTTTCAAAGACTTTAAAAGCCTCTCTTTCGCCGATTTCTTCCGCTTGTGACCGGTTTTGTCCCTGTCCACAGAAGGAATAATATGAAACGGTCTGTCCAAGCCTTGATGCGACAATCGCCTGGTTCAGCCCTTTCCCGGCGTAACTGATAGATGTTTTGATGATCCGGTTGATGCTGCCCTGTTTGATCGGAGAATCCAAATAGCAATTGTGGTCTATACATGGATTCAGCGCGAGTACAGCCCATTTGAGATGTTTCATCTTTACTAAAAATATTAAATGTCTAAGTTTTCGGCAAATTTGGCATTTTCTTCGATAAATTGACGCCGCGGTTCAACTTTGTCTCCCATGAGCAGTGAAAATGTTTCGTCAGCCGAAATCGCATCTTCGATCGATACTTTCTTCAAAGTCCTTCTTTCCGGGTCCATGGTCGTCTCCCACAATTGTTCAGCGTCCATCTCTCCCAAGCCTTTGTATCGATCCGCTTCAACGCCTTGACCGCCCAGCATAGCGATATACTGATCCCTTTCTCCGTCGGAGAAGGCATAATACTCCTGGGACCTTCCTGCCCTCTTGTAAACCTTATACAGAGGCGGCTGAGCTATATAAACATGTCCGTCATCGATCAATTGTCGCATGTGTCTGAAGAAAAATGTCAAAAGAAGGATCTGAATGTGAGCGCCGTCTACATCGGCATCGCTCATGATGATGATTTTCCCATAACGAAGTTTGGTTGCATCAAATTCATCACCGACGCCGCAGCCCAATGCCTGCATGATCGGAATCAAGGACGGGTTTGCGTACACTTTGTCGATTCTTGTTTTCTCGACATTCAAAACTTTTCCGCGTAGCGGAAGGATCGCTTGGAATCTGGAATCTCTGCCGCTCTTGGCTGAGCCGCCTGCAGAATCTCCCTCTACAAGGTACAATTCTGTCAGATCTGCGTTTCTTTCCTGGCAATCTGCCAGTTTTCCGGGTAACGAACTGCCCTCGAGCAAGCCCTTGCGCCGGGTCAGTTCCCGCGCCTTTCTGGCTGCTTCTCTGGCTCTGGACGCCGCGAGCGCTTTATCCAGAATAGCTTTAGCATCTGCGGGATTTTCATCTAAATATTCAGCCAGTTTAGTGGAAACCACGCTTTCGACCAGTGTCCGGATCTCCGAGTTGCCCAATTTGGCCTTTGTCTGGCTTTCGAACTGTGCGTCTTCGAGTTTGACACTGACGATGGCAACGAATCCTTCCCGGACGTCCTCGCCGGATAATTTTTTGTCTGAATCTTTCAGGATGCCGGCTTTCTTGGCGTAATCGTTCAGGACCTTGGTCAAACCGGCCTTAAATCCTGTCTCATGCGTACCGCCTTCGACCGTATTCATGTTGTTGGCGAATGTCAGGAGGGTTTCGTTGTAGCTGTCGTTGTATTGCAAAGCAACTTCTGCAATGCTGGTCCCCTTGAGACCGCGCATGTAGATGACGTTTGGATGAATCAGGGCGTCGTGCCTTTGATTGTTCAGATATGTAACGAAGCTTTTGATACCGCCGTCGAACTTCATATCGTTTTCTCTGGCCGGTTCAACCCGTTCATCTCTCAGAATAATATGAACGCCTGCGTTGAGGAATGCCTGTTCACGAAGCCTGTTGAGAAGAACATCATAGACAAAAACCGTATCTTCAAACAGCGTTGAGTCGGGTTTGAAAGTGATTCGGACGCCGTGATCCCGGCCCGGTTCTGCCGGAATAATCTGATAGGGTCTCGCCACGTGCCCTCTTTCAAAACGCTCTGTGGCGCGGATGCCTTCATGCGTGTCGTCCAGTTCCATCCATTCGGACAATGCGTTGACGACCGAGCCGCCCACACCGTGCAAACCGCCGGCGATTTTGTAACCGCCTCCGCCGAATTTGCCGCCGGCATGAAGGATCATGTAAACGACTTCAGGAGTAGGAATGCCTTTGGTCGGATGCAACCCGGTCGGGATGCCACGCCCGTTGTCTTCAACGGTGACACTGTCCCCGGGGTTGATCGTGACGCGGATCGTATCGCAAAAACCGGCCAGTGCTTCATCAATCGAGTTATCAACGATTTCATATACCAGATGATGGAGCCCGCGAGACGACGTCGTGCCTATATACATGCCCGGACGTTTTCTGACGGCTTCAAGGCCTTCCAGGACCTGAATCTGATTTTCATCGTATTCTTCGGTAACCGGTGCGGCAACGGCAGCTACGGCTTCAGCGTCCTCGCTGAAATCTTCCGGAACGAAATCATCATCCGGATTTTCATCGCTGTCTGCTGCATATAACTCAACAGTCTGGTCTTTTTCTTCTTCTTGTAAAGCGTTGTCTTTTTCTTCGGCCATTGTCTTGTTCTTTCTCCCTTAATCTTTTGGCATGGAGCTCATGTTGTATAGTTTTTCCTGGGCGGAGCGCCCGGCAAGTGCGGATGAAGATAATTGGGAAAAATAGATTTTGTATTCTTTCTTATTTTCATCTTCATAGAGGATAAACGATTTAGGCAAAGTCTGTTCTTTTGCCTCCTGTATGTTTCCTCGCTTTTCCTCGCCGACAAGAAACTTTCTTGTGATATTTGAAACGGTCGCGTTGTCTGTATCGAAGATCCCGATGATTTTGCGTTCCCGTATAAAAATGTGATTTCCTATGTGCAAATACATGCTTCTTCCGTATACTGTCCTTCCCGGACACTCCATATCTTGATGTTGTCAGAGCCTTTTTCAGCGATTTCTTCGCATGTCGTCATGATAACTTGCTTACCGCTGATATTCTTTAACAGATATTGCTTCCGCTTGTTATCCAATTCACTCAGCACGTCATCGAAGAGAAAAATCGGATATTCTCCCGTGATTTCTTTGCTGATTTCGCCTTCTGCCAACTTTACCGATAAAACCAAACTTCTTTGCTGCCCCTGAGAAGCATATTCCCGGGCTTCTTTTCCGTTCAGGTAAAAAATCAAATCATCCCGATGTGCACCGTATAAAGTGCTTCCGTTCACTATTTCTTTTTCTTTATTGTTTAGAAGCTGTTTCAGGTAGATCTCATACAATTCTTTTTGAAATACCGTTCTGCTCTCGCTGTTTGCATCCGTTTTTTCTTCCAGACCCTTGATCAATTGTTCAAATTCTTTGCGGCCGCAAGCCGGATCATACAAAAGCGCAGGTTTCTCGTCTCCGTTTGTCATATCCCGAAAAATGCCGGCAATGATTTTTTCAAGCTTTTGAATATATGACCATCTGTGCCAGGAAATGATGGAACTCCATTCAGCGATCTGTTCGGACCAGATATCAAGCGTTTCCTGACTGGCGCCGGAATCCGTCTTTTCGTCCCGGATCGTTTTGAGTAATTTGTTCCTTTGTTTCAACACCCGTTCATATTTCTGAAGAGCACTCAAATACCCAGGAAACAATTGCGAAATGGCAATATCCAGAAAATCCCTTCTTTCAGAGGGTCCTTCTTTGATCATGGCAAGGTGATCCGGACAAAACAAAACCGTTCTGAAATCTCCGACCAGTTCAGATATTCTGCGGATAAACACTCCGTTTTGGCTGACCAGTTTTTTTCCTTCTCTGGTCAGTTTGATATCTATATTCTGTATCCTTGCGTTTTCTCTGTCTTCTTTATAGTTGACCTTGACTGAAAAAGAGGGCTGATCGAATAAAATCAGATTCGTATCCTTCTTTTTTTCTCGAAAACTCTTTCCGAGCGTGCCGAAAAATAATGCTTCCAAAAGATTTGTCTTTCCTTGCGCATTATCTCCGACAAAAACATTGATACTGTCTATAAAATTGATTTCAGCGGAAACGATATTTCTAAAATTTTGAATTTGTATGGAAGTACAAATCATATCCCTTGTTATCCGGCAATTTTGATTGGAAGAACCATATAAACATCGTTATCTGAATCTTCATCATCCGGTGTAATGTTCATGGCGCTGAAAGAACTGTTCAAAGAAAGAAGAATATTTTCAGCATCGCATGCTCTTACACATTCAATCAAAAATCTGTTGTTGAAAGAAATAAACAGATCTTCTCCTTCGTGTTCACATTCTACTTCATCATACAAAGAACTGATGGTTGACATGGCAGTGACTTTGATAATCTGATCCTCGATTGTGATTTTGACATGAGATTGTCCTATGAATTTTTCCTCAGTAACCAGTGCGGCTCTTTCCAAAGCATTGAGCATTTCATATTTATTGACTCTGACTTTGATCTTATGATTTTTGACAATGATTCTGTCAAAGTCTAGATATTCGCCTTCGATGAGTTTCGTGAAGAAAGTAAACTTGCCGACAACAACGATCATGAATTTTTTATTCATATAGACGCGTGCGTTTTCTTCACTTTCATCTGAAAGCAGTTTGATCAGCTCATTGACTGATTTTCCCGGAACGATAAATTTGAATTTCTGTTTGTTTCCTATATTTGTAATATCTACTTCTGTTTCGCAGCGAGCGATTCTAAATCCGTCACTGGCTACGACAAGCATCTTGTTATCTTCAATTTCGACCAAACATCCGTTTAAAATCGTTCTTTGTTCGTTCACACCGATAGCAAAATGCACTTTCTGCAACATTTTTTTGAACACACTTTGTGCAACTTCAAATCCCGAATCTCCGCTTAAATCCGGAATCGTTGCAAAATCATCTGCTGAGTTCGCAATCATTTTCGTTTGAGCTCGGCCACTCTCGATTTGGACACCCAATGAAGAGTCAACTTGAACTAAAACATCAACATCATCGCATACACGAACGATCTGATCAAGTTTCATAGCGTTGATCATGTATGCGCCTGGTTCCTTCACCTCGGCTTCAACTACAGTTTGCGTTCCTTTATCGTTATCAAACGTCGTCATCACAACGCGGTCGTCATCGTATGCTTGAATCAATACGCTTTCTCCGGACGCAGTTGAAGATTTAACGGATACCGTATTTAAGAGCGGTTTTAAAGCTTCAGACAGAACACTTTTGGTAAATCGGATTTTCATCTCAGGCCTCCTTTAAAAATAAAGAAAAAGAAAAAATTATTAGTAATTTTAGTAGGTGTTGTTTAAACTTTGGAAACATAAAAATGCTCGGTTTTTCTCTGTTTTGCTATGGATTATTTTCAAATTTCTCATGTTTTATGAAAAATTGAATTGTGAATAAAAGGCAAAAACAAAAAGAAAAAAACAGAAAACTATATCCAACAAGGCATGATGAAAGATGAAACAAAAACAGGTCTTGTGGATAACAACATTTTCAGCAGCAAAAAGAAATGTAAAAAATGAATATAAAAAGTTTTCCACAGTTTTTTCCACAGCCTGTGGAAAACTTAAAAACAAAGAAAAAGATAATTAATTATTGATTCTGTAAAAAAACAACGTGAAATAAAAAATGAATAAAAAGCAGAATGAAAAACAAAACAACAGCTTGGTGAACTACCCGCCACCTGCTTACGCTGAGGTGGGGGCTTCCTAGGTTGGTTTGCACCACCCAGTCCATTATTACCCTGTCATACCAGATACTTCTGGCAAGGCTTGCGGCTGTTGTGAATGATCATA
>JAEEGL010436331.1_pt1 | contig 34500 bp, 22 predicted proteins | sample 9134231 | NCBI WGS metagenome assembly JAEEGL01 (sample SAMN16246548, study PRJNA631951) | gut metagenome | biome: gut microbiome; feature: rumen; material: fiber-attached | host: Bos | place: Iran: Karaj | collected 2018-10
AGCAAAAAGCTCCACTGGATTTACCAGAAGCAGAGTGGAGAAGGTTATTCTGAATACAACCGCCCGTGGCCAGGAGTTTTGGGAGAGATGAACCGCCGTTACCGCGAAGCCTGGGGTGAAAGCATGCGTGCTAGTATAGAAGAAAAGTTTATGGCAATTCACGAATGCTCTGCCTGTCACGGAATGCGCCTGCGCCCTGAAGCTCTTGGTGTAACTGTTGGCGGTAAAAACATATACGAGCTTTGTAAGCTTTCTGTTGCAGAGTCAATCAAGTTTTTTGACGAGCTTGAACTTAGCGAAAGCGAAGCACAGATTGCTATTCAGATCCTTAAAGAAATCAAAGCCCGCCTGCGATTCTTACGCGACGTAGGTCTTGAATATCTTACAATGGAACGTGCCGCCGAAACTTTAAGTGGTGGAGAAGCCCAACGAATCCGTCTTGCAACCCAGATTGGTTCAGCCCTCTGCGGTGTTATGTATATCCTTGACGAACCAAGCATCGGCTTGCATCAACGCGATAACCAGCGCCTCATCGACACTCTCTTGAGCCTTCGCGACAACGGTAATACTGTAATTGTAGTAGAGCACGACGAACAGACTCTTCGCACAGCAGATTACCTCATAGACCTTGGCCCCGGAGCCGGTGTAAACGGTGGACTTATTGTAGCCGCAGGCACCCCGGACGAAGTTGCCAAAGTAAAAGAAAGCCTTACCGGTCAGTACTTAGCAGGTACACTACGCATGGATATTCCGACCACACGCCGTACTGGTAACGGTAACTTTATTCAGATTCATAACGCCCGAGAGCATAACCTTAAGGGTATAGATATAAAAATCCCGCTTGGAACCTTTACCTGTATTACAGGTGTAAGCGGCAGCGGAAAATCCACACTCATGAGCGACATTCTGTACCCTGCTGTAAGCAACAAGATTATGCGCACTAACTATCCGGTTGGAGAGTGCGACGATGTAGAAGGAATGGAGGCCATAGACAAGGTAATCAACATAGACCAGTCGCCGATCGGCCGTTCCCCGCGCAGTAATCCTGCAACCTACGTTGGTGTATTCGACGCAATCCGAGACCTTTTTGCAAGCCTTCCGGAGTCTAAAGCCCGCGGTTACCAGAAGGGTCGATTCAGCTTTAATGTAAAGGGCGGTCGCTGCGAAAACTGTCAGGGGGCGGGAGAAATTGTAATCGAAATGAACTTCCTGCCTGACGTATACATTCAGTGCGAAGTCTGCGGCGGTAAGCGCTTTAATCACGAAACCCTGGAAGTAGAATACAAGGGCAAGAGCATAAACGACGTACTCAATATGACAATTGATGAAGCCTGTGACTTTTTCCAGAGTATTCCTCATATATATAGAAAGATTGCAACGCTTCAGTCGGTGGGCCTTGGTTATATTCAGCTTGGACAGAATGCCCTGACCCTTAGCGGCGGCGAGGCACAACGCGTTAAACTTGCCAACGAACTTGCACGCCCGGCAACCAGCAAAACTCTTTACATTCTGGACGAACCGACTACAGGCCTTCACTTTGCAGACGTAAAGCTTTTGATGACAGTAATTCAGCGTCTGGTAGACAACGGCAATACTGTAGTAATGATTGAACACAATCTTGACGTAATAAAGCAGTCTGATTATATAATAGACTTAGGTCCTGAAGGCGGAAACCGCGGAGGAACTCTTGTTGCATGCGGCACTCCGGAAGAAATTGCCCGCTGTAAAAAAAGCTATACCGGTCAGTTTCTGCAGGATTTGGGAGGCAGTGGTAAGTGAGGAAGAACTCTTTTTGTAAAAGTGGATTGCTTCGCTTCACTCTCAATGACAGGGGCTTTGTCGCAATGATGATGCTCCTTTTTATGTTAGCACCAGTATCTCTCCACGCCCAGGATTCCGACCAGCAGAATAAGAACGCTGAACCAACAATTATCACCATCATTAATGCACGCCAGACTACTTATGATAAAGATGAAAAAAATGGAAATGATTCGATTGTTCTGGAAGGTGCTGTAGAAATATCTGTAAAAAAAGGAAGCTCTGTTTCTGAAATTAAAGCAGATCGTGTTACTTATGACCGAAGCACAGAAATGCTTTATGCAGAAGGCAGTGTAGAGATTCTTACAAAAAGCAGTGGATCGGGCGGTGGAGAAACAACTACTGCAAGCTCTCTGCTTATGAATACATCTACACTGGAAGGAATTTTTGACGATGGACGGGTTGTTCAGACAAAAAGCGATGCACTCAATCTTCCTTCGGGTTCCACCCTCATAGTTTTTTCTGATATTTTTGGTAAAGGTGAAAACAATACAATTGCATTTAAAAATTCAAGTCTTACCTTTTGTGATGCGCCGGAACCTCACTGGCACATTGACGCTTCCAGAACCTGGCTGCTTCCCGGCGGTGAGTTTGCTTTTTTAAATGCACTGCTTTATGTAGGACCGGTTCCTGTTTTATATTTCCCGGCCTTCTACTATCCAAAAGATGAACTTATTTTTAATCCTGTATTTGGTTCACGTCTTCGCGAAGGAAAATATGTTCAGACCACAACTTATCTTATGGGACGCAAGCCGTTAAGCTCCGGTTCAAGTTCCAGCTCCAGCTCTTCATCCAGCGGTTCAAACAAGAACGAAGATTCTTCTACAGAAGAATCGCTCAAAGCTGTTTATAACTTTATGAAGCCGACAGAACTTAAGGAGCAGGAGAGGCAGGGGCTCATGCTTCATAATCTGGATGAGTCCTACAAAGGAGATACTTCTTCCTATATAAAACTGATTGGTGACTGGTATACAAATCTTGGAACTGTGGTTGGACTTGATGGAAAACTCCGGCCTTCAAAAGAATATGTAACAAATCTTGATTTTAACTTCCTTGCAGGCTTTAGCAGCACCGTGTTTGTTGAGGATAACAACTATTCCTTCCTTTCTGCAAAAGGAAACAGATATATGGACGGTTCTAACTTCCTTGGAATAAAGATGCCGTTCCGTTATGGTACAAGTATTGATTTTACTCTTTCAAAACCATTCAGACTTTCACTTTCATTGCCGCTTTATTCAGATCCTTTCTTTTATAATGATTTTAAGAATCGCGAAGAATCAATGGAATGGATTTCTTATCTTCTGGATTTAAGTAACAAAACAGATAAAGATGAAGGTGCTACAGAAAAAGACGTTGCTCCAAAACCAATTTCGCAGCTTCAATGGAAACTTTCTTCTTCGTATTCGCCAAATCTTCCTTCGTTCTTTAAGCCTTATTTGAGTTCAATTTCGCTTAGTTTGAATTCTTCCATATATGTTAATTCTTTACAGATGGATGAAGAAGCGCTTAAAGCAGATGCACGTTATAAAAAAGATAAGGCCTGGAAGGATTATACACCTGAACGTTCCTTCTATTATCCAAGTCAGATAACTCCTGTAACAGGTTCAGTTGCCGTAAGCGGCGTTTTGTTCCAGTGGCCTCTTAGTCCAAAATCGGTTTCTCAAAAACAGGTAAACTATCCTTTGGCTTTAACAAAACCGGATGAGCTTAAAACCGAAAAGCAGCTGGAGGCCGAACGACTTGCTGCCGAAAAAGAAGCTGCAGGTGACTCTGAAACAGAAATTGAAGAAGATGAAATCGAAGACCTGGAAGATTCCGAAGCCGAAGAAACTCTTCCAATGCCAAAGCCTGTTCTTACCGAACTGGATACAAGTTCTCTAAGCGCAGTTACAATCAGCGGATTAAATTATAAGCTTGATTATAACGTAAATGCCAATTTGAATACTCAGATTACCTATAGCACTACCGACAGCAAGAAAAAGAAGTATCTTAAAACTCCTGATGATTTTGACTGGAATAATATTCAGTCTTCAATGTATTCGTTAAAGCTTCCTGTTTCGGTTAATAGTAGTCTTGGTTACGGTGGCAGCTTTTTTTCGATGAAGAATTCTCTTGCTTATGATCCAAGCTGGCAGGAACATCCGGATCTTCGTGGTTATTCCGAAACAGAGCAAAAGAATATTATAAAAGCTGATCTTGCTTCAATGGGACTTTCTGTTACAAATAATAATTCAGTAAGCATCAGACCTTTTGCCTATATTCCGACTTTTGCCGAAACAGGTTTATCCTGGAGTAATACAATGAAGCTTTACCGCAAAAAGTTTACTGGTACTGCAGATAAACCGGAATGGGAAATTAAAAAACTTGATATGGAAGATCCTGAAAGTGTAACAGCAAACTCTCTCACATTTACATTTGGAATGAGCGAACTAAATTCAACCTTTAAGCAAAGTATTTCTGTTTCTTCAACCTTAAAGCCTCTTACTGCAAAATACACTGGAACCTTAAATCTTACATTCCCGTTTGTTACATTCAGTTTAAGTACAGGTGTTTATGAAAAGAGCAAAAATGATCCAACTTTGCTGTATAATCCTCTTACGCAAAGTCTTTCTATAAATTTATTTAATTCAACTCTTAAGATTTCGGAATCTATAACATATACATATAAAGAAAACAAAGAAAATTCTACTAAAACAAAAATTACAACTACAGGAATTATTACTGCTAATCCTAATTCAGAAAAAGATACAAAAAATGAAAAGCATATGGACAGCTTAAAAATTAATCTTTCTTATAAACAGCTGGCCATTGCTTTTACAAGTTCCTATACACAAAAATACGATTTGTTTATTGATACACCAAGTGAGTCCGGTAAAAAAGGTTATGTTCTTCGCAAAGATAAAGAATTTGTTCCGTATTCGGCTTCTCTTTCTTATAGTCTTCCGTCAACTACTCATTATAACTGGCATAATAGAATTACCTGGACACCGGGATTAAGCACAAATATTAACTATGACTTTATTAAGCCTACAAACAGTTATTTCCAGCTTTCATCCTCGCTGAGCTTTAATATAAACAACTTCCTTAAGCTTACATTCTCTGCTACAAGCCGTAATTCTTCTATTTATTGGTATTTTAATAACACCGGAAAGTATACAGGAAACGCTTTTTATGGAAATAACTTTGCTTCGCGCATGGCAGCAGATCTTATTCAGTCCTTTGGAATTTATGGTGTAAACGGCTGGGGCTGGAAAAATGACACCTTTAAGAAAAACCGCGAGGCTTCGGGCTTTAAGCTCAAATCATTGAATCTGACTGTAACTCACCAGCTGCATGACTGGGACTTTAATATGACCTGGAAATTTGAGCCAAAGATTGTTAAGAAAAATAATATTCAAAAGTATGTTTTTGATCCTTATATTTCTATAGGAATTGTATGGAATCCTATGCAAAGTATTAAATCTAATTTAACTTACGAATACAAAGAAGCAGATGATGAAGCAATATGGATATTAAAGTAATACTTGCACATAATCAGCTTGCATTATAAAATATATATTATATATAGAGGAATATTTGAGCGAATATACAATAGTTGTTCCAGATAACGATATTATTTCATGTGTATGTGGAACGAATGACAGCAATCTTAAACTCATTGAAGAATGTCTTGGTGTATCCGTTTTTACAAAAGGAAATGAACTGTCGATTGACTGTAGTGACAAAGAGATATGTCAGAAATTCCAGTTTATAATTGACAGAATTGTTGATGAAATATATGACGGCAGCATAAATTATGATGATATTGTGCTTTCTGTTTTGAATACACAAAAGAAAATTAATGCCGACGAAATTTCAATTCAGATTCCGGGTTACCCAAAAAAGATTTATCCAAGAACTCAGCATCAGGCAGAATATATTAATCTTTTGCAGACAAAGGATATGGTGTTCTGTACTGGTAGTGCCGGAAGCGGTAAAACTTTTCTTGCAGTTGCAGAGTCAATGCAGCTGATTCTTTCTCATAAAAAAAGCAAGCTTATAATTACACGTCCTGTTGTAGAAGCCGGAGAAAGTCTTGGTTTCTTACCTGGAGACCTTGAGCAGAAAATCAATCCATACCTGCGTCCGCTGCGTGATGCAATGGAAACTGTTACTTCTATAGAAACTGTCAAAAAGCTTACAGAAGCCGGAATTATTGAAGTTGCACCGCTTGCATATATGAGGGGTAGAACTCTTAATAATGCGGTCATTATTCTGGATGAAGCACAGAATACAACCTGTTCACAAATGAAAATGTTCCTTACCCGTATGGGCGAAAATTCAAAAGTATTTATAACAGGAGACACAACTCAGGTTGATCTTCCCAAAAAAACAAATTCAGGTCTGATTCATTCAATCAGTCTTTTATATAAAATTGAAGATATAGGATTTATGGAACTTACAGCAGAGGATGTTGTAAGAAATGGTCTTGTTAAAAAAATTGTAAGGGCTTACGAAAATGAAAAACAAACAGAAAACTAACAAGAAGACACCTAAGGAAAACGCAATTTCTGTTTTCTTTAAATGTGTTGGACAGTACATAAAAACCAAATACCCATTTTTATTATTGCTGCTGATTGGCTATATGGCAATTACAGCATTAGTTTTTGCAAAGGTAACTACAAGTGAAACAGTAGCAAGCTTTTCTATTTCTGATTTTGAAATAGGACAGATTTCGGACAGAACAATTATTGCAGAACGAAATATTCCTGCCGACGAAACAAATCCTTTTTCGATTGTTGCCGGTGAAAAAATTATAAAGAAAGGTTTTGAGATTACAGAAGAAGCTTACGCAAAACTCGAAAAGATGATTGCGTCTCCTTTGTATATTGATTACAGATCTTTTGCAGATAAAATCATCTATTTGTTTGTAATTGCAATTATGTATTATCTGCTGTTTTCGCTTCTGCCGTTCGGGCGCAAAATCCGTCTTCAGGAGCCGTTGCTGCAGACAATATTTCTTATCATAATTTTCTTTGCTGCATCCTTTGCTTCAAAGCTGCCAATCTGCCAGAATCAGTATTCGCTTTGTATGCTCATTCCGGCCAGTCTTTTTACAATGATTATTACAATTTTGTACGGACAGAATTCTGCGGTTTTATTTTCATTTATAGTTTCATTTGCAGTATTCGGCTCAGGTTCCTGGGACATAGTTCCATTCCTGTTTACGCTTGGTTCGTCTATGGCTTCGGTTGCAATTGTGCGCAAGGTAGAACGACGAATTGACCTTGTGTTTGCAGCAATCATGCTTGCGCTTTGCGATATTGTATTCTTTGTACTTCTTATTGTTGTATTTAATGATACCTTTGTTGCAAATTATAAGGCCTTCCTTGGAATCTTCTGCAACGGTTTCCTTTCCGGAATTCTAACACTTGGTCTTTTGACCCCGCTCGAATACATGCTTAATACAGCTTCTGTTTTCCGTCTTATGGATTTGAGTGATACAAATGCAGCTGTTCTTAAAAAGATGTGTATTACTGCGAGCGGAACCTATCAGCATTCTATGATGGTATCTCAGCTTGCAGAATTTGCCTGCCGCGAAATTGGAGCAAATCCTCTTATTGCTCGTGTTGGCGGTTACTATCACGATATAGGAAAGCTTGATCAGAGCGAATACTTTGTAGAAAACAAACAGGGCGATACAGAAAAGCATAGCGATATAAATCCGACACTTTATGCTACTGTAATCAAAAGTCATGTAAAGAAGGGTGTAGAAAAAGCTACACAGATGCATCTTCCAAGAGTGATTATAGATGTAATTGCGGAACATCATGGCAACAGCGTAATCCAGTATTTTTATAATGAAGCAAAAGAAAAGGATCCGTCTCTTTCTCCGGAAGATTTTGCTTATCCGGGACCAATTCCTAAAACCCGTGAAAGTGGAGTTGTAATGCTTGCAGATACTGTAGAAGCTGCCTGTCATACATTAAAAAATCCTTCAATTCCACGCCTGGAGGCTTTTATTACAACTCTTGTAAATGCAAAAATAGAAGCTCATCAGCTGGATAATTGTGAATTAACATACAGAGATATTACCAAAATTAAGGATTCATTTGTTCAGATTCTTGCAGGCTTTTATCACAGCCGTATTGAATATCCTGATCAGCAGGATCCTGATGATGTAAAGAAGGAAACCAAATAGTATGGCAAACCGGATTTACACTTCGGTTCAGGAGGGGATAAAAGAACCTGAATGGATCGAAAATGCAGAAAATTTTCTTCAAAAGGCGGCAAAGGAGCTTGGTTTTGATGGTGAAGAAGTTTCTGTGTTTTTTTGTAATGATGAATATATAAAAGAACTCAACCGTGAGTACCGTAACATAGATGCACCTACAGATGTTCTATCTTTTGAAAGCGACGAAGAATATGAGGACGAAGAAGGACAATGGAAATGTGTCGGCGACGTAGCAATTAGCCTTGATACATTGCCCGTAAATGCCGAATATTTTAGTGAGGATAAAAACTCAGAGCTTAAAAGACTTTTAGTACACGGTCTGCTTCATTTGAATGGAATGGATCACGGAGAAGAACATATAGAAAAGGGCAAGGAGCCCCAGTCGCAGATGCTTATTCTGCAGGAAAAGATACTACAAAAATTAGAGGCTGAAATAATTATAAAATGAGTTTGTTTGGACACAAAAAAAAGACTGCAAAAACTGCTGATGAAAACGATATAATAGAGCAGAAAATTCTCAATGAAGAAAAAAAAGATATGATTCAGGGGGTAGAAGACCTTTCCATAACTTCTGTAAAGGAAGTAATGGTTCCACGTATAGACGTTGACTTTATTTCTTCTGATACACCAAAACCGGAGCTTGTTGCAAAAATCATGGCAAGCGGTCATTCACGTTTCCCTGTATATACAGATTCAATTGATAATGTAGTAGGTGTGCTTTATGTAAAAGATCTGCTTAAATCCTTTGCCGAAAATCAGAATGTAGACCTGCTTAAAATAATCCGTAAGCCATATTTTGTTCCAGAAAGCAAAAGAATTGACTCTCTTTTGCGTGAATTTAAGCGACATCACCTTCATATTGCTATGGCCATTGATGAATACGGCGGAATTTCGGGTATTGTTACAATGGAAGATATTATTGAAGAGATTGTTGGTGATATTCAGGATGAGTTTGATAAGGAAAGAGAAGATATAATCACAATTAACGAAAACGTATGGCTTTGTGAAGCCCGCGTAGATCTGGATGATTTAAACGAAGTAATAGGCGCCCAGTTCCCTAATGAAGATTTTGATTCTCTTGGCGGTTTTGTATTTGATTTATTTGGTAAAGTACCTGTAAAATATGAGAAGGCTTCATGGAATAACTATGATTTTATAGTTCAGGACATGGAAGGACATAGAATAAACGTAATTAAGGTAATAAGAAATAATGAAGATGAAGAAAATGAACAGGAATAAAAGGTTTGTTACTGCAGTTTTATTATTGACTCTTTTTTCACCATTAATGGCAGCAGAAAGTAAGAATTCTGCTTCTGTACTTCAGAACTATAATACAGGACTGGAGCTGCAGAATAATGAAAACTTTTATGCTGCATCGCAGTATTATCTTGAAGTTGTAGCCGATAATCCTGCCTTTACCGAAGCCTGGTTTAAGCTTGCAGAATGTTCGTATAAGCTTGGCGAATTTGATTTAGCTCTTCAGTATCTTGAGAATGCCGAAAAATACGAAAAGAATAATAATCAGATCCAGAACCTTAAGGGAATGGTTTATGTTTCTCTTGGAAAAATAGAAGAAGGAAAGCAGATCTTTAATGATATCCTTAAAAAATATCCAAATGATATAGATGCTCATTTTGGTCTTGCAGAAATTGAACTTTATGAAGGAAGATTTTCCGGGGCACAGAATCAGTATCTGGAAGCTCTTAAGCGAAACAATACAAACAGAAAGGCTTTGCTTTCCCTTGCTTTGGTAAATGCCGAACGACAAAATCATACTCAGGCAGTTAATTATTTAAGACAGGCTCTTTCTTATTATTCTGGAGATCCGGAAGTTCATTATCTTGCTGCCATAATTTATTCCATGCAGGGAGATTACATTACAGCCGAAAAGCATTGCCGGATTGCAGTAGAAGTAAACAGTAATTACGACAAGGCTTACGATATGCTTTCTACAGTATTGTATCAGCAGGGAAGATATTCAGAAGTAATTGATATAAGCGATTATTTGATTAGCCGCAATCGTAAAAATACAAATGCCTGGTTTATCAAGGGCGTTGCGCAGAATAAACTTGGAAACACAGCTTCTGCAATTCAGACCTGGACTTCGGGGCTTTCAATTAATCCTCAGGATGAACTTATGCGCAGTGCAATGGAAAATGAAATCCGCAATACGCTTTCTCTTGAAGATAACCGCCGCCGTTCTTATGCTCAGTATCATCTTGATAATGCAAAGCAGTACAATTCACGTTACGATGGTTCCGGGGCTGTTTATGAATATCAGAGGGCACTTTTGCTTGATCCTATGAATTACGAAGCCCGTGCTGCCTATGCAAATATTCTTGAAATAAACGGAATGTACGAACTTTATCTTGAGCAGCTCAAATTTATAAAAGAACATAATTATGAAGGCCTTACAGCCAAGCAAAAGACTTCTGTAAATGACAAGATAGAAGCTTTTGAGTCTCTTCTAATAGACAATCTTGGAAAAAGATGGAATGTAGATCCTTTCTATCTTGATAAAACCCGCTGGAGTATTGCAATCTTCTATGAAGAAAACAATAATTCCTTTATTCATGCAGATACGAACCGCCTGGCTGCAACTGCCGCAGCAGATATTTTCTCCGGTGTTGCAATTACTTCTGTAAAAACCCAGGTAACTCCAATCAGTGGTTTTGGCGAAGCTTTTAAAAATGCCCGGGCCGGTAATTTTGATTACTTTATTGTTCTTTCGCTTAGTGAAGGCGAAAACGATATGACTTTAAACAGCACAATGTATTCCGGACGCACAGGATTGGAAATAACAAAGAATTCGTTTTACTGCACAGGTAACAACCGCTTTAGTACAGTTTTACGCCGCTTCCGTAATTCTGTTTTGGAAAAGCTTACTGTTCGTGGAAAAATCATTGCCCGTAACGGAAAAACTGTTCTTGTAGATCTTGGAAAATCAGAAAATATTGTTGCCGATGCAAGCTTTAAGATTATTAAGAAGGGACAGGTTAAGACTGCAGATTCCGGTTCAGGACTTTATTATAAAGATGCCGATGTTCTTGGAACTTTAGTAATTACAAATGCAGGTGAAGAGATTTCTGAAGCAGTTATCGAAAATCATGGTTTTTATGATAAGATAAATATTGATGATGAGATTGTGCTTGCTGCAATGCCTGATACAAAAACAAATAATGATGCCAACGGCAATGCAATTGATAACGTTCCTGCCGCAGACGAAAAGGGTAAGGCAGTTGTTAAAAATGAGGTAAAGGGCGAAGAGCTTGTTGATGAAATCAGGAAGGCTGTAGAAAGACCTTCTATTCTTGACTTGCTTCGCAATATTTATTAAGGGCTAACGGGGGATTTTTATGAAAAAGAGACTTTCTATAATAATCATTTTATTCTCTACGGCAATATTTTTATCTGCTCAAAACCGTCCTGTTGTTCAGGATATTCAGGCAAAGGCTTTTAAAGGGACTAGAATCAATATTTCATGGACTTTGCCTCAAAATCCAGAGCCACAAATCACAAAGCTTTTAATTTACAGAGATACAAGACCAGTTTCTTCTTATAATCAGCTTGCAGGAGCAGAGTTTCTTGCAGAACTTTCTCCATTCGCTACAGCTTATACAGATCAGGTTTTTGATTATAACGATTATTATTATGCGGTAATTGCATTTACCGACAAGCCTTTTGATTTGATTTTTGTTTCCATGAACTCTACTGTAGACGGGGTACATCTTATTGCTCCTGCCGAAAAAGATATTGAGCCTAAGAAAAAAGACGAAGAAAAGCTTTATACAGATGGTGCAATGCGTGAAACTCCGTTGCCGTTTATTAATTATGTAGAAGGTCAGGGAAAGGAAGATGAACTTAGTCTTTCGAATGAGGCTATGCAGGATATTTCTTCGCTTTCTTCGGTTAAAAAAGCAGCCAGAACACGAGTGAGTCCATACTTTTTTGAAGAAGACCTTGTTTCTCCAGATAGCGGAGACGATTTTCTTTTGTTTGATGTACTCAAAACAACCTTTATTCAGGAAAAATATGAAGAAGCTATAGAGCTTTTAATCAAGCTTAATGGTCGAAATATAAGCGAAAGTGTAAGAAACAGAGTTTACTTCTATATAGGTGAAGCTTATTTCTTTACAGGTGACTTTGAAGAAGCTGCAAAATACTTTGTAAAGGTTGCCCAGCAGTATCCGCTGCAGACCAAAATCTGGATGAATTATACTCTGGATAGAATTGCAATTCCTGAGTAATAAGCTGGTCTTTTCCTTCAATTATTGTAAAATTCTCTTATAACTGATATTCTGTAAGAATGTTAGAAGAAATCAAAATACCAATCGAACAATTACGTGAAGAAATTATGAATGTTTGGGGGCGTCTTTGACTCTGCTGCAATAGATAAGTCAATTGCAGAAAAAATGAAGCAGTCCGAAGCTCCCGGCTTTTGGGACGACCATGAGGCTGCCGAAAAGGTTATGTCACAGGTTCGTAAATTAAAGAACCGTGTTGAACCCTGGCGCGAACTGCTCGCCGAAATGGATGACCTTGATGCTATGTTTGAGCTTGCCGGTGAATCTGGCAGTGAAGAAGATGAAGCAGAAGTAAGGTCAATGTATGACAACGCAAAGAAGAAATTTGAAAAGCTTAATATTTTAAATCTTCTCTCTGGTGAGGTTGATCAAAACGATGCCTTTTTAACAGTACATGCAGGTGCTGGTGGAACTGAGGCTTGTGACTGGGCCTTTATGCTTAGCAGAATGTATCTGAGATGGGCAGAACGTCATGGTTATAAGACAGAAGTTATGGATGAACTCGAAGCCGAAGGTGGAATTAAATCTATAACAATTCAGATTTCTGGTGATTTTGTATACGGTTATCTTAAGGGAGAAGGTGGTATTCATCGTCTTGTAAGGATAAGCCCGTTTGATGCAAATGCAAGACGCCATACATCTTTTGCTTCGGTTTATGTATATCCTGTTCTGGATGATACAATCGAAGTTGATATTAAACCTGAAGATCTTCGTGTAGATACATATCGTGCCGGAGGTAAGGGTGGCCAGCATGTAAATAAAACAGATTCGGCTGTTCGCTTTACCCATATTCCGACAGGAATTGTAGTTGCCTGTCAGACTGAACGAAGTCAGATTATGAACAGACAGTCTTGTATGAATATGCTCAAGGCAAGACTTTATGAATATTACAGAGAACAGAAAGAAAAAGAGAACTCAAAATTTGCGGCAGAAAAAAAGGATATTTCTTTTGGAAGCCAGATTCGTTCCTATGTTTTCTGTCCATATACAATGGTAAAAGATCATCGTACAAAATATTCTGTAGGAAACATTCAGGCTGTTATGGATGGTGATCTTGATGATTTTATGAATTCTTATCTTGTTGCCAAGTGGAAGGGGCTTCCAATGGATGGCTCGGGAGATGATGACGAAGAAGTTTAGTATTATATTTTTAATATTGATATTTTTCTCATTTAAAATTTCTGCTGCCACTCAGTCGGACTGGATCATAGGTGCCCAACAATTTGCCTACTCAGAAAGCAAAGATGATTCTGTTTCGGAAGGAATTACAAAAATGTTTCCGGCACGGATTCTTGAAAAGCTCAGTTCCGGATTGTACAGAACTATTCCTCAGGATGAAAAAATCCAGCGTGAGATTTACAGAATCGAACAGGAAAAGCGGTCTTTGTTTCTTCAGCTTTCGGCCGAAATAAAAAAAAGAGACAGTCTTGTTACGGCAAATTATAAAGAGCGCGAGCTTAAAAAAAAGCTTTCGGAAGAAGATGCAAAAATCCAGAAGATAAAGGATGACCTTGCAAATGATATTAAGAAACAGCAGGAGTTAATCAACAGTAATACAACAGAGGCTCCTCAAGATAAAGAGGCTCTCGAAAAAATAAAATTCTATCAGACAGATATATCGGCTCTGTTTGTCCCGACTAACGAAAGCGCCGCAGCCGGAATCAAAAGTTCAGTTTTTGAAGATGAAGTTACAGCTGCAAAAATAAACTGTCTCCTTACAGGAACCATAACTGCTTACGACCAGTATATGTCTTTAACTGTAAAAGCGCTTGTGTATCCGGGTGCAAAAGAGATTGCCGTAATTACGGAAATTGGTTCTATTGACGACGCCGATTTAATGGCTACAAATATTGCGAGCAGGCTTTCGCCCGATATTACAAATTCCATGCCTTGTACTATTCAAATAGGTGTTTTAGACATGGAAGAAAATACCCGCGTTAATACTTATATAGACGATGTTTTGTATACCAATATTGAGTCGGTGCTTACAATAGATTCAGGTGTTCACTTTATTCAGTTTACAGCTGCAGGGTATAAAAACGCAGGAACAAATTATTATTTTGGCGGCGGACATAATTATAAGATCGAAGTAACTTTGGAAAAGACAGAAGAACAGACAATATATATTACTCCAAAAAAAGAAATTGATGGAAAGTTTCTTGTAAATGGACGACCTGCCGAAAAGCTTTCTGATGGCAAAAGCAAAATTGTCATAAACGGAAGTTCTGTGCTGGCAGAATTTATTACAGAAGATAACAAGAGTGCTTATATATATATTCCGGAAAAAAAGCTGGAAGAAGATTCTCTTTATGTTTCAAAGGTAAAACCATTGGATCACAGTGATTTTATAGAAAAGCGTCGAAGAGAAATGTATCTTTCTTATAGTATTCTTGTTACCTCTTTAGTTTCTACAATCGGATTAAGCGGAACTGTTCAAAGCTACAGAAACGTTTTGGGAGATCCGGCAAAACAAAAAAATATAGAAAATCTTAACGAAAAAATTAATACCGCAAATAAATGGGTTTTGGCTTCTAATATTTCTTCGGGAATATCGATTGCATGTGGTGTGTGGTTTGTGTTTGAGCTTTATAGATATTTTAGTGCTGCAAACAGTGTGCTTCCTGTAAGTACAAAAGTTACCACTGATTACATACCGCCGGAACCTGTAGAAGAAGTTACAGACTCCGAAGCGGCTGCTGAGTCTGAAGAAGAGCCTATATCTGAAGATGTGACAGAGAATGTAGTTGAAGTTTTGTAAGGATAAACTAACCTTAAGGAGTACATAAATGAAAAAATCATTTGGAGAAAAATTTCTTGCTCTTTTTAAGAAGAAGTCTGCGTTAACTGACGACTTTTACGAAGAGCTTACAGATATCCTTGTTGAAGGAGATATTGGAGCAAAGACTGCTTTTGAAATTGTAGATGAACTTGAAGAAATCTGCAGCAAAAAGAAAATTAATTCTCAGGAAGAAATTATTCAGGAATTACGCAAGCTTCTTTTGCAATATGTAAAAGCTGTTGAACTTAAGGCTCAGGAAGGTAAGACTAACATCTGGATGATTCTTGGTGTAAACGGTGTTGGAAAAACAACTTCGGTTGCAAAGCTTGCAAAGCTGCTTTCTGCAAACGGAACAAATGTTGTTCTTGCTTCGGCAGATACATTCCGTGCAGCTGCAATTGAACAGCTTGCAATGCATGCAGAAAAAACAGGTGTTCGTGTTGTAAGCCATCAGCATGGTTCAGATCCAAGTGCTGTGGTTTTTGATGCAGCAGACGCAGTTCGTGCAAAAGGTTCCGGCCTTGTGCTTGCAGATACAGCCGGAAGACTTCACAACAAAGAAAATCTTGTGCGCGAGCTTCAAAAAATAAATAAAACCTGCGAACTTAAGGCAGATCCTGATTGCTATAAAAAAATAATTGTAATAGATGCAACAACAGGGCAGAATGCTCTTCGCCAGGCAGAAGTTTTTAATGATGCAGTTGGTGTTGATGCAATAATAATGACAAAATATGATTCTACCGCAAAGGGTGGAGTAGCAGTTTCAATTGGAAGGGAACTGGGGATTCCGGTTTCTTATATCTGTACGGGAGAAAAATATGACGATATTGCTGTTTTTAATCCCGAAGAATATATTGATGAGTTTTTAGGATTATAGGTAGGGGTTTTGAAAAAACTAATTCCTGCAATTTTTTTGCTGACAACTTCGATTTGTTTCGCACAGTTTCATATTGATGAATATGAAGAGCCGGATTATTTAATACTGGCAAAGGGAACGCAAGCGCAGGAATATGTATTTAATTCTTTTCTGGAAAAAAAGACTCCGCAAAGCTTTGATAATATAATGCTCAGAAAATGTTATCAAAAGGGTTTTTCGGGTTATCTTTTTGAAGTAATAGCTCCGGTGTATAAAGGTGTTTATGATTCATCATTTTTTTACAGTGAAGCCTGTGATGACGGTTCGTGGGTAGATTCTGTACTTCTTACGATTGAAGAAGAAAGAATGGGCGAAGAAATCCTTTCTCTCCTTGAAGATGAAACCCTTATAGCTCCTCCAATCATTGAAGAAATTGAGCAGACTTCCGAAACTGAGCAGGAAAAAATAATAATGGATTCTTCCAATCGCCTTAAATTTATGGAAATTGGAAATGAAATCTTTATTCCTCAAGAAAATTCAAAATCCTCTGTCCTGACTCATTATTCAAATAAAGCTGCAATAAGACTTTTTTATGATTCAAAATACAGGCTCATAAAAAAAGAACTTTGGAAAATGAATTCTGTATATGATGCAAGAATTACAGGGCTTGAAAGCTTTGAATATATGGAAAACTCTTATTTAGTGCATACAAAAATTATTCAAAATGAAAGTTATAAAACTGTTTCCAAATACAATCAGGATGGTTTAGTTATAGAGGCAAAAAAATATGCTTCAATAAAGCAGGATGACGAACTGGAATTTGATGACCTTGGGGAATATGAAGCCAAGCCATTATCTACAACAACCTGGAAGTATGATTCCGAAAAGCGTGTTATTGAAGAAAAAATAATTGCCAATAAAACTGTAAAAACTCAAAAATTCATTTATAATGAAAATGGCGATATTTACGAATATTATGAAAATGGAAGTCTTAAAATAAAGACAGAATATACAAAGCAAAAGGGTTATTACACAAGCACCATCTATTTTGATGCAGTAAACAGTGTAAAAACCGAATATAAAAACTACACCAAAATCCGCGATATTTATATGGCAAATGGGGTAGAAACAAGGGTAAAGGTTTATGAATAGAAAACAGACTTTATTTTCTAAAATTAACTGGATTCAGACTGTCGCAAACCGATTTGCCCGTGTAGACCGCAAGGGACGTTCTGCAGTTACCTCCATGCTTTCTACTCTTGGAATCTGTTTTGGAGTTATGACTCTTATTACCGTTATAAGCATAATGAACGGATTTCAAATGAATTTTATAGACGCAATTATGGAAGTTTCTTCCTATCATCTTAGGGTAACAGATGTTCAAAAGGAACATGAAGACGACTTTTATAAGCTCTGCAAAGAAAATAAAAGTATTTTATCGGTAACTTCTTTTTATGAAGCACAGACTCTTATGACAGATCAATATGGAAAAGAGAGTGCGGCTATAGTAAGGGCTGTAGAAAAAGATGTGTTTGAAAAGGATGAAGGCTTCAGGCGGGAATTACAGATTGTAGACGGAAGCTTTGATCTTTCTGAATCTGATTCAATTGTACTTGGTTATACTCTTGCGCGCCAGCTTAGGGTCATGGTTGGAGAAACTGTAAACTTTCTTGTTTTAAGCGGTGGAAGCGATGTGACTCTTTTGAGTAATGACAGAACCTTTGTAGTAAAGGGGCTTTTTAAGACAAATTATTCTGATATTAACAGTGCTTATTGTTTTATTAATCAACAAGCAGCCGAAAAATACTTTGGTAAAGATTCCGAAAAAATTTATGGTATAAAGCTTAAGAATTCGCAGGAAGACAGTAGAGTTACAGCTGTTTTGCAAAGTAAAGACCCATCTCTAAATATTCAATCCTGGCGCGATTATAATAAATCCTTTTTTGGCGCACTTAGAATAGAAAAAAACATGCTGCTGCTGCTTGTGGCTTTAATTTTTGTTGTTGTGGGAATAAATATTTACAATGGAATGCGCCGTCTTGTTTTTGAACGTCGCAGCGAAATTGCAATCTTTTCTGCTATTGGTGCCGAAAATAAAGACATAAAGTCAATCTTTATTGTACGGGGCTTTACAACCGGTGCAATAGGCTCCTTTTTTGGAGTTGTCCTTGGACTTTTTATAAGCGTTAATACAAACTTTATGTTTAATGCGGCATCACATTTGATGTATTTTTTGCAGTATACGGTTACTGCGATTTTTAACCATGAAAATCTTATGTACATACAGGAAAATTCTTCCTATATGGTGTATGCAAACATTCCTGCAAGAATCTTCTTCAGGGAAGTTGTAATGATTGCGCTTTTTGGAATTGCTTCTCCTCTCCTGGCTTCGTGGGCGGCAAGCAAAAATGTTCTTAAAATGACTATAGCGGAGGTTCTTCATCATGAGTGATACAATAATCGAAATAAAGGATCTTGAAAAAACTTATTTCTCTGATAGTGAAGAGCTCACAATCCTTAAGGGACTTAATCTTACAGTCGCTCAAGGCAGCAAGATTGTAATTGTTGGAGAAAGCGGCAGTGGAAAAAGTACACTGTTAAATATAATTGGCGGAATAGATAAAATTACTTCGGGTTCTGTTATTGCAGGAAAGTGGAATCTTTCTAAAATGAGTGAGTCTTCAATTTCGGAATACCGCTCAAAATTCCTTGGACTTATCTTTCAATTCCATTATCTGCTTAAGGATTTTACTGCGCTCGAAAATGTTTCTATGCCCGCTTTAATTGCCGGTGTTCCAAAAAAAGAAGCTGCTCAAAAGGCTGAACAGCTTTTGCAGGATGTAGGTGTATATGACAGAAAGGATCATCTTCCATCCCAGCTTTCGGGAGGAGAGAGACAGCGGGTTGCTGTAGCGCGTTCTCTTATAAATGATCCTTCCTTAATTCTGGCAGATGAACCTACCGGAAACCTGGATCCTGCAAATGCTTCTTTAATCGGTGAACTTCTTTTTTCTATGGTAGAAAAATACAATAAGACTTTGCTGCTTGTAACTCACGATTATTCAATCGCAAAAAACGGTGATATCTGTTATAAAATTTCAAACGGACATCTTGAAAGCACAGATTTGAGGAGTAAGTAAGAATGACTTTTGGAGCGTCGCTTCTATTTGCAAAAAGTCTGATTTTTCCTCGTGCCGAAAAAAAGTCTTCTGCCAGAAGAAGCCTGTGGGGAGCTCTTTTATGCATAGGGTTAAGTATTGTGCCGCTTATTGTAGTTCTGTCTGTTACAAATGGAATGATACAGGGAATGACAGATAGAATTATAGGACTTTCCTCCAGTGATATTCAGGCCTACATTTCTCCAAAACTTCCAGAAACAGCACAGGCAGATACTTATAGAGAATATGTAAAAAATTATTTTAATATAGATGGTGTAAAAGAAGTTCATCCCGAAATTGGAATAACAGCTCTTGCTGCAGGAAAAAAGATGAGGACTGGTGCTCAGCTTCGTGCGGTAAATACAGACATTTTTATAAAAAACCAGGCTTTTAAGGATCTCTTTACAATAACAGAAGGTGATATTAATGATTTTGTAGGCGCTACTACAGATGACCAGGTAGAAAAGAAGGCGGTGATAGGACAAAAAATGTCCGAGCTTTTGGACCTTCATTCGGGAGACACCTTTAGAATTGTTACAATAAAAACTGTAAATGGCAAGCAGTCTCCAAAGCTCACTTCATTTAAAGTAAGTGCGATTGTTTCATCCGGCTATCAGGAGCTGGATGCACTGTGGATTTTTATTCCGTTAGAAACTGTTTATGATTTTGTTTCACTTTCAAATGCAAGCTTTACAGTTATGATTGGAACAGGAAATTCCTATTCGCCAGACCTTGTACGCATACAAAAAGCCTTAAAAACAAAATATGGAAAATATGCAAACTTTTACCGCTGGGACCAGGTGCACGAAGCTGAATTTGAAAACTTTTCTTCTACCAAAGTAATGCTTGTTTTTGTAATGATTTTAATTGTTCTGGTTGCTTCTATAAATATTTCTTCTGCAATAGTTATGCTGGTAATGGAACGACGCAAAGAAATTGCAATTTTAAAAAGTATTGGTGCAACACCTTCGGGAATTACATTTTCATTTATTCTTACAGGAGTTTCCTGCGCTCTTGGAGGCCTTGCCGTTGGACTCCCGCTTGGACTTCTTGCTGCTGTAAATGCAAATGAAATTGTTCATTTTATAGAAAAGGCTGTGAACTTTTTAGCAGAGGTCGGTTATTTAATTAAAGGAATCCCTGTTGAGGAAATTAAAATTATAAAGCTTATGGATCCAGCTTATTATCTTCAGACAATTCCTGTAAATCTTCCTATATCACAGGTATTGTTAATTTCCATAGCTACAGTTCTTCTAGCCCTTTTAGTTTCTATAGTTCCTTCCGTAAAAGCCGGAAAAGAAAAACCACTTGATATTTTGAGGAAAGCATAGAGAAGAAATGAAAAAACTGTCCCTAGTGACAAAAATAAGCAGTGCGGTTTTTCTCTTCATACTGACAGTGGTTTTGGCCGTGTCAGTTCCTGTGTTTTTCAGGCTTGAAAAGGTTTTAGATTCTTATACTCAAAAATTTTCAAACCAGCTTACAAGTTATTCGGGGCTAACAATTTCTTATGAATCGATTTCTCCTTCTATTTTTGCCTATCTTGGAATTAAAGGAATTAAAGTAACAGATTCGCAAAACCGTGTGTTAGCTCAGGTTAAAAATACAAAGGTAAAATATAAAATTCTTCCATTATTAAAACGAGATTTTGATTCCATAATTAAATCAATTGTAATTGATGGAGTTGTCATAGACGCTGTTCCATTAATAGATTTTGTACAGCAGCTACAAGAACAGCAGAATGTTCTTACAGAAAATCAGGAAGAAAAAGCTCCTGCTGATGTTTATTCTATAATTAATACTGCAATCGATTATATTCCAAAAAATATTACCCTCAAAAATCTGTCGCTTAACTATCAGAATAAACCAATCGATACTTCCTTACTTGTAAAAGAAATCAAGGTTGTTAATTCCGAAAACCGCGATTATATAAGCTTTAATGTAAAAAGCGAAGTTAACGCATCTTTTTCAAAAAGCATTCAGGCAAATGGTAGTGCTTCTTTTAATGGAAGAATTACAAGAGATATAGAAAATTCATTTACATATATAAATCTTTCCAACTTTGCAGTTGCCGATTACAGATTTAATAAATTTAATTTTCTTATTTCTTACAATAATAAGAAGCTTGATGTTCATACCGTTCAAAATGTAATTCCTGTAGACCTTGCTGCCAACTATGATTTTTCATCCGGCGAAACCCAAATCTTACTGCAGACAGAAAACCTTATTCCATCTGCCTTGCTTTCTCAAGCCGGAAATCAAAAAATTAAACAGGCCTTAAATGCGCTTTCGGTTTCGATGCAGGCTGGTTTTTCTTATAATATCAATGACAATAGTATTTCATATTATGCAGACGGTAATGTGAATGTTGGCGAAGCTTTGTTCAGTGAAGGGGCTGTTGTAAATTTAAAATTTAAGGGTGATGACAAAGAATTAATCCTTCAAAACTTAAGTGCGCACGGCAACAATATTAATGGCGATATAAATCTTTCGCTTATATTCAAAACGCTTCAGGTGAGTGGTCTTGTAGATTTACAGCAGTTTGTTCTGCCTAACGGAAAAACAATTTCTACAGAAGTTTATTTTGATCCTCTTACAGATGCAGGTTTTATGTTCTTTTCTCCACAGATATTTATTGGAGAAAAAGTTCTTACTGCTCTTCAGGCTATGGTAATGCCTCAAAAGGATTCAATTGATTTTGAATTTGAAGTAAACGATTATTCTCATATTGATCAGAACAATCAGGGAATAATAAAAATTGACGGAAGCTATCTTACAGAATCAAATTACATTCAGTCCAGCGTTTCGCTTGAAAGTATTTATCTGGAAACAATTCTTTCTCTTGTGGGAGAAGTTTTAAATCAAAAAGAAGCAGAGGCTGTCACCTCAATGCTCCCGGCAATTTCTGATTACATGTTCTCCGGAGAAGGTTATGCCTCTACAGATTTTAGTTCTGTTTCATTTAATCTTCCGTACCTTGTAATTGCTAATACTCAAAAAGATAATCAGTTCCTGATGCTTTCGTTGAACGGAAATGAACAGTCAATTCAGCTGAACCGATTTAATTTAATTTACGGCGGGTTTGCTCTGGATGCTACTGCATCTTTAGATACAATGCCTGGAACAACCGACAAATTCTATACAATAGAAATAATTTCATCTTCAATTCCTTATAATTTTTCGGGAAGCATTATGCCCGAAATTATAACCGTTACCGGAGATTATGGTACCGATGCCCAGATAAGATTAGGTAACAATAACTCAATAGAAGGTTTTGTAACATTTGCAAATCTTCCTCTCATAGTGAATGATGCTACTTATATCCTTTCATTAGATACTCTGTTTGATTACAAAAAAGAATCTGGTCCAGAACTTACACTCCAGCATTTACAGGTAGAAAAGGATGATCCGGATTCCTCTGTAAATCCAAGACTTGAGCTTTCGGGCAGCGGAACAAAATATGGTGCTCAGATTCATGATATTTCTTATACCGATTTGTATTCTTCTTTACGCGGAACTTCAGATCTTACAGTAAATTTTGAAAACGGTATTTTAAACTCAGCCGGCATTCAAATGAATATTCGTGATGATTTGACCGAAGAAGCTCTTGTTATAGATGCAAATGTTTCAAATCCGGATAATGTTGAACTGAATAAAGACAACGTAATGAATTCTCTTTATGTAAATGCTATGATTCAGGCTTCACACTTTAGCCTGAACCGATTTATGGCAATAAGAAATAATGATAATGAAATTTCTGCAAGCTTTTATATTTCGGGAACCATGGAACATCCTTATGCAACAGCTTCCATAGAAAAAATGTCCTTCCTGCTTAATAATGAAATTGTTTCTGCAAACGGTTCGCTTATTCTCGAAGAAAAAGATATTACCTTAAATGATTTTACCTTATCCGGCGTTAAATGGAAATTCTCTGATGCCGGCGGTAATTTCTCTTTAAATGATTTTACCGGAAAGATGAAGGCTACAATGACTACGAGTGGCGAAAAAAATATAAGAATGCCGCTGGTGCTTACTGTCGAAGATTCTTATATTCCGGAAAATTCACTGTTCCCTGAATATTTTACGGCAAAGCTTTCCTGTCCTGAACTTTCGGGAACACTCTTTAAAAAGCCTTTGTCTTTTGATCTGTTCTTTAATTATTCTAAGGATTTCCTTTCGTTTTATTCTTCGGACAATGTAGGCTTCTATGGAAATTTTAATAAACAGGATGGACTTTATGCCTCATTAAAAACCGGAGATATAATGTCTGCCGAACTTACCGGAAGCTTTGAAAAGGGATCCGAGTTTATAAAAATTTCAAATGTAAACGTAAACCTCAAAAAGCTTCTTCAAAATGTTACATTTGATGATTTTGTTATAATAGAGCAGGGTATTCTTAAAGGAAGTCTTACAATAAGAAATCCTGCAGATACACCTGATTTTAAAGGTGCGTTCTCTATTTCTACACCATTGTTCCAGATGCCGACGGTTTTTGATCAGAGAATTTCTACAGAAAAGATTCTTATTACAGCTGCCAATAATGAATTCTCTGTTTCCGAAACAGTTTATAACCTGAAAAACACTCCAAAATTCAAAATGAGTTCAAGAGTTTATATGAACAAATGGGCGATGGATCGTTTTGAAATGAGGCTTACTTCTCTTTCAAAACAGCTTGTTCCTGTGAGCTTTAAAACTCCTGTAATGAAGATTGAAGGTGACACTGAGTGTGATTTTACGTTGACTTTTGAAAATAACAATCTGGATTTCAGCGGTTCATTTTTTGTAGAAAATATGAATATTGAATCAAATCTTTCAGATCTTACAAATCTGAATAACGAAGAAGCAAATAATGGCACAATGAATAATTTTTCATTAACTTCTGATATAAAACTTTCGCTTGGAACTCATGCAGCCTTGAATTTTAATCCTTTGCTGCGCTGTATTTTTGTTCCTCATACTTCTTTGTCATGTAAAATTAATACTGCTTCAAATACTTACCTGATTGACGGTTCACTCTTGCTTAAATCCGGTGATGTGGCATATTTGAGCCGAAACTTCTATATTAAGGAAGGAGCAATCAAGTTCAATCCGCTTGATATTGCCAATCCTCAGGTAACAATCAGAGCCGAAACCCGCGAAAGAGATACAAACGGAGACATGATAAGAATCATTCTTTCTGCCGAAAACCAATATCTGCTTGATTTTAATCCTGTTTTCTCTTCAGTTCCACCTAAATCAGAGAACGATATTAAGCTTTTACTTGGTCAGATTGTGCTTGCCGACTCAGATTCGGTTGGAAAACTCATGGTTTCGGCAGGTGAATACTATTTGCAGTCTACTCTGGTACGTAATTTTGAAAACAAGTTGCGAGATTTTCTGAATTTTGATATATTTTCAGTACGTACTAATATATTACAGAATACTATTCAATTGAATGATCAAAGAAATAAAACAAAAGAACTTACAATCGGTAACTTTTTTGATAATTCAACTGTTTATATAGGTAAGTACCTGGGAAGTGCGTTGTATGCAGATGCAATGTTAAATATGTCGGCATCGGATTACCATGATGTTGATTATCTGTCTGCCAGCAGCATTCTTTTTCAACCTGAATTTGGTCTTGAACTTGAGCTGCCTGTTATAAACATAAGGTGGGATATGGCCTGGAAGCTGACTCCGGGAGTACAGCTCCAATCTTTTGTTCCGGCTACGACGGTATCACTTTCCTGGAAATTTACATTTTAAAAAGTGTGTTTTAAAACACCAGTTTGGAGATTTGTATGCGTCATCGTTTTTTTGGCATATGTTTAATTTTATTTATATTTACCGGAAGCTTTTCTTCATTGTTTGCACAGGAAGAGGATAGCGACTGGTATTGGAATCAGCCGGTTACCAAAATTGAATTTGATGGGCTTAAGACTATAAAAAAATCAGAGCTTACCGGTATTACAGGTTCCTTTGTAGGAAAACCTTTTACCGAAGAATTGTATAACGACATTCTTGATAAGCTTTACTCTCTTGATTTGTTTGAAGATATTGAACCTTATGCAAAACATGATAAAAATCCGGATAATGTACTTCTTGTTTTTAAGGTAAAAGAATTTCCAATAATTTCTAAAATTACATTTAAAGGCAATAAAAAAATCCGAAAGGCAGAATTAGACGATAAGATTAAATCAAAGGTTTTAGAAATTTATGTAGAAAATCAGGTTTTAAATGATGAACGTCTTATCCGTGAATTTTATATTGAAAAAGGCTATCAGGATTCAATTGTAACTCACTCTATTGAAGTAACAGAAGATGGAATTGAAGTTACATTTACAATTGAAGAAGGACGTAATACTGTTATCAGCGAAATTCATATGCTGGGTAACACAATTGTTTCTGAGCGTACCCTTAAGAATAAAATCTCTCTCAAAGAAATTGGTTTCTTAAAAGACGGAGCTTATCAGAGTGCGGCTCTGGAACAGGATAAAAAGACAATCATAAGTTATTATAATGAACGCGGTTATATTGATGCCGGCATTATGGATGTTAAAATCGAATCCAGTGTAAACGAAGAAAAACAGAGAAACGATCTTGTCATAACCTTCATCATTCAGGAGGGTTCACAATATACTTTTGCCGGTCTTACAATAACAGGAAATGAAATTTATACTTCAGAATATCTTTCTTCTTTTATGAAGCTCAAAGAAGGTCAGATTTTTAATTTTATTAAGTTTGAAGAAGGAATTACTGCAATCACAAATGTTTATTATGATTCCGGTTATATTACAAACGGCTATTATCCTGTACCAACAAGAGATACAGACAGACGCGAAATTTCTTACAGTCTTGTAATCGAAGAGCGCGCACGAAGTCATGTAGAAAACATAATCATAAAAGGAAATAATAAAACCAAGGATTATGTAATTACACGAGAAATCCCAATTCAATCTGGAGATGTCTTTACACGTGATAAGGTTATTGCTGCAATGCGTAATCTTTATAATCTTCAATATTTTTCGAACGTAGTTCCTGATGTTCTAAGCAGTTCAGAAGAAAATCTTGTAGATGTAGTATTCTCGGTAGAAGAAACAAGTACAGTTGTTCTTAATCTTGGTATGGCTTTCTCTGGAATTACAGAACCTAATGATATTCCAATTTCTCTTAATGCAACTGTTTCAAATTCAAATCTTTTTGGAGAAGGTAAGGGAATTTCGAGCACTCTTAATATTGCAAAAAAATCCCAGACTATAGATTTTTCTTATTCGCAGAACTGGATTGGAGATTTTCCGATTGCCTTTAGTGAATCCCTTTCTTTATCTCATACAAACAGTAATTCACCTGTTATGATGTACCAGCCAAATGGAACGCTTGACCTTTACAGTTACTATGTAAACTATGAAGGTTTTTCTGCAACTCTTGGTTCTTCTCTTGGACGCAGATGGTATCCTAATTTTGCAATTCTTTCTTTGTCCGGCGGTATTACCAACACAGTTACAAAATATAAATTTAATGAAAACGCCTTTGTACCTGTGGATTCAAATCTTTCTATGTATGCAAATCGTGTAGGTTTGTCAAACTCAATCTGGACAAGCTTCTCTATGGATAACCGCGATATTAATTATGATCCTTCAAAAGGATGGTTCGCAAGCCAGAAAATTGCCTTTAACGGACTTGTTCCGGTGCTCGAAAAAGAATTCTTTATAAGTTCAGATACAAAGCTTGAAGGTTATCTTACATTATTTAATTTCCCTATAGGAGAGAAGTTCGCATTTAAAGGAATCCTTGCCGGTTATACGGGACTTACAATGCTCTTCCCGCTTAACAATTCCGTTATCAGTGATTCCAACAAACCTTATATTGACGGTATGATTACAGGACGCGGATGGCCGGAGCTTTATCGTTCTGCCGAAGCAAAAGGTAAGGTTTTGTGGAATACACAGATTGAATTACGCTTCCCAATCATTCAGGGGGTTGTTGGTATAGATTTCTTCCACGATGCTGTTGCTGTTAAGCCTGAGATCAAACAGATGTTTAACAAGCTTTCTATCAGTGACTTCTACTTTAGTATGGGACCTGGAATCCGCTTCCTTATGCAGCAGTTCCCACTCCACCTGCTTTTTACCTGGCGTTATCAGATTGTTGATGGAAAGGTTCTCTGGGGTGGAAAATACGGCTTAGATGCTTATCAGTTCGTACTTTCATTTAATATTGTAAACAGATAAAATATAGCTAGGAATATGAGGTATAAAATGACAATGAAAAAATCCTGGAAAATCGCAATTGCTATTAGTGCTTTATTTTTGCTCACAGTTGCAAATGCAGCTGCACAGCAGATTACAAAATTTGGAGTAGTAGATACTTCAAAGGTTTACAGTGTTTACTTTAAGAACTCTGCGCCAATCCGTAATTATGAAAAGAAAAAGGCAGAGTTTCAGGAAGAAATTGAAAAGCGTACTTCAGAGTTAAAATCTCTGCAGCAGAAAAAGCTTGAATATGAAAAGAATGGAAATGATAGTCAGGCCTTAAAGCTCGAAGCCGAGATTACAAAAAAGACAGACTATCTTACTGAATATACAAATGCAAAGAACGTTGAACTGGATTCAATGCTTAAGTCTCTTGAATCTTCTGATGATTTTTATAAAAAGCTTTATAACACGCTCGGACAGATTGCAGAAAGCGGCGGTTACAGTATGATTTTAAGTCTGCAGGCTTCCAATTCAATTTTGTGGTACAGTAATTCTGTAGATATTACAGAGCAGGTAATTCAAAAGCTTGGATTGTAAAAGATGATGGATGACCAGCAGAACCTTACACCGATGATGGTTCAGTATCGGTCGGTTAAGCAGCAGTATCAAAACGAAGTTTTATTTTTTCGTCTGGGTGACTTTTACGAAATGTTTGATGAAGACGCAGTTGAGGTCTCCAGGCTTTTAAATTTAACATTAACACACCGTGCATCTCAAAAGATGTGCGGAATCCCTTATCATGCTGCAAAGGTTTATATTGCCCGTCTTTTACGCCTTGGAAAAAAAATTGTCATCTGTGAACAGGTTGGAGAAATCCCTCGTGGTGGCAAGGGTATTACAGAACGAAAGGTTGTAGAAATTATTACACCAGGAACTGCTATGGAAGCAGAATATCTGGAAGGGAATAACGCCAACTATCTTGCTGCTCTTTCGGTTGTAAAGGGAAGGGCAGGCTTTGCATTTATTGATGTTACAACTTCTTCTTTTAAGGCAACCTCCTGGCCTGCTGTAAAAATGAATGAGTATTTTGCAAAGGAACTGAATAGGGCTGGTCCTAGAGAGCTTTTGCTTCCTCTTTCTCTTAAAACCAATGAAGACATACAGAATGTTCTTGCAACAAAAACAAATATATCTGTTTCTTACTATCCTGACTGGGATTTTAATATTGAGCTTTCTTATAAGCGGCTGCTTGAACAGTTTGGTACACTTTCTCTAAAACCTTTTGAGCTTGAAGAAACCGATGCCGAAATTGCACCAGCCGGCTTCCTCCTTGATTATCTTGATAAAACTACAAATTCAAAGGTTCCGCACATTTCGGAGCTGGTAAAATATTCTGATAATGATTTTCTTATTATTGATGATTCTTCGCGCCGAAACCTTGAGATTACAGAAAACATGCGTGATGGAACTTCAAGCTATACACTGTTGGAATGCGTTTCATATACAAAAACTGCAATGGGAACACGCCTTTTACGAAACTGGCTGCTTTTTCCGCTTACTAATTATAATGCAATTTACGAACGTCAGAACAGAATTGCGCTTTTTTATGAAGATAAGGATATGCTTCAGAAAGTCCAGACAGATTTGTCGCAGATTCTTGATGTTGAACGCCTTGCCGGTCGTATAGCAATGGATAGGGCTCATCCAAAAGATTTACAGGCTTTACGAGCAAGTCTTTCTTCCTGGGTAAACATAAAAGAATATCTTGGTGAATCAGATTTTTCATTTATAGAATCCGATACTTCACTTTCTATAATTCAGCTGATAGGCGATTCTATTCTGGAAGATCCTTCTACTTCAATTACAGATGGTGGAATTATAAAAGCCGGCTGGTCAAAAGACCTGGATCACTGGCGCGATATTCACAACAACTTTAATAAGGTTTTGGCTGAATACGAAGCAGAGGAAAAAGAAAAGACCGGAATTCAGAATTTAAAAATAAAGTATAATAATGCTTCCGGTTATTTTATTGAAGTAACCAAGGGGAAGCTTTCTTCGGTTCCGCCACATTTTATTATGCGTCGCGCTCTTGTAAATCAGGATCGATATACTACTGAAAAACTGCAGTCTCTGGAGGTGCAGCTTAATGAATCCTCAACAAAAATCCTTGAGCTTGAACGAGACTTATACCTTGAAATTCGTGAATCACTTAAAAAGCATATAAAATATCTTCTTCAGATTGCAGACGAAATTGCAATTACTGATGTTTCGGCTTCGCTTGCAGCTGCAGCCATTCAAAACCGCTGGGTCCGCCCTCAGCTTCTGACTTCAACTGTTTTTGAAATAACGGACGGGCGTCATCCTGTTGTAGAAGCACATCTTCCAACCGGAGAATTTATTCCAAATGACACAAAAATCAGTGCAGAGCAGAATGACGGCATTCCATCCTTTAATCTGATTACCGGTCCAAATATGGCGGGAAAGAGTACTTATTTACGTCAGAATGCACTTATAGCGCTGCTTGCACAAACCGGTTCTTATGTTCCGGCCGTAAAGGCTAAGCTTGGCATAGTAGACCGAATTTTTTGTCGTGTTGGAGCAAGCGATAATCTTGCAAAGGGCGAGTCAACCTTCCTTGTAGAAATGACCGAAACTGCAAATATTCTGCGTGCTGCAACAAGCCGCTCTCTTGTAATTATGGATGAAGTAGGCCGCGGAACTTCTACCGAGGACGGCCTTGCCATTGCACGTGCTGTTTCGGAATTTTTGCTTGATTCAATAAAATGTAAAACCCTTTTTGCTACACACTATCACGAGCTTACAAGAATGGAGCATCCTTCCTTAAAAAAGCTGTGCCTTCAGATAAACGAGCAGAACGGAACAGTTGTATTTATGCGAAAAGTTATAGAAGGTGTTACAGAAAATTCCTACGGTATTCACGTTGCAAAGCTTGCGGGAATTCCTCCTGCAGTAATAGACCGTGCAAACGAAATTCTTGCTCATATTCAGGCTGTAGCTTTAGGAAAACCTGTTATGGAAGCCGAAATCCCCTCTCTTTCTGTCAAACCTTCAACTCCGGGGCTTTTTAGCGATGAAGAAATAATTATTTCAGAAATCCTGTCCTGCGATACAGATAATATTACCCCAATGGACGCTTTAAAATTTGTTGCAAAATGGAAAAAAGCGCTTTCGGGACAATAATTTTCACTTTTTTTTAAAAAATTCCTCAAAAAAACTTCCCTTTTTTGCAAAATAATTTGTTAACTATAGTAGATGAAAAGAATTCTTTTTCTTTGTAAACAGGCAGTCAAGTTTACTCTACGCTGTATTTTTAGCGGAATAAATGGTGGAGAATCTTGTGTTGTTTGTGGAAAGAATAGTTTTCTTTATCCTGTGTGTAAGAATTGTCTCAAGACAAAGTTTTTTATAAATACAGGGGATTTGTACGGCGGAAGATGTAAAATCTGCGGCAAACTGCTGCTTGGAACAAATGAGAGCTGTTCAAACTGCAGGGAGAACCACATTCTCAAGAATACAGATTCAATGCTGCCTTTGTTCCCATACAGGCTGTGGAACAAGGAGCTTATGTTTTTATGGAAAACACAGGAGGTTAGGGTACTTTCGAATCTATTCGCAAAGATACTTAATCAGGTTTTAAAAGCAATGGAGGCAGAATTCATTGTTCCGGTCCCGCCAAGAAAAGGAAAAATCCAGAAAAAAGGCTGGGATCAGATTGATGAACTATGTAATTTGCTGGAATTCAGGTACGGCTATAAGATTTTGAGGATTCTGGAACGAAAAACCTCGGAACAACAGAAAAAACTCGACAGAGAAGGGCGTTTACAGCAGATTGGGCGGGCTTATTCTTGTGTTTCGGAGGCAGAAACGGCCAGAATCTTAAAACCGTATGGCTCAACTTGTCCACAATCAGTAGTTTTGCTGGATGATGTGTGTACAACAGGTTCTACAATAGAAAGCTGTGCCAAAGTTTTAAAGGAGGTGGGAATAAAAAAGGTTAATGCAGTCTCTCTTTTTATAGTTGACTGACATTTTGGACCAAGACATTTATATTGCAAATTTACGCTTTTGGGGGTATTATATAGAGATAGAGATTTAATCTTTGGGGGAAATATGGCTACAGAAGATACACAGTTCCAGTTGGTAACCTTTCAGCTAGGCGATGAATTATACGGTGTTAACATCATGGATGTAAAAGAAATTGTTCGTTTGCAGAATGTTCGTGTTATACCAAATGCTCCTTACTATGTAGAAGGAATTATCAATCTTCGTGGTGAAATTATTCCGATTATAGATTTGCACAAACGTTTTAGAATTAAGGCTCTGGATAAAAGCGAGACTGATTTTGAAGGTGGATTTATAATTCTGAATATCGATAATAACAAAATTGGAATTATTATTGATAAGGTTGCCCGCGTTGTAGTTGTAAAAGCCGAAGACGTAAAAGAGCCTCCTCAGATGCTCACTGGTATTGGTTCTGAATATATTAAAGGTGTAATCCGTGAAGATAGTGGTTATCTTATTATGCTTAATATTCGGAAGTTATTTGATGCAAAAGAATTACAAAAGATAATCGATTTAAATTAATGATACAAACATACAGTTCAACAATTCGTAGAAAAGAAATGGATGCAGTTTTAACTTGCATGGTTGATGAAAAAATTGGACCAGGCGAGTTAAATGCAAGATTAATCCAGCAGGTTAAGGAATTTTTTAAGTGCGACGGTGCAGTGGCGTTGCGCAGTCCGGCTATTGCCCTTAAATATATTCTTATGAGTCTGGATTTAGAAAAAACTTCTAAAATAATGATTTCGGCCCTTGCTCCTGCCTGGCACTATCAGGTAATAGAGTCTCTTGGTTATGAGCCTTTAGTCCTTGATGTTTCAGAAACAGACGGGCTTGTTCCTGTAGAGCAGATTCAATCTGGCATTCAAAAGGGTGGCCGGCTTCTTTTGCTGCATGAAACAGAAGGTATCCTCCCTGATTTTGAAGCAATTGCTGCTTTAGGGATTCCTGTTGTAGAAGATATTTCTCAAAGTGCCGGTGCTTCTGTAGCCCTTAAAGATGAAAACGGAAATGTAACAGAAGAAAGAAAAAAAGCCGGTCTTTATGGTGTATTTACTATTATGGGACTCGAAGAACATGATGTAATTACAGCTGGTGGTGGTGCTGTCCTGATGGCTCCGGGCCGCCGTGAATGGATTGTTCTTAAAAAGTTTACCGACGAAGCTCCTCTTACAGATCTTCTTCCTGATATCAACTGTGCCCTTGCATGGGTTCAGCTCAAGGAATTTAACCGTAACGAAACAACTAGAAAAGAAATCTTTAATATGTATCAGCATGCCAGTATGATTGGAAGACACAAAACCTTTGCACGCGATATGGAAGGTGGTTCAACAATGTGTTCATTCCCTCTGATTTTGAGCAGCTCATTTAAAGATGTAAAAAGCTATACTGCAAGAAAGGATATAGAAATTAGTCTTGCTTTTGAAGGCTCTGTAATTGCATTAAAGGACGAACTTTCAGAAACTTGTATTCATGCTAAATCTCTTTTACTCAGAACAGCTCATTTTCCGCTTTATCCGCGTCTCACACATGTTCAGACAGAAAAGGTTGTAAAGGTTCTTGGAACTCTTCCTTAAGTTATAAGGTGGAATAATGAAAAAAGTATTGATAATCATTAATACCGAAAAACCAGAATCTCTTTCTCTTTCACAAAAGATTTCGGCTTTCTTAAAAGAAAAGGAAGTGGAATGTGAATTATTTAATTTTGACGGTTTTAATGAAAATACTCCTTTTTTGGATTATGAATTTGTAATTACACTTGGTGGCGACGGCACCGTTCTTTTTGCAGCCCGAAACTGTGTTGAATATGATGTACCGGTTTTTCCTGTAAACCTTGGACAGTTTGGTTTTATGGCTTCGGTTCAACAATCAGAATGGCAGGAGAGTCTGGAGCTCCTTCTTCAAAATAAAAATGAATTTCAATACAGGAGCATGCTTAAGGCACAACTTATACGCGATTCTAAACAGATTGCAGAATTTATTGGTCTAAATGATGTGGTGATCAGCGCAAAGCATACAGCCCGCACTGTAGCTATGGATGTCTTTTTTGATGATGACCGGCTTTGCCGCCTTAAGTCTGATGGTGTAATTATCTGTACTCCAACTGGTTCAACTGCATATTCTGCTTCTGCAGGCGGACCAATTGTGGATCCTGTGCTGGATGCAATTGTTATGACTCCAATCAATTCGTTTTCGCTTTCCAGCAGACCAATTGTTTTAAGAGCGGATGGAGTGCTTTCAATTAATATTCAACCTTGCCGTACAAAAGAAATCTGTATGATTGTTGATGGTCAGGAGCCTGTTTCGCTTATGGCAGGTGATAAAATTGAAATTAAAATAAATGATAAAAAAATAAAACTTATCTGCTGTACTCAGGAAAAGTTTTTCAATGCCCTTCGATCTAAATTGAATTGGAGAGGTGAGCCTTATGCTTGAAGAATTAAACATTAAGGATTTTGCACTTATTGAAAATGACTATCTTGAATTCGAAAAAGGCTTTACTGTTTTAAGCGGGGAAACAGGGGCCGGAAAATCAATTCTGATTGGAGCACTTTCTTTTTTGCTTGGCGGTAAAGCAGATGTAAATCAAATTAGGACCGGAAAAAATGAAGCTTCTGTAAGCGGAACCTTTGTGCTGCCTCCTTGTAATGAAGTTCGTAATCTGAATGATGATGAAGAGCCTCTTAACGCAAATGAATGGCTTAATCAGCATGGAATATCAATAGAAAATAATCGTGTACTGCTTCGCCGCTTTATCCGCGATTCAGGTAAATCCGGAGCCTGGATAAACGATACTCCTGTAACACGCGGCGATCTGGCTGCATTTTCTTCTTTTCTTGTAGATATACATGGTCAGCATGAACATCAGTCGCTTATGAAAGTTCCGGAGCACAGAAAGTTTCTGGATAACAGAGCCGGCATAACTACTGAAGTTATGGCTTTTACACAAAAATATGCGGAGCTTGTAGAAAAAAGACGCTTGCTTGATCAGTATTCAATGTCCGAAAGTGAACGACTTCGCAAGCTTGATATGTGTAATTTTGCCGTAAAAGAAATTACAGAAGCAAAGCTCAAAAAAGATGAAGACACACAGCTCGAAGATGAAGAAGCCCG
>JAEEGL013252415.1_pt1 | contig 34499 bp, 67 predicted proteins | sample 9134231 | NCBI WGS metagenome assembly JAEEGL01 (sample SAMN16246548, study PRJNA631951) | gut metagenome | biome: gut microbiome; feature: rumen; material: fiber-attached | host: Bos | place: Iran: Karaj | collected 2018-10
TTGCCAAAAACAATTTATTAAAAGGAATTGAACAAGTTAAATCTGCCCTAAAAGATAGCTGTACGATTGCGATTTGCAAAAACTGCGAAAATGCCATTAGAGAGTTTAATGAATATAAAATAGATTCATTAACTCATAAACCAATCAGAGAAAACGACCATGCAATGGACGATATTAGATATTTTGTGTCAGTAATGGAAAAATTGAAATAAACATGGAGGATAAAAAATGGGAATACTAATTTTTTGTATTGTCGCAGCGATTATTACACTTTGCATTATTTTTGGAAAAGATGATACACTTGACGCAGGTGGATTCTGCGCCGCAGTTATACTTGGATTGATGATGGGTGGCGTTATAGGTTTGTTTTGTGGTTGTATTCCGTCAATGATAATTAATAATAACTTGGATTATTATTCGTTGGAATCCAGAAGTAACTATGAATTAATCCAACAAACAGTTGACGATAAAATTTACTATGTTAAAGAAACAACAAGGCATAAAATTTGCTATAAATTTGAATATGCAATATCCGATAATACCAAGATTGTTAAGACTTATGATGATGTTTTAATTGAATACGGCAGAGCGGAGAAGCCGAGAGTTACCGTTGAACATTATGAGCCTAATATCTGGCTTAGACTATTTACTTTTTGTCAGGCAGAAGATTATTATTATATCACATTACCCGACCAAAATTACTTATCAATGAGTTTTGATTAACTAAAACGGAGGTATAAAATGCTTATTTTATTGTTAGCAATTAGCATTGCAATTTTGGTAGTTGGTACAATCCGATATATGAAAGTTGGAAAATTTAATACAGATTGTGGTTGGGACGATTTCAAAGAAGGACAGCTCCTTCAGATATTGGGTGTTATATGTATCATTATAACAACTATAGCAATAGCTACTATAACTGTTATTACCATAAATGGAATGACTATCAATGATAAAATTGCTTTATATGAAAAGGAAAACGCAAAGATTGATTCACAGATTTGTGAAATCGTTGAGGGCTACAAAACATACGAAAAGGAAACTTTTGAAAACATTTCCAACAAAAGTGCAAATGTTCTTGTTGAGCTTTATCCTGATTTGAAATCTAACGAGCTTGTACAAAAGCAAATGGAAATTTATATGGACAACAAAAAACAGGTTGTATCACTACAGGAAGATTTGATTAACCAAAAGCCGCTACGTTGGTGGTTATACTTCGGAGGTTGATATGCCTGAAGCAATAAGTTCAAAGAAAACATATATTATCCTTGCTCATTCGCTTAACACAGGAAAATCTGTATATCGTGAAAATGCCATAACAAAAGCTGAAGCTATCGAGCGTGGGGTAGAATTAAGTATAAAGAACGATTTATTTTACTACTTAATATTTGAAAGTAGCCAAACTGTTACATACAATGATAGTTTATTCAAGGAGAATAAAGTCCTTGTACCGATTCAGAAATCAACTAAATCAACACTGATTGCGGAGTGCCGTTTTGGTGTTGTTCTTAATTACACGGAGGCAAACAGATGATTTTTTCAATTATTTTTCTTATTCTTGCAATTACTGTGGCAATTATTATCATCAGCAAATCTTTAGATGAATTTTGTATAGAATCCTTTTTGTTAGGTACAATGCTTGGCACAATGGTTACAATTTTAGTTGGGATAGTTGTAACTTCAATTTTTACAGTTAATTTTGCTTATAGCAAAGATGAATACAAGATTGTAAGTCAAAGTACATATAACCTTGTGCAGCAGAATTTTGATAACGAAGAATACTTCCTTAAAGAAACAACGTCTGATGTTATTCGTTACGAATTTGAATATGCCATTGCCGAAACAGGTAAAAGAATCAATACAAATAAAAATATAGTGGTTAATTACGATAAGAGCGAAAAGCCAAAGGTTGTTGTAGAACACTATGAACCAAGTGGATTTTTACGATTCTTCACTTTTGCAGGAGATAAGGATTGTTATTATATAACGCTAAATAACACAGATAATCTTTATATGTTAATGGAATGGGATAATAAGTAATGTATAATAAGGCAGGAACATAAATGGGAACAATTAACATTGAGCGATATAAAGAAATTCTAAAACTTCGTGATGAAGGAAACAGTTATCAGAAAATCGCAGACAAATACGGTATCACAAGACAAGCAGTATATGAATATATAGTTACACATAAAAATCGAAAAGCCAAAAGAGCAAAAGAATTTGACGGCATTGTTTATAGCGGAATCTATGATATGTTTATGGCTGATGAAAACCTATCTATACTAAAGCTATGTGATATAATGGGTTATTGTAAGTGTACAACTAATATGAAAAAGATTAAGAGATTTATTTACGGCGAAGATATTAAAATAAGAGAATCCGCAATATGCAATTTGCTAAAATATCTAAACAAACCATATAAAGAAGTGTTTTCGTTAAGGAATCCTAAAAAATAATTTCAAAAAATCTAAAACTTATTACAATTCTTCTTGACATTCTTCTTTTTATGTGTTATAATATAGATAGTGAAAAACGATATGACACATAAGGAGGAATAAAAATGGCTAATACTTGTACAGTAACAATGTTCGGAACACGGTTTATCAATGTGGAACAACCTATTGAGAAGCCTATCGAGCAGGAAGTTAAAAAACCTGTTGTGAAAAATCCCGAACAGACAAATAACCTTGCTCCGAATCAGGAGTACAGTAAAGACAAATTCAAAAAAGACGGAACGCCTAAAATTATCACACATAATAAACGTAAAGGTGTAAAATCCGAGGCTTATGACCTGTCATTAGCTGATATGAATAAGCTCTTGACTTGGTTAGAGCAAAATGAAAAATGGTTAGTCCGTTTTCTCTGTATCATCAGCTTTAACCTTGCAAGACGTAAGGGTGATATTCTTTCTCTGACTTGGGCGCATTTCTACGACCCTAAAACGGGCGATTTTAGAAAGAGATTAAAGGATATTTCCGAGGAAAAGACAGACAAGTTAGCTTCTCCCTACATCAATGATGTGGTTAAGAACGCAATCAAAGAATACTGTGAAAAGGTTGGCTGTAATCCTGCGGATAATGGGTTTACGCGCCCTATCGCCTATCAGTACACCTCAAATTATCGCGGTAGAGTATTATCCGATTCTTCGTTTTATAAGACAGTAAAGAAGGCTGCACAAGAATGTAATATTGAATATAATGTAGCACTTCACAGCTTGCGTAAGGGCTTCGGTGCTGTATCTTATGAAACACACAAGAACGAAGGAAATGCACTTGAAACCTTGCAGAGTATTTTCAACCATAATTCAACACGAATCACGGAAAGATATATTTCACGTGAGGATAAACGAATCAAGAAATATTATGATGATTTGTCGGATATTTTCACTCGCTGCGCTATTAACGGTGAGGCTGCTGAATTTGAGGGTGAACAGATTGAAATTTCGCCCGAAAAGATTAAGCGTTTAATTGCTACAGCTTATCAGGCAGGAATGAAGAACGCTAACGAAACCGATATGTCGGTACACGTTGAAGCAATCAATGAGATTAACGGTATGATAAATGATTAAACAAGGTAAACCCATTAAGGGTATTTCAAGAAGTGAGATAGTGTGGACACAGGTTATCGGATATGATAACACCACCTATTATGTGACCTCAAAACCAGTTAGAGATGTCTACTATCTTTACAAAATGGTTGACGGTAAAGCTGAAAGGTTAGGACAATCCAAATCCCCTATCTCACTTGAAAAGAAATTTATTACAAAATAATTAAAAATCTATTACAATTTTACTTGACATTTCTATTTGTTTGTGGTACATTATACTTACAGAACGAATGAATAGATTGGAGGTAATGTTGAGCATTATTATTAACTGAATATCATAATACTACAAGCATAGAATCCCATCTATTTTGTTACATACCAATCAGAAAGTAGGTGCGATTTATGCTAACCAGAACAAAGGTCATTCCTCGCTGCTTTGACATTTGGATGTGCAATATGGCTAATTCTGAAGGTAGTGTTCAAGGTGGCTATCGTCCTGCTTTGGTGCTATCTAACGACAGAAATAATACATATAGCCCAACGGTAAACGTTATCCCGATTACGTCCAAAATGAATAAGAGGAACTTACCAATTCACGTTGAGATTTGGAATCATAGTCGATTTGGTTTGAAAACACCGAGTACGTTAATGGTAGAACAGATTAGAACAATCCCGATTGAAGCACTTGATAAGTGTATCGGACGCATTGACGATAAAGGGCTTTTGAACAAGATTAAAAATGCTATGGCTATTCAATTCCCAATTTTAGCATTGGTATCACAACTCTCTTAAACTTTTGTTTGACAAATCTGGAATAGTTTGCTATAATGAAAGCGAGGTGTAGTGTTATGGCTAAAATTACAACAAAAGAACTATTAGACAAATATTTTGATGAAGTTGCTCCAAAATCATATCATACTTGGAGAAAAGCACTTGATAAGCCTGAAATGTACAATTACATTGACAAAATCGGTGTTGAATTAGTTGATATGGACGTTGAGCAAATGATAGGGCTGATAAAAGCGTTAAATCCTTCATCAACAACTGTGCAACACTTTAGAACGGTGTTACAACAAATAATCGTTTACTATATTGACAATATCGAGCTTGTTAGAAATCCTTTTACCAATCCAAAATTAAAAGGAACACAATTACAGAATCTTTTGATTGAGGAAAAGGCTGTATTAACTTGGGATATGGTTAAAAAGGCAATAGCAAAGTTAAAAGCGCAGACAAACACACAGAAATCTGAATATGTTGAACTGATTGCAGAATTGTTCCATTGCGGATTTTGTGACGCAGATGAAATAATGCAAATCAGAGAGAAAAACATTGATTTTCAGGATATGTCTATTGGAATTATCGGAAAGACAATTAAGTTGTCACAAAGATGTGCCGAGCTGTTACCTAAAGTCCATAATTATCATTTATCTTCACACAAAAGGTATGTATATGCGATTTATCGTGATAATTATATCCCTATGTACATTACGGCTGAAAAGGAAGATTCTATCAACGAATACACTCCTGATGTGTATAAGACAAGGCTATACAAACAGTTGACAAACAATTTATTTGATTCAAACGGTGATTACATCAATTATTCTTCCCTTTATTGGCTTGGATTCTATGATTATCTCGTTGAAAATACAAGTAAAGAGTTTGTAGATGAATTTGTCAATACAGAATGTGTCAAAGTCGGCAAATCAAAGAACAAAGACAACGATTTGCAGACAATATTGAATTATGCGAAGTTGTATGGTGTAAAAACTGAATCAATTACTGTCATTAAGCGGTTTTTGAAGCGATTTGCAAGGTAAACAAATGGGCTACTTTTGCGGTAGCCCATATAAATAAAAATTTAGGAATGTATTAGAATTTTGTTAGAGGTGTGCTTGTGAGCTATTATGTTATAACGGACGGACAAGGTGCATATATCCGTCACGACAAAACAACAGGAAAATATGTACCAATTAAAACATCAAAGAAAGCCGAACGGTGGGATAGTTATGTTAAAGCCGTTGGTGTTCTGAATAATTCTCTGTCTAAAGCAATCAGAGGTAGATATAGTGTCGAAGTCCGAGGGACAGATGAATTAGTTGATAAGCAATCCGATAAGTTGTCTGAACTTTGCAAAGAAGTTACACCGACAACACAAATAGACAGTTGGTTGCCACAAATTCAAGAGTTTGTATCTGTTATCAAATCAAGTGATAAACGCCTAAAGGAACTTACAAGCCAATTAAGCACACTCGATAAAAAGAAAAGTGATATGGAACACTTTATTGAGTTTGGAAGTTTTAACGCATTTGAAGGTTGGAAATGCTGTAAGGCTTTACAGAAGATTCTTCAAGATAGGCGTAAATGCAAAGACGAAATTTACATATTAACAAAGATAAAATCCTGCAAATTTAATCCTGACGATATTAACAGCTTATCACAGGTTATTCAATCTGTAAGGAGTCAAGAATACACTCCGAGGGTATTACACGAATTATTTAAGGAAAATGGAGTTGACTAATAGTGTTTGGTAAAAAGAAAAAAGAAACAGTTGAAGAAATGAAACCCAAAAAATATAAATGTCCATTCAAAACAGGGGATAAAATAACGATTGCTTCAGCAGACCTAACAGATTTTCCAATAGGGCAAGTCGGTAGGAAAGATTTTTATGGGTGGTATTTCATCTTGTGGGATTGCGACAATATACAACGTTATAGATATTTTTTACCAAGTGAAATTCCAGAAACATCAGACAGTAAAACCAAATGGGACGGCTTAACTTTTGTTTCCGATTACATAAATAAAAAGACAAAAGAAGAAGGTTATCTAATTGCTAAAGTAGCTCCGATTAACGGATATATAGTTACAGATAATGAGGCTGATATGTATTATGCAGCGTTGTTTGATTTTACAATCAAAGAATGGAACACACCTTCTGTTTTAGTCAGAGATAATAGACTTGGCACTTCTACGCTTGAAATCTGTGCAATCAAAGAGATTTTGTCCCGAAAAGAATATCAAAAACGGGTCAAAGCGGAAATTGTTTGTGCGGTAGACGCTGAACCTTATCATCATAGAGTGCGTGTTAGAGAGGAAAATTCCAAACTACGCAAAACCCTTATTTATGAATACGGTGTTGACCCACAGCAGTTAAAGAATTTTGAAATGCAAGAAAACTGCAAACCATTATTAAAGCAGTATCAAGAAACTTCAAAATACAAATTTTAAGGAGATATAATGATTAAGTATTACGACAAGGAAAACAAATTTGTTGAGATTTTCAATCCGCAGACAGGCTTTTATCTGCGTAGCGGTATTCTTGACGAAAACGGCAAAGACACAGGCGTTGACCCGTTTATGAGGAACTTTCCGCAACTTATTGATGTTGGCATTATGGAAAGATGTGTTTGCGCTCATAAATGCAAGGTAGATTGTTACCAAAAGGCGGTTTGCAGAACAGGCGAAAATATGTCTTTGGAAAATTACAAGAAAATTTTAGAACAATGCAAAGGCAAAACCTTTCAGTATGCCCTCGGCGGTGCTGGCGACCCTGATACTCACGAGAATTTTGAGGAAATTCTCAAATTAAGCCGTGAGTATGGTATTGTTCCTAACTTTACCACATCAGGTATTACAATGACAGAGGAAAAGGCTAAACTTTGCAAGGAATATTGCGGCGCAGTTGCAGTAAGTTATCACGGTGAACCTTATACACAGAGAGCTATCGGAATGCTGATTGACGCTGGCGTTAAGACTAATATTCATTATGTTCTCGGTAAAAACTCTATCGACCACGCAATTAAAACGCTTAAAGACGGTGGATTTGGTGAGGATATCAACGCTGTAGTATTTCTTCTTTACAAGCCTATCGGACTTGGCAAAATGGGAAACATCTTAACCGTTGACAATCCAAAGGTGAATGAATTTTTCAACGTCATTGACAACGGAAATTTTCATCATAAGATTGGTTTTGATTCTTGTACTTGTGCAGGAATTGTCAACTACACAAAGCAAATCAATATGGATAGCATTGATTATTGCGAGGGCGGCAGATATTCAATGTATATTGACGCGCAGATGAACGCCATGCCGTGTTCTTTTGGTAATCAGAATCCGAAGTATTTTGTTAGTCTGAACGACCATACGATTGAAGAAGCGTGGAATAGCTCTGTTTTTGAGGAATTTAGAGATTCATTCCGCAATTCTTGTAAAGGTTGCAAAAATCGTTCTATGTGTGGCGGTGGTTGTCCTATTTGCCGTGATATTGTTCTTTGCAACAGAAAGGAAAAAGATTTAGTATGAGCGAATTTAATGTAAATGAGTATCTACAGACTTATGTTTCTTCCACTCCGCAGGAAATGAAAAGCAATACAATGGTTTTGTTCTTTGCTTTTCGTGACGGTGAAGGAATCAAAGAAACGGTATTAAAGAATTTTCATAAAGATATTTACACCGACAAGGTTTTTGAAAATGTTGTTTCTGTAATCTCGGAAGGCAAACATCACTGTGAAGCTGAAACTATCGACGGCTCTATTTACAAATTTCTAAAAAAATCTTGGGAATTTTGTCTGGAATCTGATGATATTGTTAAGAGGCTTGTTAATGTTGAAGCCAATTTCATCAAAAAAGAAAACTATACGAACTTTTATATTGTTAAATACAAGGTGACAAATGACGAAATGAATAAGGTTGTTTTGGATATTCTTATGGATTTAGATTGTTGCTTACTTGGCGGTTATGTGCTTAAATCTGCGGAGAGGACTGTGCTATGAAAATCAGAACAGACTTTGTAACCAATTCAAGCAGTAGCAGTTTTATTTGTGAAATCTGCAAGTACGAAACAAGCGGTTATGATATGTCATTATCTGAAGCAGGAATGGTTTGTTGCGAAAACGGTCATATATTCTGCGAAGAACATTTATTATTGCCGAGCAGAGATGAACTAATTAAAAGAGCTAAAAAGCGTAATAAAATTGACAATTCACACGTTAGGTTTTTGAGTGATTTGGATATTCTTTATACGTGGATTATTGAAAATGGAAGTCATTATGATATTCCGCAAGAATATTGTCCAATTTGCCAAATGACCTGTTGCACCGAAACTGATATGTTAAAATATTTGCTAAAAGAAGCTCATTTAGATGAAGAAGCAATTTTGAAAACTTGGAAGAAACGCTTTGGAAATTATGATAAACTAAAGGAATATTTATTGGAGAAGAAAGATGAAAGTTAGAACTGATTTTGTAACAAATTCAAGCAGTAGTAGTTTTATTCTTGCATTTAATTCTAATGATGATATAGACAAGATAATTCAAGATAGCGTTGAATGTTATAGTCTTTTAGATTCAGTTAGAGAATACAAAAAGTACAAACAAGCTATAATTGACTTGCTAAAATCAAGTTTAAGGACACAAGTTGATGTTAGTAAAATAGAAGATATTGTAAGAGAAGAATATCATTTTATTGCTGAATATACTGTTATGGATAAATACGAAAGAGCGAACCGATACGAAGATAATGTGTATACTAAATCTTGGAATTACGCAAAATCAGAGCAAGGGCAAAAAGAGATTGAAAATCTTATACAAAAAGCTATCCAAAGAGTAAAAGACGCAATAACAGACAAAGATTTAGTTTATCTTGTGTCTTTTAGTGATGATGATATTATCGGTCAGCAGTTGGAACATTATATTTTGCCTCATTGTGAATTTACAAAAGGTGTTTATAGCCACCATTAAGGAGAGAATATGAAAGTTAGGACAGACTTTGTAACCAACAGCAGTTCAAGTAGCTTTATCATTGGTTACAATTCAAGTGAATATGATAATGCTTTTGATGTAATCAGAGGAAACATTGACGATTATTTCACCGATAAATTAGTAGATGATTTGCTTGAATATGCTCACGGCGTTGTTGATGTAGATGACGTTGGCAAAATTATTGAAAGTGATAGAGCGCATATTAATAAAGAAGTAAACCGTATAAAGGATATTGCTAAAGAAAAGGGATTTGATAAACTTTTCAAAATTAGTATTGCAGATGATACAGAAGTTGAATCCTTTTTAGAGCACGATTATTTCCCTTATTTGGATTGTACTGTAACACGTTATAGTCATCATTAAGGAGTAATTATGCTTTGGTTTGGTGAAAGAAAAGAGTTAGAAAACAAATACTATGAATGGGTTGAAAAGGAATCAGTAAACGATTGTCCGTTCAATGTGATTTGTTTCTTGCAAATTAACAGTTTAATTGACGTTGAAAAGGCTCGGAAGTTTATCAGAGGTGATAGCAAATGAAATTTCGCAGCGATTTTGTAACAAATAGTTCATCATCAAGTTTTGTAGTTGATAAACGCGGTATATCAGCAACACAATTAAGGGCTATTGAGAATCATATTGAGGTTGGAAAGAAACTTGACAGACTTGGTTATGGCGATTTTGGTTCTTATGATAAGACAGATGAATGGTATGTGCGTGACGGCGAAAACAATTCAGTTATATTAAGCACATATATGGATAACTTTAATATGTATAGTTTTCTAAAAGCTATTGGCGTATCTGAAAATAACATTTACAATTCCGCTGATGAAATCACATATAGACAAACGGAAATGAATGATAGTCTTTTAGGTGACATATTAACCGATTTAGAAGATGAAGATTCCGAGCCTGATGATTCAAGAAATAATGAATGGTGGGGATTTTAATGAAAATTCGTTGTGATTTTGTGACTAATAGTAGTTCAAGTTCTTATATTATTGCAAGACGAAAAGATTTCAAGCGAGATGATATATTACAGTTTTTGAAGGAAAATTCTGATTGGTATGAAAAGATTATAGCAGACAGGTTGAAATGTTGGAGCTATTATTATAAGAGCCGTGAAGATGTTGTGGCTGAAATCGGTGATAAAGAATCTTGCATTGAGAATGTCGCAACAGATATTATTAGTTTGGGCGATATGGAAATAGGTGATTATCTGGTTTCTACCATTAGAGTTTGTTCGGAAGATATTGATTTGTTTGGCGAGTTTATTGAATATGCTCCAACAAATGATAACTTCAAGAAGAAATGCGTAGGTGACTAATAAATATGAAAATGGTTCAAGTTGAGTGTATATATGCAGGAACAGATATTGAATTACAAAAAAGAATAAATAATCTTTGTGAAACGCTTGCTATTAATGGTGATGATGTTATCAATGTTTCTTATGCAATACATTCAGGTAGAGTATTTCCTATGTACGCTATGGTTGTATATAAAACAGATAGAGGTGAATTATGAAATTAAGAAATGATTTCGTAACTAATAGTTCAAGTAGTAGTTTCGTAGTTGCATACCGTGATTTTAACGAACAAGAGTGTAAAAATGATTGGGTTCTTGACGCATATAAAACGATTATTAACGGAATCCTTGACATTAGCGGTAATGATGATTATTCTGATACCGAAAAGGCTATAAAGATTTCAACCAAAGAAGAGTTTGATAATCATTTGCTCGAATATTTCTATACCGATAATATTGAAGAATTATTTGAAGATGAAGAATATAGTCGTGAAAAGTATAATGAGGTTCTTGATTACTTAAACAAAGGGTTTTCAATATTTGTAAAACGCATTGATTATAGTGATGAAATACTTGAAAAACTATTTAAGATAATCGCACATTCCAATGATAATTTTGTTATTTTAGAGGACGAATAAAATGAAATTTAGAAACGATTTCGTGACAAATAGTAGCAGTTCATCTTATATCATCAGCAAGGAAACTGGTGGACTTCAAACTAAAGAGCAAATCTATCAGTATATAAGAGATTTGTTTCTTGAATGGCAGCGGAAGAAAAAGCTGATATGTGAGTTTTACAATTTTGCTATTCCGTTGGAAAAGTTAAAGTGGAACGAAATGAAAGAAATCGAAAAGACCGTTGAGAATGTTTTTGGTTTCGATATTTGGGATTCACACTGTTTTGATACTGATTGGGCTAAATGCTCAACGTATTTAGAGTTTGAAAACTATTGGAACAAAAAGACAGAAGGAAAGAAATATCCTGATTGGATTTTTAGAATAATAGACGCTGACGAGTTTAATAAATACGGTGTCCCTTCGTGGTATTTTCCTTGTTTGGAGGATAATTGGGAAGGACTTGATTGTGAAACTTATTGCGATTATTATAACACAGATAAATGCGTTTCAGGGATTGCAAAAGAGCCTATAGAAAACATTTTGGGGAAATACTGTGTATACAGTGAAAGTGGCTATCTTCCGTTCTATGTTGTTGAAAAACTGTCGATAAAATGTAAATTCTATTGTCACCATATGGGTTAAAGGAGATTTATGAAATTAAGAAGCGATTTTGTTACGAATAGTAGCAGTAGCAGTTTTATTGTCGGGTTTAAGTGTTATCCAGAGGACACTGACGATAAGTACAGCAAGTTCTTTTCAAAGATTATCAGTATGATTTTAGATTCAGAGGGTAATTGTTTTAAAACATCACCCGCGAAAATCTATAACAATCTGCACGAGCTACGCAAGGGATTCTATAAAGACTATAAGAATTGGTGCGGAAACGAACACGATAGTCTTGATGATATGCTTGCTAATAACGAGTGGATTAAAAAAGAATACGACGCTTGTGTAGAAACTTTGGAAAGAGGATATTCAGTTGCTATTAAGTCTGTTGACTACAGCGACGACGCATTAGAAGATATGATTAGGGAATTACCGTATATTACCGACGATTTCATTCTTGTAAAGACGGAGTATTGATATGAAAGTAAGAACAGATTTTGTCACCAATTCAAGTAGCAGTAGCTTTGTTATTTGCAAGAAAGATATTGACGCAGAAAAAGTTAAATACATAGAAAATCACTTTGTACACGTCACATCAGAGGAATTATTAAGAGATATTCAAGACTTCGATATTTATTATGCCGTATACTTCCTTGTTGACTATCAGCCAGAAGATGAATATATGCACATTTGGGTAAGGCGTGATGAAGCTATGGACGATGATAATATTGACGATGTATTATGGGATAATGACGTGTCAGACGAAGTAAGCCCTAAATTCTATTATCATTTTTGATTGAGGTAAACATTATGAAGATTAGAACAGATTTTGTAACCAACAGTTCATCATCAAGTTTCATTATAGTTACTAAAGTAAATGTTACAGATGAATTAAAAGAATATATGAAAACGGAATATGGCAAGTATGGAGAAAAGTTAATTACCACCATTCCACAAAAAGGTACAGATATTATAAAAGGATTCGAGTATGATGAAACCGAGGGTATATATTTTGAGGAGGGTTTTGGTGTCATTGAAAATTTATGCGATATTTATTTTGGCGAAAGCGACGCAGCGGATATAATTAAAAAAATTGCCAAAGACCCCGAAGCGTGGTATCTCTTCTCACGTGTTTATACTCAAGATACAGAAGGTGGCGTTTATCCCGAAGATAATTTGTGGCTTCAATGCCATTTACCAAACGGTTATTCTGAAGAAGTCTATGAAACTTCCCCCGATTGGTAAATAAAAATAATTAGAAATTTATTAGAATTTGTATTGACATTCTTAATTGTATGTGCTATAATATAAGAGTAGTCAAGAGAACACCGATTAAGAGTCGGTGATTTTCAAAAAGATTTAGAAACTTGTTAGACTTTTGTTTTTAGTTGAGTGGTGAGTATAGAGCCATAAGAAGTGTGCCGCGACGTACAACCGTTAGCTGAATCCGTACAAATTCGCTATCGGGCGGCAGAGATTAGAAGTCTGGTGTAGTCTTGGTATTAGCATAGCTGGTGAAGGCAGAATGTGGGTTCTATTCCTGCGGGCTTCGACCGAGAAGAAAATCTCTTAAAAGCACAGATTATGAAAAAGTAGTGACAGGAAAATGAGATTAGAAGAAAACCGTTGATGATATTACGCGCGGGTTGAATCAACCTCTACTCCCATAGGTGTAAGTCCTATGGCTCAATTAAATATATTGGGATGTAGCCAAGCGGTTAAGGCAACGGTCTTTGACACCGTGATTCATAGGTTCAATCCCTATCATCCCAGCCAGACGGGTCAAACTGCCCGTAGCCAAAAAGAGTTTGGGTTTGCGGTTTGTTTTAGAGAAATCGTGGTTTTACCATTTTTACCAATATAGCTATTGCAAAAAAGGCGTTTGACAAGCGGTGGAATTATACCACAACATTTAAGATTTCGTGTGGCAACGGATATTAAAAAATGTAAGAGTTATGTTGGCAACATTTTGTTTGGATTTTCGCGGAATCACAAACAATAATAGCCGAAGCGTGTCTTGTAGTTAAAGACGCATACAGCAATTTTCTATTAATTTATGAAAATTGTAAAAAAGATGGTCTGCACACACCTTGTACGCTTTCGGGCGCATTAAAGTAGTGTATAGGTCGGCGGCTACCTGTTATCAAGGGGCGCAATGATAGAAGCCGCCAGATTAAATTAGAACGTGTCTTGTGGAGTAAGACACACAACAGCAAATTTACTATAATGAATTAAGACGAAAAAGAAGGTTTCCTGATTTCTCCTTGCGGCGTGTCATTCGTGCCGCGCCGTGAAAAATCATTATCTATTTACTTGTTGACAAATTTTAAGGAGAGGGCATTTTGTGGCGGTTCGCAAAAGCTCAACCATTGTATATCATAATTTCTTTTTGTGCAACCGTCATTGCCCTCTCTGAAAACTAAATACGGGGAAGTAAGCAAGTGGTTAAAGCAAGGTATAGCAAAAGTACCGCCCGTTAGCGTTGGGCTTCGTTGGTTCAAATCCAACCTTCCCCATACCTTTCCCTCTAAACAAAAATACTCAAATGCAGATATGATGTAGCTGGTAGCATATCAGCCTTCCAAGCTGAATGGGCGAGTTCAAATCTCGTTATCTGCTCCAATACTGATTGAGCTGGTGAAAGACCCCACCAACTATAAGGTGTGAACTGTTCGGCTCGTATAATCAGCAGCGTAGTCGATAGCACTACGGTCAAGAAGCTATCCGCGATTGATAGTTGACGTAGGGATTTGACAACCAATAACCATCTGACACTTTGGAAAGACAAGGGTGTACACGGCGGGTTAGGCGAGCGGTGAAGCCACCACCCTTTCAAGGTGGTAATCATGAGTTCAAATCTCATACCCGTCACCAATAGTGGTATTTTGTTAAAGTTCTGCACTGTTATGTTCTAAATAGCGCTTATGGAATAATAACGATAATATGAACTGAATCCCATCTGATATATGTGGGTAAACGCGAATTAGCTGTTCGTATATATCAATGTATATGTGCTATTAACTCAGTTTGGTAGAGTAAACGACTTTTAATCGTTAAGCCCGGAGTTCGAGCCTCCGATAGCACACCATGAAGTTATAAATAAGGCGCACACAGCAATTATAAAAGGGATAAACTGATAATTTATTAACCTATATGCGCCTTGAAAAACCAAAGGCACTTTCAGCAAATTTTCATACATAAAAGTCTTGAAACTTTACACCTCAAAGTGTCTTGCAACAAAAAAGAAATGAGGTATTGAAATGACATTTTTTGATGAATTGCAAAAGAACTTAAACGACATTAACAACCTTCAGCTCACCGAAAATGGTGCTATTGGTTACAAATCAACAGGTAAAACTCTGCTTGATATGAATTTCTCAATTCCTAAATATCGCAATACAAGTGACGCTGAGATTGCTGAAATCTATAATAAGGCGTATAGTGAGAATCCTTTGTACGCTATTCTATGGGCTTTCTTTGCGCGTGATATTCGTGGCGGTTTGGGCGAAAGAAGATTATTTAGGATTTTGTTCCGTAGTCTTTGTGTGAACAATCCTGATGTAGCAAGACAGCTTGTCAAGCTCGTTTCAGAATACGGTCGTTGGGACGATTTGGTTTATTCCACCGAGAATACCGCTGTTTGGAATGACGCTGTTAATGTTATCAAGGAGCAACTCTTGACCGACACGGCTAATATGAAGAGCGGAAAGCCTATCACACTTCTTGGTAAGTGGTTGCCGAGTGAGCGCACATCAAGCCAAAAAACAAGGAAAATGGCGCGTAAATTGGCAAGAGCAATGGGTATTCCTTTCAAAAGCTACAACAAAATGCTTGTTGCACTTCGCGGATATTCCAATGTTGTTGAGGTTAAAATGAGCGCAAAGGAATGGAAAGCTATTGACTATTCTGCCGTTCCGTCCTATGCTAACCTCCGATACAATAACGCTTTTCTCCGCAATGACGAGGAAAGGCGTAGAGCGTATCTGAACGCGCTTACCAAAGGCGAAACCAAAATCAATGCTTCAACTGCATTTCCTCACGATATTGTTAGGAAATATGCAAATAACTATGCGGTTGATACCACACTTGAAGAAATGTGGAAAGCGTTGCCTGATATGGGCGGTTTGGACAACGTGATTGTAGTTTCGGACGGTTCAGCCTCTATGACTTGGAGTGGAAACAATAACGCTCGTCCTCTTGATATTGCTTATGCCCTATCAATTTACTGTTCGGAGCATTGTAAAGGTGAGTTCAAATATAAGTATATCACCTTCTCTACCAATCCGAAGTTAGTTGACTTAACCAAGTGCAACACACTCCACGATAAGTTAAGGGTTGCAAGAAGCCACTCCGATTGTAGTAATACCAATATTGAAGCGGTATTCGATATTATCCTTGATACTGCTGTTGAATCAAAGGCTACGCAAGAGGATATTCCCGAAACTGTGCTTATCATTTCCGATATGGAATTTGATAATTGTGTTGGTTCTTATCGCAGCGGTTATGTCAAAGACGATTCAGCTTTGTTTAATGTGATTGCAAAGCGTTTTGAAAAGGCTGGATATAAAATGCCGAGAATCGTTTTTTGGAATGTTTCTTCACGCACGGGTACAATCCCTATGAAGGAAAATGAACTTGGTGTAACGCTTGTCAGTGGCTATTCGGTGTCTATCTTCAAAATGGTAGCCAACGGAGAAACTGACCCATACAAGAATCTTGTCAAGACTATCACTTCGGAGAGGTATCAGCCTGTTCTTGAAGCGGTTAAGCCAGTGCTTGATTGGTGTAACTAAAAATTCTAAAACTTATTAGAATTTAGCTTGACATTTATGCTTGTGTGTGCTATAATAAGTATTGTAAGGTAATAAGAGGAAATCGGCTCGGATTCAATGAGCCATTTCTTCAAACCTTGCAAGAGCTTATTAGAATTTTATAAAAAATCAATAACTAAATCCTAATCTACCAAATCACCTCTTTGTTTCTGTTTTGTGTGTCCTTTGTTGTTTTTTCATTTTTTCTCCTTTCTTTATATATAGGTAGATTGAAACCTTGTAAAAGGGCGTAAAGTTAAGCGAAACGGTCTTTACGATATATATGCGGATATGGCGAAATTGGAATACGCGCAAGATTTAGGTTCTTGTATCTTTATGATGTGTGGGTTCAACCCCCACTATCCGTACCAGAGCGAAATGCTCAACGTGCAATACAAAATATGATTGACAAATCGGAACAGACGATTGACACCTCGGACAGACGAGGAAATTTGGCAGCTTAATCCTAATTGGTAAGGAAATAGTCTTGAAAACTATTAGTAGCCGTGCAAGCGGTGTTTCGGTTCGAGTCCGAAAGCTGTCGCCATTAGGAGTATCAAATGAAACATAAAGTAGGAATCATAGTCACAATTTCAACAGCAATCACAATACCGTTATTCTTTATTTCACGAATATTAGGAATAGCAGAAAGAGGAAATCAATCAATGGGTGCAGAAATGTTGATGATTTTAATTCCAATCATTGTATGGTTGTTTATGAAGAATTGGGATTTGATGAAAAATACTTTGCGTGATTTTGACCTATCAGACGAAGCGGGTAGAACACCGATTATTCGTCACAAAGAAAACGGCGGTTCAATTCAGATTGTGGGTTACGAACATAATAAGTGATTGGGCTGTTATATGCGGGTGTGGTGAAATAGGCATACACAAGGGACTTAAAATCCCTCGGCTGGAATAATGCCGTGCAGGTTCAAGTCCTGTCACCCGCACCACCTTTCGTAAATTGGCAAATCGGAATAGACGGTTGACGGTTGGACAGACAACACTTAATTATATGGGGATATAGTTCAGTTGGCAGAACGACTTACCTAAATGTGTTTTGTTATTAAAACACTAACAGCAAATTGGTTTTGCTTTTGGAGCAGTATGTCGGAGGTTCGAGTCCTTCTATCCCCACCAAAAAAAAACATACGCTTACAGCAATTTTAACAGGAATAAACTTTTAATTTATCACCCTAAACTGCGTATGGAAATAATAAAGACACTTACAGCAATTTTGAAAAAGTCTGCAAAACTTTAGGATTTTATGTGTCTTGTAAATTATTTATTAACTAATTGAGGTACGAAAATGAAATCAGAAAGTGTAAAAATCAAATCAACAGTTTATGATTTACTTGTTAAAGATAAAAGAACGCGTATTGATGATATTTACCTTTACAAAATGGTAATATCTATCCTTACACCAAACTTATTATCAAAATCTTTTGATGATGTGTTGAGCAATCATATGACAAATGGTTTCATAAATATTGATACGATTAGGCGTATCAGAGCGAAAATACAAGAATCTCACCCAGAATTGGTGGACGAAAAAGCAGATAACGCAAGAAGAAAAAGACAATTCCTATTTTTAAGAGCGTTACAATCTGTAAATTAACATCTGGGCGTAGCGCAGTTTGGTAGCGCACTTGTTTTGGGAACAAGGTGTCGGGGGTTCAAATCCCTTCGCTCAGACCATATAGAGGTTATAATGAGTAAAAAGCGTTTAATAAAAGCAACGAGCCTTATTGATAGGTTAGTTCAAAAATATTTTCAAAATAAAGGAGATTTTATTATGAACGGTGATTTTATAATTACTGCGTGTAACGGTGAGCCAGCGCGAATTACGGCAGAAATCAACGGAATTACAAAAGATATATCGGTAGATAATTTTGTCAATGATATTCTTACAACAGCAATCAAACAAGGTGATTACTGTGTAGCTTCTACGGCTATTCCATCTTATTTTGGAGTACCTAATTTCGTAGCAAAAGAAATTATCCCCGAAGTCACCGATGTTGAGGTTATCAACGACTGTGTAACTATCTTGACATTCGCTGACGGTACGAAAGAAAAGGCTGTCCTCGATAAACAAGACACATTTAATCTTGAACAGGGAATTTCAATTTGCCTGACAAAGAAACTCATGTCACAGCTTACTTTTGGCAACGGCAATAAGACCTATAACAAGCTGATTAAAAGCACAATTAAAAAGTATTTTGCCAAGTTGGACACTATCGAGGAACAAAAGAAAACCGAGGAACAAAAGAAAAAGAAATACGCTAAAATTGCTGCAAAGAAAGCAAAGCGCAAGGAAAAGCAGAAAGAAGCGAGAATCAACGAACAAGCGGAGGCATATCGTCGCGCATTACAATCTATAAGCACTTCAAATTCTGTGGAATGAAAATGCTGAATGTTGCGGAATAAGGGGAGTGTCAATCACTTCCCTTTATTTACTTTGGAGGGTAATATGGCAAATATACTTTTAATAATTGTAGCTGTTGTGGCAAGTGCTTATGTGGTTTGGGCTTTAGTTACAGAAAAACCGCCCGAAGAAACAGACGAAAGCGGTGATAAAGATTAGCTATATTTATTTAACAGGCGACACACACGCAAAGTTTAATAGATTCACAACTGATAATTTCCCAGAACAGAAGAATTTAACTAAAGATGATTACGTTATTATCTGTGGTGATTTCGGCGGTGTTTGGAATTATCTTGGCGAAACTAACGAAGAAAAGTATTGGCTTGATTGGTTAAACAAAAAGCCATTTACAACATTATTTGTGGATGGAAACCACGAGAACTTTGAAAGGCTAAATAAATATCCACGTATGAAATATCACGGTGGTATGGTACATAGAATCCGTGATAGCGTTTTACATTTAATGCGCGGGTATGTGTTTGATTTTGACGGCAAAAAATTCTTTACTTTTGGTGGAGCTAAAAGCCACGATATTCAAGACGGAATTTTAGACCCAAAAGATTATCCAACACTTTCAGAGTTGGTTAAGGTCTATAATATAAGAACGAGATTTGGTGAAATGTTAAGAATCAAAGGTATTTCGTGGTGGAAAGAAGAATTACCGACGAAGGCAGAAATGGACAGAGGTATTAGGAATCTTGAAAAAGTTAATTGGAAAGTTGACTATGTGATTTCACATTGCGCTCCATTGTCTATTAGCTCAAAGATGTACTCTGATGATTCAGACAAGCTAACGGTTTACTTTGATGATTTGATTAAACGCGGTTTGCTCTTTAGAGATTGGTACTTCGGGCATTACCACAACAACAGAACTTTTGATTATAAATATCATATGATTTTTCAGGATATTGAAAGGTTATTATAATGTTGGTATTTTTGACAATGTTAGGAATGAGAATGTTGGAAAATGAAAAATATAAAAATTTGATGGTTAATGATGGAATTGTAATCACCATTGGAAATAAAGCCTTGTTTGTAAACGGAGAGAGATTTCCTTTACCGAACGGAAAATGCTCGTCAAGCACAATAATTAATAATCACATATTCATTGACGGGTATGAGTTGAAAAATGGCAAATGGAAGAAAACACCAAGAGCAATTTTTCATAAATATTTTTGAGAGGTATTCAATGGCAAGTAAACTAAAAATTGGTTATATTGCAAAATATGATTTGGATTTAAACCCACACTTGAAAGGAAGGTTTGAGTTCAAGGAAGCAACTTATACGCGAAAAATTAATTCTCGCGGTGATAAGATTTATTCAAAATTATTAGCTTATCCATTCGATTATGAAGAAGTAGCGGATAATGCCAATATAATGAAGAAAAACGACAGTATAATTCTTGTGCGAGAACCGTTCTTACTTGATGATGAATTGAGAGAAAAGGTCACGAAATGGGTTGAATGGGCAAATCAAGCAGACCCGAAAGAATATGACCCGTGGGCGCAAATTTAGAGATGGATAATTATGTTACAAGTTGAAATGATAGATGAATGTCACTTCCCTGGCACATTACAAATTCATATTAACAACAAGATAAGAGAATTACATAAAAGCGGCTGTGAAGTTATTGACGTAAAATATTCATTTATTGGTGATGAAACCCAACAATACTTTACTTATACCGCAATGATTGTTTACAAAACACGAAATTCTGAACAGTGACAATAAAATTACTGTTTTATCGTCAAATTTTAAGAAGTAAACCTCGATACTATCGAAGTTTAGATTTTACAATTTAACTTTACAAAATGCAGATTTGGGGGAAAATTATGCTTCATACGTTAAATAAGGCTTGGGCTAAGATTTTGGCTCGGCGTGTTAATGACCATATATTGTTTGTTTATACTACTCTGCAAGAGCAGGATATGCTTATTGATGTATTCAATGAAGTAGACAAAGAACTTGGAGATTTGTGTTTTATGTGGGTAATTAATGAGGACGATATTAGGGAAATAATGAATGACGGTATTGATGTTTCAATGTATGATGATATTTTAGTATCTCACAACATTCACGATTGTATGTTGCTCGACTATCTTGGAAGGCATTGTAGAAGGAAGTGTTGTTAATGCGGAATAAACCAGAAGATTTGTTATGGTCTTTGAAAATGATTAAAAGGGCTTCTGAATCACATAGAGGTTGTATAATTCATAAAACTGGCGGCTTTATAGCTGACGGACAAGTTGATGATTTAATTGAATTAGTTGAACAACAATTCGGTAAAAGCGATATAACAGAAAGGGTAAACAAAGCAATCAGTAAAGAACAAAAACCAGTTTGGTTTCAAAAATATTGGAGTGAAAAAGGCTTAAAGAAAAACGAATAAAGGGGAAATTATTTGAGGATAACTATAGCGAAAATAATAATATGTGCAATTTTAGTTGTAACAATAGCAGGAACGGCAATGATAACAATGCCTAATCACGATTTGGTGAATCATAATTCAATGAAGCAAGATTCAGTAAAATCAACTATTGATGAAGCAACTAAAAGCGAAGCAACTTCAACGGCTATTACCACGCAGCCGACCTCAAAAGTGTCAAACAAAACACCTCAAAATACTCAACCGACAACAGAAAAGGTTATTGAAAAGCCAACGGAAAGCTCTAATAGTATCGTTGAAACGTCAGAAGATAATGATAATTATGTTGAGAAATCGGAAAATGAACAACCCGAAGAACCCGAAAACGATAATGATTCAGATTCTAATGAGGAAGATACATATTATGATACGCTTTTAGATATTGACAATCCTGATTCTGACTATTCACCGAAAGCAATAGATATTTCTGACGGAGAACGTGAAGAAATTGCAAGAATTGTAATGGGTGAATTTGGCGGTGGAGGTTTCACAGGTTGCGCTTTACTTGCACAATGTATTCGTGACGCTATGGCTCAATATGGATATAACGGTTATGAAATACGCTCGGCAATGCAATACTATGGATATAATTCAAATCCAAGTAGCACCGCTTATGAAGCTGTAGACTGGATTTTTGTGGGAAATGCTGCTGTTCAGCATAGGATTTTGGTGATGAACAATTCCTCTGGCGGTTGGCACGGAACACAGAATTTTGTAGTACATTATCAGGGCGTATGGTTTTATGATTTATGGTGACAATTATGATTAAGGTATATAAAAAGATATGCGCAGTATATTGCGATTCTAAAGAAACGAATTTAAAAAAATCAAATATTATAATTTCTGATGAAAAATTGATTCCAACAAAACCAAGAAAATCAACATTCGGCGACGTTGATTTATTTGAAAAATCACTAATTGATTTATTTTCTGATGTTAGCGATATTAGTTTTCTATCTAATAAAATTGAAACACTGAAAAAATTATTCTCGCAATGTGACATTTGGATTGAAATAAGATATGAAGAATTAGACGAGTGTTCGGGCTATTCCATAAATGATATTTTGAATTACCCAAATCATAAGGTTGCGTTAGAGTTTTTAGAGCAATTTAGAAATAATCAGCAACCAAAAGAAGAACTCAATAATGGATTTAATTTTAATTTATCTGACAACCAATTAAAAAAGTATAAGTCTTGGCGTAAAACACATAATTGTCATATTCGGAATCAATATGGTTTGAGATATGCTGGAGCTGTTGGCGGTGCAGACACATTTCATATCACGGGAACAGGAATAGGTTATATTGTTGAAGTTGAATGTTGTTGTGGCGCGGTATTGGATTTGACGGAGGATTTTTAATGAAAAAGATTATTGTTTTAGTTTTATCATTGATTATGTGCGCCTTTGTTTTTACTGGTTGTGGAGGCACAAAAGAAAATAGTAGATTTGTTATTATTGATTCTGATGTAGAATCAGAAGATAGAATATCGAGCGCATTGTATGCAGATAAACAGACTAATGTTGTATATTGGTTTACTAAAAGTGGCTACGGTCAAACTATGACGGTTTTATTAAATTCTGATGGCACTCCAGTTTTATATGATTTTGAAAAAGAGATAATTATAGAGAAGGACAGAAAATAATGCTAATTGTTAATAACAATTCTGTTAGTGCAAGCGTCCTTATTAATGTAAAGATTATGCTTGACAGATTTACGGAATCGACTAAACAAAACAATTAAGAGGAGTATTTTAATGTATATGCCTTATCGCCCGAATTGGGCTTTTGAAGAAGCAACTGGCAGAACAAAAGAGGAAAACGCTCAACTTCTTTTGAAGAAAGCTGCAACGAATCGAAATCTGCCCATTGGAACTATTGCGTATTATATTGAAAAACACGGTGATAGTGATTGGCGAATTAGTTGGGGTAAAATTATAGACCACTATCCATCTGTTGTGGTTTTAGAATTGTACGATAGATTTGATACAAGACAGGTAAATGGAATACCTTTTGATGATTTTCCGTGGCGTACACCGTTTAAGAAATTGCCTAAAGGTTGGTCTTACGATACTAAATTATATGAAATAACCTATGCGGAATATCCAAAAGAAATTAAAAACGAAATGAATAGTCTTAATTTTTCAAATCCGCAGGATATTCAAAAAGCAATAGATAAGAGATATATTGTTCCAAGAAGTGAAATCGACTATTCACACATAGAAGTGGAATTTAAGACAAACGAAGGCTATCGTTTATATAAAACCACATATCGTGACGATTATCACCCTGCAACAACCACAGAAAATATTTGGGAAATATTCACTGATTATGCTGACGCACAGAAATATTGCGATGAACATTATGCGGAAATAAAAATTGAAGCAAATATGACCGATTATGAGTGGTCTGTATATCAAATTGACCGCACACTTTCGACTTGTTTATATGATGAAACAAGAAGAATGGCAGCTCGTAAGATTCTTCTCGAAATGGATAGAATAGAAGATATTGAAACGAAATCTTCCTTTGGTGGAATCCAATGGAGATATTGTAACAAAGTACGTTGGAATGATATAAATGTTTGATAATAAAAAGTTGGAAAAGAGGATGTAATATGGCTAAATATTTTGAAACTGATAATTTTGTAGATTTTATTAAATCTATACTTGTAGAATATGTAAATAATCATTGTGATAAAACCGATAATGTGGAAATCACAAAGGATGATGTGTACATCGTTTGGTATTCAAAAGTGTTACAAAACAATAAGGCACTTGCAAGCACAACACTCCCCGATGGAATGTATTATGAAATTACTTTTAATGGCGATAAAAACCAGTGTTATATTGATGTATATAAAAAGTGGGAGAATATTTGTATTGAAGATGTGCAAGACGAAGAGTGAAGGAGTTAAATAACGGGTATGATTTGTTTTTATCACGCTGACAATGACGGTAAATGCGCAGGATTTTGGGTTAAAAAGTTAGGAAAACGCGACAACTTTGAGGATAGCTTTATTAAAATCAATTACGATATAGATTTTCCATTCGAGAAGATACACAAAAATGAAGTAGTTTACATTGTTGATTACTCAATCCAAACGGATGAAATGGATAGGCTTCTTGAAATTACGCCAAATGTTATTTGGATAGACCACCATAAATCATCTATTGAAAAATATGCGAATTATGATAAGAAGATTGAGGGTCTACGTTATGACGGAATCGCTGGTTGTATGCTTACCTATATTTATCTTGGTTGTATGTGTCATTGCGATACAAAAGAAGTTATAAGCGAGTTTGACCCACAAGACGCTGATTCTGCTCCATTGTTTACCAAATTAATAGCTGATTATGACGTTTGGACATTTGAATATGGTGATTATACAAGGCGTTTTGAAAAAGGATTTACAATTTATCCACACGAGCCAACCGATACAATATGGGAAGAACTTTTAAGCGAGGAAGATTGGTATATTCTTGTAAACGAAACTACTGACTCTGCCGACAAAGATATTATGGATATGCCATTGTTATATTCCATTTGTCAAAGTGGCAATAATATTATTGAGCACCGAAAAAGTCTAATGAAAACTATTTGTGATAAAAAAGGGTTTGAAACCAATCTTGATGGTTATAAATGTTTTGCAGTTAATATGCCTTTAATGTCAAGTGATGATTTTATTATTAGCAATGCAAAGATATATGATTTGCTTATTAGTTTTTCATTCAATGGTAAATTATGGAGTTATTCCATTCGTTCTGAAACCGTTGATTGTTCGGAACTTGCGGCAAAATATGGTGGTGGCGGTCATAAAGGAGCGGCTGGATTTGTTCTTGATTCTTTGATTTTAGAGGAGAAATAATTATGCTGTTAGGTATTATTATTGGTATATTTATAGGTGGATTTATCGGCGTTTCTTCAATGTGTTTAATGTTCTATTCAAGCAGCAGCGATAAACACATTGAGCCACCTACGGAAAGCAACACGGAAACAGGTGAAAATGAATGAATTTTTATATTGCAGACCTCCATTTAGGGCATAAAAATTGTCTTGCATTTGACAACAGACCGTATATTACAGTTGAGCAACACGATAACGCTTTAATCAAGAATTGGAATAATGCTGTTGGTTACTATGATGATGTTTGGATTCTCGGTGATTTCAGTTGGCACAACACTACGAAAACACTTGACATATTCAGACAGCTAAACGGTATTAAGCATTTGTGTGTTGGAAATCACGACCATAAATTATTACGGAACAAAGATATTCGCAATTTGTTTGTTGAAATAGTTGAATATAAAGAAATCAAGGATAATAACCAAGATGTTGTTCTTTGCCATTACCCTATTCCCTGTTTTAATAGACATTATTATGGTGCGTATCATTTCTACGGTCACGTTCATAATTCATTTGAATGGAATCTAATGGAGCGTATGAAATATGAAATGGTAGAGCTGTTTGATAAGCCGTGTAATATGTTTAATGTTGGTTGTATGATTTCATATATGGATTTCACACCGAGGACTTTTGAACAAATCATAGATTCAAATGTAGGGCTTACAGAAAGACTAAATGACGAATATCTAATTAGTTGGATTTCAAAAATGCGTCCATTATCCAAAGTAGAAAACGAGAAGAAAGCAGAAATGTATCGTGAAATGTCAACTAAAATTGAAGGTGAAAGTTTTGAGCAAAGTAAGGTTAATTGATTTAGACGAATTGTTGGAACGGATAAGTATTAATTATACGCCTTATGAATATGCTATGACATTTGCAAAAAAACCCTCTACGGCAGCATATCAGGCTGCTCGTGATGTATTAAAGGAAATAAAAAAAGAAATAGAAAAATCACCAATTATTGAGCAAAGAGAATCGGATAATAGCATAAAAACTGTTGAAACTAATATTTTTGATAAAGAAAAGATTATTGAGAACTGCACCGTTCAGATATTAGAAAATTCAATTACAGGCGAAGTGTCTGTTGGTTGGTGGCGAAATGATTGATAAATATTATTGGCGAGGAACAAGCGCAGAAAGGGCAGCTTTGAGCAACTATAAATTTCATCTTAATCTTTTCGGAGAACCAACAGAAAATCAACCAAAAAGCAGTAGTGAATCAAACAAGATAAAACGAAATTGGGAGAATAGGTTTCAGCGTTGGTGTAACAGAGAATCACAAGATGAAGTAACAAGTATGGGAATTTGTGGTTTTGGCGAAATGTGCGATTATTGTAAAGATAATTCATACGGCAGACCGTGTGTCAGAGCATTAAATGAAATGCTGCGAGAACGCAATTTGACTATTGATTATGAAAGGGCTGATTTCTATTCCGTTTGGTTTGGTGGTTATTGGCGAATTAATGAGGTAAAAGCAAAAAATGCGAGAGGTTTTTGATTGATATGGATTATATTAAATGGTCTGAAGAATATGCTGAAACCGCAGCCCAATGTGAGAAAATGGTTAATATGCTTATTCAGAGAAAAAATGAAATTAATAATATAAAAGTTCAAGAATCAATAGATACTAAAATTCAAATGTATCGAGCACTAACAAGGATGTGTACAAATATTTCTTCACAGTTGAAATGTCGGGTGAGAAGGAGCGAGGTGCAAGAGTGAGTCTTTTGGTTAAGGGTATGAATATGCCAAAATATAATGGTGAACACAAAGAATTTGATAGATATGGTTGTTATTTAACCGTTTATAAGAATGGTAAAGTTGAACTTCATATCTGTGATTCTGATTATAATGTTATTGAAATCCCCACTCCTCACGGAAGATTAATTGATTCTGATAAATTTCTTGAAATAAATAAAGAATTTGCTGATAGGGATTTTATTCATCCTAAATATGAAGCCACGCTCCGAGAGCTAATTGATGAAGCACCAACAATATTATCAGAAGAGAAACCATCATACAAAGATAAATTAGTAAATGAAAATGAATTAGTTTATCCATTTATGGCAAACGAGGACAGCTTTGTTAAAATACCACCGTGTTTTTTAGAATATGCTGTTTCTGTTGATTACGGAACTGTCAATCCTTGCTCTGCTGGGCTTTGGGGATATTATAAAGATAGTTGGTATCGAATTGACGAATACTTTTTTGATTCAAGAGTTGAAGGTTATCAAAGAACAGACGAAGAACATTATAACGCAATTTGTCAAATGATTGGCGACCGTGAAATAAAAGAATTTATTATTGACCCATCTGCTGCAAGTTTTATTGAAATTGTTAAGAGAAAACAAAAATTTAATGTTGTTGTAGCTACCATTGGTAATATACATAGCAATATTAAGTTTGTTTATGATTCACTTAAAAACGGCAAAATTAAAATCTGCAAAAGTTGTAAAAATGCAAAACGTGAGTTTAGTCTATACAAATGGGAAACCAACAGATACGGTGTTAAAGTGCCTGTAAAAGCGAACGACCATACAATAGACGATATACATTATTTTACAGCCACCGTGAGCAATTTACATTTGGTAAGGATATTGAACAATAAAAAATAATTGCTAATTCGTCAATACCATAGTACAAATATTCTGTGCGGTGTATTGACAAAGGAGGCAATTATGGACGATTGTATTATAACTCTGCTATATAGTGATTTAACAACTGATGAATTATATATGCTGTTAGAGTATAACAAATATAGGAAAAGGACTACACAAAACAGATATAAGCGCGGTGAATTGCAGCGCAGAATTGAAACGATAATTGATATGATTGATTTTCGTGATGATTTAGCAGAATAAAAGCGCAAATGCACCGCACATTTATTGATAGGAGTAAATAATGAAACTAAATAGCAAGGCTGCGGCTGTTGCTCTTGATGAAGAACAACAAGAGAAAATGCAAAATTTAAGAGAAAGATTTTCAGAAATGTATGATTATATCGAAAAAGAATTAATGAATAGGAAAGAAAAGGAAATGGCTTTAACAAGGTTACAAGAAGCGCAGTTTTGGGCTGCAAGAGCCATTAGTCTGGGGTAGTCAAATGACATCAAGAGAAGCCATCATAGAATTAAATCGTTATATTGGTACTGAAAGGGTATCAATAAATGAAGATAAGATGAAACAAGCACTTCGATTAGCTATAAAAGCGTTAAAACTAATGATTGAAATTGAGGAGAAGGGAAACAATGTGTGAAATAGAAAAAATAGCAGTTAATGCTAAAATTACTTCCGTCCAAAAGGAAATGATTAAGCGTTTCCTACCACACGAACACAATGACTACATAAACTGGAAAGATTATTATGTATTCAAAATAATTCTTTGCAACAATGATGTAGATAAAGACCACGACAAGTTTTCTATACAAGCACTATATCAAATTAGAGATATGGCTATCGGAAAGAATGGTATTCTTGATACTATGCCGAATAACAAATCTAATATTGCAAGAATTTTTGATTGTAGTGTTGAGTATGATAAAGGTAAAACTACAATAGACGGTGAACCTTTGCTTTACGTTCAGGCATACGCATTTTTAGATAAGCGTATTTCTGATGGTTGTGGTGCTATTGCTCAAAAAATCAAAGAAGGATTTTATAATGAGGTAAGTGTTGGTTGTTCAATATACGAAAGTCATAAAGAAAGTTTCTTTGATTCTGAATTTGCACCAGAATATGAGATTACTGTGATTGATTCAATAACCGATTTATATGAGTGGTCTATTGTCCAAAAGCCTGATGTATTAAATTGTCCACTAAAAAGAAAAGACGGTAGATGTTCATTAGAAAATATGCTCTGCTATTTTGTTGAGAAAAACCAATGTAACAAATTAAAATCCGCTTACAATGTTGGCAGAGGTGTAAACCAATGATATTTGAAATTAGAAATAACCGTGATAAATTTGGAGAGCGAAAACCTTGCGCTAATGCGGTTTTAGATGGTGTATATTTTATTGGCGAAAAAGATGTAAACCGCTATGCTGTTGAGATTAACACAATGCAAGAATTAACCGATTTAGCAAAGGAGTTATGTTTAGCAAGTGTTAAAATCAGTTTTCCACTTAATAACAAGCCGTTGATTGAGGTAGACGTTTAATGATACATAATCTTTCAAAATTCACATTAAAAAATGGGAATACAATTATTCCTCTTGAATCAATAGAAGTATACCGTGACAAAAACGTTTTTGCAAACGACATTGGTTTCCCCCGAACAAATATTGATTTTTTGAGTAGCTTTTCTATTGAATGTAAGTCAGAAGAAGTAATTGATTTCTTTTCAAGCTGTTATAATGGCGAATTAAAATGCGGTGATTCTATTGATATTTACCATTTAACACCAGACGGATATGTGCAAGCCCGAAAACACAAGAAGAAACGCATAAATAAAAAATGGCTTAAAAGATACGGTTATAAACCAAAATACAAAAAGGTTAAAACCAAAACTAAATTTGTAGAATCAACTCCGACATTTTCACAAAATAAAACGGGTGAGAAATTGATTACAGGAATTGATATGACTTTAGATATTATTGGAGATAAAGATGAATAGTAACACAATTAGTAACTCTATTGATAAATACGGAAATGTAATTCAAATCGAATATGCTGACGGTAATACAGTAAGTTCAAGAGCGTTTGTTGAGCCGTTGAGATATAGGCACAAAATGTATATCGGCGGTAAAGAACGTGACCTTGATTCACTGAAACACATAAAGAAAAAGTATCTATATATTGGGCAGCCTAATGCGGAGCTGCATAAAGGTGATACTGTTATTCAGCGGGATTTTGAATTTAGCGTTGAAACCGTTGAAAAGTACATATACAAAGATAAAGTAATGTATATTTGGGCGATATTAAGTTTGAAAAATTATTAGGTGGTGATAATCAATGACAAATAATTTATCTATTGTTATTCTATTACTTCCGCTAATGATATTCTGCCATATTGTTGATGATTATTATTTGCAGGGTTGGCTTGCTTCGGCTAAACAAAAGAAATGGTGGATTGAAAATGCGCCGAACGAACTGTATAAGAATGATTATAAGGCGGCTTTGTTAGTACATTCATTTTCGTGGGCTTTCTCAATTAACCTTCCTGTTTTGGTTTATGCTTTATTCTTTCAAATACTGCCGACAATTATATTACCTTATTTTGTTTTGTTGGTTGTTAATATGATTATTCATTGCATTGTTGATAATTTGAAAGCTAATAAATTGGAAATAAATCTGATTGCAGACCAAAGTATTCATTTGTGCCAGATTTTGATTTCGTGGGTTGTTTATATATTTGTGATTCTTTGAGGTAAATAATGAAAAGGTTTACAGTGAAAATTGCTTCAACTACCGATAATTTAACTGAGGACAGTTTGAATTATCTTCTTGAAAATGTAAAAGGCACTCCTTTTAAGAATGAAAAGGTAAACATATTGGCGTGTTTACAAAAGGATATATTTCTGAAAGTTGTGGCAAAAAGACTTTATATGGCGAAGGGTATTTATTTGATGGTTTCAATAACCCACCTGAAATAACAAAAAATACTTCTACATCTTTTTCTATTTATTGTTCTAATGGAAAGTTAGCAGAAGTATGTACTGAAAGATAGGTGAAATTAAATGAGAATTTATAATATAGACAATATTTCAATAGGTGTTCTCAGTAGATTTGACGCTTCACAATATTGTAAAGAACCGCACAAAACCGATTCTGCAATCATTTCAATTTCTACGCCCAATTTTAACTATTCTGATTTAGCGATTGAACCAACTGATGAAAATAGAGTTGTAGCTATTCTGTGCCTTGAATTTATGGACGCTGACCGTCCAGGTGATAATGATGTTTATGGGAATCTCACAACAATCAGCGACCTTATGAGTGACGAGGACGCTAAAACAGTTGTTGACTTTGTTGAGCAGTACAAGGATAAAAGGATATTAGTTCATTGTGACGCTGGCATTTCACGTTCATCAGCGGTAGCAGCGGCGATACTCAAACATTACACAGGTGATGACAGTATGATTTTTGATAGTCGTTGGTATAATCCAAACAGATGGGTTTATCGCAAGGTATTAGAAGCCTTTGAGAATAAAGATGAATAGGGGGCTGATTGAATGATTAATGCAGAAGAAGCATATAAAATGACAAATGATTTAGTGCAAAAGAGATTCAAAAGAATACAAAATAAAATCAACAGAAAGATTAAACGCCAAATCAGGTGTGGAAAATATAGCCTTAGTTTGTGTTACGAATGTTTTACTGATTGTGAGATACGCAAGTCGTTATTAAAATATTACAGAAATATGAATTACAAGGCAAAAATGGAACTTGTACGTTATGATATTTATTTCCGACGCTATGAGTTGTTTATTTCTTGGCAAAATCTGCAAAATGCAGAAGGTACAAAGGAGAAATCAAATGATTATATCAAAATGGATTGATATTAAAAAGCAAGAGCCACAAGATAAACAAGAATGTTTGATTTATAGCAAATACGGTAAAATATCAAAAGCACAATGGATAAAAGGTGAAGGCTATTCTGATGAAACGCAAAACGGGCATTGGAAAACATCTGGTGGAAGTCATAACAGTGCTACATATTGGACACCTCTCCCCTCTCCACCACACAAGGTTTATGACAAATACTATTTTGATGATGATAATTTTGGAGCTGTAATCAACTGCGCTATTCGTTATGCTTGTGGTAGACAAACGTATATGCCGAGTTTGGTTATCGGCGTAGTTAGACCAATGTTACCGTTACTAACACCAAAGACTATTGCTTGTATGGAACGTGACATTAGAGAAGCCGATAAGTTTGGCGGCTATGGTGATGAAACGATTGATAAACCGTTATGGATTAAATTTTTATCCGAACTTCAAGACATAATGAAAGAAAGAGGAATTGAACCGTGGTAGATTCAAACAAAGAAAAACAAAACGACCAAGAATCCAATAAGCAAAAAGATAGTGTAGATAATAATAAGATTTACGGAAGTTTTCATTCTGCAAAAGACCAAAAGAGTGAAACTGTATTTTTTCAAGATTTGTAAAATAATTATATATGCTTATTAAACTTTTGCTTGACATTTCTTATAAAATATGTTATACTAATTAAAACAAACAGAATCAAACATTTATTTTTTTTGTGCAGTAGAAATGTATTAGAATTTTGTTTGTAATCTATATTAAGGAGTTTTTATTATGATGAAGGCGAAAATTGAGCTAACCAATATCGAAGATGTTGAGAAGTTCACAACTGCGGTATCACAAGTCAAGGATTGTGATGTGCGGCTAATTGGTAGGGACGAAAACGGAGAGCCGTGGAATATCTCGGCTAAATCAATTCTGTGTTCACTGATTATGTCACAAAAGGCGCAGAATAGACCTCACACGGCGCACGAAGTCGATTGGAATACAATTTGGGTTGAGTGTGAAAGGGATATTTATTATCTTATTAAGGATTTTGTGGTTGTTGATAAATGATTCCAAAAATTGAAGGCAAAGTTGTAGTTGGATTTCCAGCAGTAGGAAAATCGGCATTATCTTTTAACTATCCTCATGTTATTGACCTTGAAAGTAGTAATTTCTATTTAGATAGTGAGAGATATAAAGATTGGTATAAGGTTTACTGTAATCTTGCGAGGGATTTATGCCAACAAGGATTTTATGTAATGGTTTCATCACATAAGGAAGTCCGTGACGAATTATGTAAACACCCAGCTTCAAGACAATGTATCGTTTATCCCTCTCTAAATTTAGAGAAGCAATGGATAACAAAATTAAAAAGCAGATACCTATTCAATATGACAGAAAAGAATAAGAAGGCTGCTGATTATGTTTCAGAACACTATATTGATAGCATAAACGATATGATGAATCAACAAGGATTTGAACACGTTGTAATTGATGATATGGGTTATGAATTAGCAGAGATAATTGGATATAAAACCGATGAACTTAATGGATATAAAGAAGGATTTTAATATAAATGAAGTTATTGAATAAGATTACCGAGCGCGTTGGAAGTATTATAATCGGTGCTTTAATTTTCGTAGCTATCCTTGCGATAAGTTGGGGATTCACGATTGGTATAATTGCTCTCATTTGTCTGTGTTTTGGTTGGCAATTCAATTTACTAATCGCAACTGGTGTTTGGTTAGTAATTATACTTTTACGCGGTATCATTAGTGCTGCGAAATCCGATAGCAAATGATTATAAATAGAATTTGGGCTATGCCAAACAGTAGGACTTTTACCATTAAACCGATTAAGGAATTACTCAATCGCTACATAACAAACGGCATGGTTGTGGTTGACCCATTTGCCAATGAGAGTAAATTTGGAACAATCACAAATGACCTAAATCCAAAGTTTGATACTAATTATCATTTAGACGCTTTAGATTTTCTCAAACAGATAAATGATAATTGTACCGATATTGTTTTATACGACCCACCTTACAGCCCGCGTCAGATTAAGGAATGTTATGACGGTATCGGTATTACTGTTACGGCTGATGATACAAAAGCCTCGTGGAGAGCAAAACACCTTGATGAAATCCAAAGAATATTAAAGCCAAACGGTATATGTATTTCTTTTGGTTGGAATACAAATGGCGTTGGTAAGAAACGCGGATTTGAAATCATTGAAATTCTGATTGTTCCTCACGGTGGAAGTAAGAATGATACATTATGTACTGTTGAGAGGAAAGTTGGTGATTGAAATGGGAATTTGGCAAATTGTATGGATTTGCATAATGGCTATTAGTCTTGGAATAAATTTAGCCTTGCACGGTAAACCGAAACAGGGTAATAATAATTTCTTTATTGCCTTGATTTCATTTGGGATTCAGTTAGTACCTTTGATTTTTGGTGGATTCTTTACGGCAGGGTAACAAAATAATGTTTTTATTGTCATTTTAGGGAACAAAAACGGCTATTTTACTGGCTTATGTTCCCTAAAAACGATAAATTATAAAGAAATAGGAATTTCTAAACATCGAAAGTATGGTGGTTTATTATAGAAAAAGTAAATAAA
>JAEEGL013172479.1_pt1 | contig 34498 bp, 15 predicted proteins | sample 9134231 | NCBI WGS metagenome assembly JAEEGL01 (sample SAMN16246548, study PRJNA631951) | gut metagenome | biome: gut microbiome; feature: rumen; material: fiber-attached | host: Bos | place: Iran: Karaj | collected 2018-10
AACATCAAAGGAGCAGACATATCGTCTGACACCAGATTTCAGTATCAAGTATGAACTGTTGGGTACAGAGCCTGATAAGAGTCGTTTGACATTGAACGGACGTGTTGACTTTGATATTTATGCCAGCAGTAGTCCTACTTACTATCCAGCTTCATTGTCAAGTGCAAAATGGAATAATACAACATATAATGCCAAAACCAACTCAGAAACAAACCGAATGAAGGTTGGTGGACGCGTAGAATTGGTATATACACCTCACTTCAAGAATGAGGACTGGTCTGCCACCATGTTGGCACGTTATGAGATGAGTACGACTAAATATAATAGTCAGTACACGCGCGAGAATGATCTGCCACCAGGTGTTGATGATCCTACTGTTTATGCATGGCTAACCAATATGTCTGGCAGCAATTCTCGCTCTGCGTCTCAGAATCTGCTTTACAATGGACACGTCTCTTACAAGGATGGCCGTTACAGCTTTGGTTTTTCATTACGTGCCGATGGTGACTCAAAGTTTGGTCCCAAGCACAAGTGGGCGCTCTTCCCTGGTGTATCACTACGTTATAACATCAGCGATGAGCCATTCATGAAGAAGGTAAAGGGCAACTGGCTCTCTATGTTAGGCCTGCGTGCCTCGTGGGGTGTCAATGGTAAGGCGCCCAGTTCGAATTACCTGTTCTACAATACGTATAATACCTCTGCCGGTTCTTATGGCGCTTCTGGTAATATGCAACCTGCTGGTACGTTGGACGGCCTGAAGATTGACGATCTGAGATGGGAGAAAACTACCAGTATGAACCTCGGTTTCAACCTCGGCCTCTTCAACGACAAGGTTGAAATTGATTTCGACTATTACCACAAGGTTACTAAAGACCTGTTGATGAGTAATGTGGCGATTTCATCGGTTACAGGCTATGGTACATTATCATATATGAATGTCGGCCAGATGAACAATGACGGTTGGGAGTTAAACGTCTCTGCCAAGAAACTCATCAAGATTGGCAAGTTCTCAATGGATTTAGGCTTTAATATAGCCCAGAACTCGAACCTGTTGAAAGAAATGGACGAGAGCGTGCTTGAGAGTTTGAATACCTGGAAGACCATCTATACCAGTGGTAAGACTGGTTCGCCTTGGGGTATCACCAACCGTGGTGACTGGCCTCTTCGTGTACAGCTGAATAACTCGTTAGGCTCTATTTATGGTTTCCATTACAAGGGCGTTTATCAATATGGCTATGACTACTTAGAGAATCTGCAGAAGGAAAACAACTGGACTGAGGCTCAGTACGAGGCAGCCATCAACGGTATGCTGGCTGAAGGTAAAACCTTCCCTGTCGTGGTTCGTAATGGTAAGGTGCTGATGCAGGACGGACATCCACGCCGTATGTTGTTCAACTATGTCAACAACAATGGTAGTGGTTCGTCAACCTATACCTTCCAAGGTGGTGATGCCATCTATGAAGATATCAATCATGATGGTCAGATTAATGAGCTCGACGTTGTCTATTTAGGTAATTCACTGCCAAAGGTTAATGGCGGATTCAACTTTACCTTCCGTTATGGTAATTGGAGCTTGAAAGCACGCTTTATGTACCGTTTCGGTAATAAAGTAGTCAACTTGGCTCGCCAGAACTTGGAGAAGATGTATGATACTTACAATCAGTGTGCTACTGTTAACTACCGCTGGCGTAAGGACGGTGATGTGACCGTGATACCTCGTGCTATGCACAATGCTTCTTATAACTTCCAACCTTCCGATCGTTTTGTTGAGGATGGTGGCTTTGTACGTTTCCAGAACTTGCAGATTGCTTATAACTTCCCCAAGAAGATGATTAAGAGCTGGGGACTGAATCAGTTGCAGGCTTATGCATCTCTGAATAACCTCTATGTATGGACGAAGTATAGTGGTGTGGATCCTGAGATTTCACCACAAGGCTACGGTGTAGCTGCCGATGCTTCGCAGACACCTCGTTCAAAGCAGTTCACACTCTCATTGAACATTGGATTCTAAGACAATCGAATACAAAAAATAGAATATGAAGATTATGAAGAAATATATTTCAATGTTTGTCGCCAGTTTGATGTTCGTGTCGTGTGTCGATACCATCATTCTGCCCGATGATAAGACGGTGGAAGAGGATTTCTGGAAATCAAAGTCAGACGTGCAGCTGATAGTCAACAATGCCTATCGTGCGATGCTCTCTGAAAACATGATTTCCCGCCTCATCGTGTGGGGTGACCTACGCTCTGATGAACTCATTCCTGTTGCCAGCGTGACAGGTTCGTTGGTTGAGGACTTAACAGAAATCAACATGGGTAACACTCAGGAGGATAACCAGTTTGCAACTTGGGGAGATCTTTATAGTGTTATTAATTACTGCAATCTGGTTCTAGACCGTGCAGGACAGGTTATGTCGGAAGATCCTTCATATACTGAGGGTGACTATCTGGCAGATTGTTCCCAGATGTTGGCACTTCGTTCGTTATGTTACTTCTATCTGGTGCGTAACTTCCGCGATGTCCCCTATGTGACACAAGCCTTTAAAAACAGTAGTCAGAGCCGTAATATCCCGCAGTCGGCTCCTGATTCTGTTTTATCCAACTGCCTGCGTGACTTAGAGACAGCAGAGAAGAATTCCATTTTGCCGACAGCTTATAACGATTGGCGTCGCGTCGGTTACATGACCCGTGATGGTATCGATGCTTTGATGGCTGATATCTATCTTTGGCGTGCCAGCGTGAATCATAGTGCTTCTGACTATGAGCAGGCTATCTTATATTGTGACAAGGTTATCGCCTCAAAGAAAGCACAGCATGTAATGGGCTTCGGAGAGACGGAAGCCCCCGACTACCCCTTGGCTGAAGGTCGCTATGCTTTCCGTGAACTTTATATTGAAAAGAATGCTGAGGAGAGTATCTTGGAGTTGCAATTCGATGGAAATACGAACCTGAATGCAGCACATGGTCACTATCTGAATCATTATAATGGTCGTGACGGCGCCGTTCCCTATCTGTATGCATCGGACATCTTCAACTTTGGTGGTACCGTATATAAGACAGGCTCTTATACCAGTGACTGGCGCGCCTTGATGAATACTTATGATAATGGCAAGACCGCGCTTACCATTGGTGAGTTGGGAGGTTATATGCTTCGTAAGTATGTGACTCAGAATGGAAACTATACCCCCAATACTACCAATACATCAGCTGAGAGTAAGGGAACAATGTCTGATTACGCTTCGTCAGCATCCAGCAACTATATCGTTTATCGCTTAGCTGATATCATGCTGATGAAGGCAGAGGCACTGACTTCACTAGTTACTTTACAGCAGTCGGAAGAAACAGAGGAAGGTATAGACATGTTGAAGACAGCTTTTGAATTGGTCGAGAAAGTGAACACACGTTCGCGTGAGTCTGCTATTGAGACTATTAAGTGGAATACTTATAATACGGCTGAGAAACTGGAAGCTATGATATTGGAAGAACGTCTGCGTGAGTTGGCTTTTGAGGGCAAGCGTTGGTATGACCTGATGCGCTATAACTATCGTCATATTGACGGAGTTGACTATAACACTATCTTGGCAGTCCAGAAGGATAACGGCAAGGCCATGCCAGTTGTCTATCAGCCGATGCTCGATCTGATGAAACGCAAGTTGGGCGCTAAGGGTAATGCCGTCGCTGCCAAGATGAGTAGTGAGGGTCGCCTTTACATGCCTATTTCACTGACCGAACTAAAGGTTAGTCCGTTGCTGCGTCAGAATCCCGAATACAAATCTTCAGATGATTATAGTAAGAATTATTAATGTAGGAGGACTATTGATATGAAAGTAAATCTGAAAAAGTATATGCAACGTGCAGTTGTGGTCAGCATGGGGGTAGTTACCTTCGTCGCTTGTAATCCTGAGCCTGACGAGTCTGATCTCTACACTTTCACAGGTGAGACCATCGAGTCGTTTATCGCTAAGGATAGCACGCTGACAGCTTTTAACTATATTTTGTCACGTGTCGATTTTGACAAGACGATGGCCACCTATGGCTCATACACCTGCTTTGCACCAGTCAATGAAGGCGTTTATGCCTATTGTGACAGCCTTTACAACGACCCGGAAGCTGCCATTCCCCATAATGGTATGACAGAGAATTCCCTTGAAGGTCTTACTGACAGCCTTTGTCTGAACATCGCCAAATACCACATCACAACGACTTACCGTAATCTGGTATCAATGACAGGTTCTACAACGCCTATCTACACGATGTTGGGACGTGTCATCAAGATTTCTTCAGAGACTGGTGATGTCGTCTTGGGGGGTAAAGCTACCATTATCAGTTCAGATAATGAAGCTGTCAATGGCTTGGTTCACGTTCTCGACAATGTTGTCCCTCGTACTGATGTCTCGTTCCCCACACTCTTCGAGCGCCATCAAGATGAGTTCAGCATTTTTGCCGAAGCTTTGGAACTGACGGGACTGATGGACTCTATCTTGGTAGAGACACGTGGTGAGATGGTGTTCCGCCAGATGGCCCGTGAGAATTATTCTGGCAATCTCTATCCTGCTCCAGGCGTTGGTTCAACGGGTAAGATGGAGTGTAAGGAAGGCTTTACGATCTTTGCCGAGAGCAATGAGGTGTTCCAAAAGAATGGTATCAATAATATCAACGACTTGATAGCCTATGCCAACAAGGTTTATGGCAATGCCACTGAGTGGTACGACTATCTGCGCGAGAAGAAGATGACTGTTAGCACGGGCGATGACTATACGGAACGTAATAATGCTCTGAATATGTTTGTAGCCTATCACATCCTGAACGCCAAGATATCGGACGACTGGCTGGTATATGAGAAGGGATCCAATGCTTATTGGAACTTTGCTCCCGATGCCGATCCGCATGATTATTATGAGACCATGTTGCCTCATACGATGATGAAAATTTGGGAACCGCATGATGTCGGTACTGGCAAGTCACTCTTTATTAACCGTTACCAGACTTTTAATACGCTAACTAACGCCTTGGCATCGCCAGGTACTAATCACGAAGTAGAGAAGAAAGGTATTAGCATCGTCCGCCGCATAAATGGACTGGATGCGTCTTTGGAAGCAGATAATGGCTGGATACACTATATTGATGGTCTGCTCGTATATGACAAGGATGTACCCAAGAAGGTTCTCAACGAACGTATGCGCGTCAATTGTACCTCCCTATTCCCTGAGTTGATTACTAATGACCTTCGTAGCATTGCTACCAGCGATGGTCGTATTCCTTCAGGTTTCGACGGTTCACGTCACGGTATTCCTGCCCAGTACTTCAAGAACATGATTCATTATAATAACAATGTGTGCTTGGCATATTGTGTACATGGTGCTTGGCGTTGCTGGGAGTCTGATCAGATGCAGTTCTGGGGCACTTACGATTTGGCTTTCAAACTGCCGCCGGTTCCATCTGGAACCTATGAAATTCGCGTGGTATATGCACCTATGAGTTATGGTTCCTTCATGCAGTACTATATTGGTACATCGTCCAGTGTCTCTTCGATGCTGCCCATTGGTCTGCCGTTTGATGCTACGGTACCCGTTGAAGATCCTCGTGTCGGTCTGACCAATGCCAACGAGGAGGAAGACATGGGTATTGCCACCGACATCGCCATGCATAACCGTGGCTTTATGCGTGGTCCGTACAGCTATTGCGGACATGCCGAGTCAACGGGTTGGACTACCACCAACAATGGTCGCTTTGAGTGGGGTACCAGTATGACAGTACGTTATGTGCTTGGTCGTGTTGATCTGAGTCAGGGTAACGAGAACTGGTTGCGTATTAAGACGCTGAACTCTGATAAGAGTACTAATCCTGTAGGTCTTGACTTCGTTGAGTTGGTACCCACCAGTGTCGTTGACAATCAGCAGTATAGTGAAGACTGGTATTAAACAATTGAAAATTGAAAATTGTATGAAGAAAATAAAATATATAGGAATGATGCTGGCAGCCACGATGCTGACTGCCGCATCGTGTTCCGAATTCGATGATTATAACAAGGAGATAGCCGATGCTACACCAGCGGGCAACCAAACCTTGTGGCAGAATATCCTGCAGAATCAGCAACTGACAAATTTTGCGTCGATTCTGAAGAAGGCTGGATACGACGAGAAGTTGAATACGACCCATTACTATACGGTTTGGGCTCCTATGGATGGTACTTATGATGCCAATGCGATTATGCAGCTGAGTGACAAGGCTTTGTTGAATCAATTTGTTGATAATCATATTGCCGATTACAGTTACAATGCTTCTGGTCAGATCAATCAGCGTGTGCTGATGTTGAACAACAAGTCTTATCAGTTTGTTGGTTCACAGAATAATTATACCTTTGATGGCGTGAAGATAGAACATGCTAATCAAGGAAGTAATAATGGTGTGATGCACGTTATGAGCGGTATAGCTGCCTACCACCCCAGTCTCTACGAGTATATCATGAGTACTGAGCTTTCTGGTACAAGTAATGTTGACTCGATCCGCAAATTCCTTCAGAAATACGAGACTACCTATCTGGATGAGGAACATTCGGTGATTGGTCCTATTGTTAATGGTATGCAGACCTATGTTGACTCGGTGATGATTACCGAAAACACACAGTGGTATACGCTCAATACACGTATGGAGAACGAGGATAGTTCGTACACATTCCTGATTCCTACCAACGATGCTTGGAAGACACAGTACGACAAGGTGAAGGCATACTATAACTATGCTCCGAAGACCATTGCCCAGCAATTTAACGGTTCTGCAATTACCAATACGGTACCGTTGAATATAGACAATGCCTATTGGCAGGATTCACTGACGAATAGAGCATTAACCTCTTATTTGTCATTCAGTAACAATGATATTTATAATCGTTGGCTTGTTGGAACCCCCTCTCCATATGGCACTGATACGTTGCGCACGACACGTTTCGATAAATTATCGAACTCTAAGGACATTCTTGATAAGACGATGTCAACAGTGAAGTTAAGCAATGGTATTGGCCGTATTATCAACGGCTATGGCATGTATCCTTGGGAGACTTATGCTCCAGAGCGTGTCGTAAATGCAGTCAGGGCAGATAATCGTGCTTTGGAGGCAAACGGTACAGGATCCCGTGTGGATGTTATTGAGGTTGATAAGGAAAAGGTAGAACTTGAGGATGGTGCCACTACTTTCAGTTATTACCATTTGGAGCCCACTGGTGGTAATGAGTACATCAAGCCTGAAATGACGTTCTATTTGCGTAATGTGCTAAGCACAACCTATGACATCTATTGTGTCTTTGTACCTGAAAACGTAAATCTTCTGAAGAAGGATGTCGTGACAAATCCTAACCGTGTCATTTTCACGTTGAACTACTGCGATGAGAAAGGAACTTTGAAAAACCAACTGTTCCTCAATACTGATGAAGCGCAGATTGCGGCATTTAAGTCCCGTTTCCCCACGGTTAAGGATAATGCCAGCCAGACCAATGCCAACCATCAGACGATTCGCTCTTTCTCTAACGATACGTCTAAGGTTGATACTCTCTATATTGGTGAATTTACTTTCCCCGTCAGCTATTATGGATTGGGCGACGAGTATTGTCCCAATATCAAGATTAGCACGCCTTATTCGGTATTTACGGCTGCGCTGCGCGAAGCATACACACGTGACTTGCGTATTGCCTCCATCATCTTGAAGCCGAAAGAACTCGTTGAATTTGAAGAACAAAACAAGAAGTAAAGAATATGAAGTGTAAAATATTCCATCTTTGCCAGAAGGGCGGTTTGAGAATCGCCGTCTGCGCGCTTACCATGGGGTTCTCTATGGGTGTCTATGCCCAGACAGACGATGATATGGAGGAGCAGGAGACTACTACCATTAAGAAGCCCAAGCGTTCGGAAGTTAAGCAGAAGGTTTATCCCACGATGTCTGTCAAGGGTGTTGTCTCCGATCAGGCAACAGGCAAACCTTTGGCTGGTGTGCAGCTACGCTCGCTGGCTAACGACCGTTATACGGCCATGACCGACGAGAACGGTGCTTTCACCATTAAAGTGCCCGTCTTTACTACGGCCTTGTATGTGCATGCTCCAGAGTATCTGTCACAACAGGTGGCCATCAAAGCTGAGGATGACGGACAGCAAATTTTTGTTAAGATGTTGAGTGACAAGTTCCAGACGATGTATGGAACAGGTACGGACTATACTGCTAAGCGAACAGCCCAGATTAATCGTTTTGGTGTCGTTGTCGACAACGAGATTGCTAACGAACTGGGTGGTGATATGCGTAGCATTCAACGCTCCGCGGCCATCGACGGTGGTGCCTCGATGTTTATCCGTGGTTTGAATAGTATTACCAGTGATGCACAGCCTTTGGTTTTGGTCGATGGTGTTGAGATAGACATGCAACGCAACCGCTATTCGTTGCACGATGGTCAGTTTAATAATATTCTGGCCAATATCTCGCCTGATGACGTTGAGAAAGTAACGGTGCTGAAGAATGCCACTGCCCTCTATGGTGCCCGTGGTGCCAATGGTGTCGTGCTCATCGATACCAAGCGTGGTCATTCTATGGCGACGCGTATTGATGTCAACATTTCTGCTGGTCTGCAATTGATTCCTCAATTGCCTACTATGATGAATGCATCGCAATATAGATCCTATGCCTCTGAGTTATTAGGTACTATTCCTGATGTCAATGATTATAAGGGATTCTACTTCCTAAACGATGATCCCAATGGTTATTACTATAACACCTATCATAATAATACGGATTGGACTGACGAGGTATATCGTAAGGCCATGACTCAGAATTACAGTATTAATGTGCAGGGAGGTGATGATATTGGAATGTATAATCTGTCAGTAGGTTACGTGGATGCAAAGAGTACAGTCAAGCATTCAGGTTTTGACCGTATGAATGTTCGTTTCAATACCGACATCAATTTGATGTACAATCTGACGACAAAGTTTGATATCGCTATTTCGCGTACAAACAACTATGTTTATGATGATGGCATGCCTGCAGATTTCAGTGCTGGCACGATTACCTCACCTACAGCATTGGCACTGCTTAAGTCGCCATTAGTGTCTCCCTACCAGTATAGTTCTATCTTAGGACGTTTTACCAACTTGGAGAATCAGTACGACAATATTCTCCAAAGCAGTACTTATCCCAGAAACGGACTTGTGAATGTGGATAGCGACCGCTCACTGACTTATACAAGCCAGTCGCTGGCTAACCCAGTATCACTTCTCAACAATGGTGATGGTGACAATAAGAATAAGGCCGAGAATACTTACTTCACTGTACATGTTGCTCCATCATTCAAGTTTGCCCGAGACTTTACGTTGTCTGCAGATTTGAGTTACCTGCTCAATCGTAATGCTCAGCGCTACTTCCGTCCTTATAATGGTGTGCCTCCATTTGAGATCGCCTCGATGGGTCGTGTAACCAGCAAGGTCGGTTCTATGTTCAGCAAGGAGCAGAACTTTATGGCTAAAGTTCAGCTTGATTGGACAAAGCAGATGGGTAAGCACACGGTCAATGCCTTTATCGGCGGACGATATAACTACTTCTCGTTCGACAACAGTGATTTGAGTAATCAAAATCGCGGAAAGACCGACGATAAGAATCCTGTACTCAATTCTAATACGACCACGGCTTTCCCCGAAGTTGCCGGTGTGAATGATGTTTGGAAGAATATCCAGTGGTATGGTAATGTAGATTATAACTACATGAATCGCTACTTTGCTTCGCTGACTCTTTCAGCTGAGGCCAACAGCCGCTTCGGCGACAATGCCGATGGACTGAGCCTGTTTGGTGTAAAGTGGGCCGTATTCCCCAGCATCCAGGTCGGATGGGTTATGACTAATGAGAATTGGTTCCCCAAGAGCAATCTGGTGAATTATCTGCGTTTGAATGCCGGTTTTGACGTCAGTGGAAATGATAACATTTCAAACTATGCTGCTCGTACTAGTTTTACTGCCATCAAGTACCTCAACAATGCAATGGGTATTCAGCTCACTAACGTAGGTAATGATAAAATTAAGTGGGAGACCACCAAGAAGTTCAATATTGGTTTACAGAGCTACCTGTTTAACAACCGTGTTGCTGTCAGTTTCGATTATTTCATTCATAAGACCAGTGATCTGTTGATGCTGAAGACTTTCTCAAACCCTATTGGTGGTATCAACAAATACTGGGCTAATGGTGGTGAACTGCAGAATACTGGTTTTGAGGCTATGCTGAGTGGTAAACCGATTGTATCCAAGGATTGGTCTGTAGAGATTGGAGCCACCATGGGCCACTATAAGAACGAGGTGAAAAGCCTGCCTTCAGGCAGTTATACGACGTCAGTCTATGGTGACAACAATATCCTGACTAGCGTGGGCAACCCTGTGGCCATGTTCTATGGCTATAAGACGGCAGGCGTCTTCTCGACTGACGCTGAAGCAGCAAAGGCTGGTAAGGATGGTGTAGACTATCTCTATATGTTGGATAACGCTGGCTCGCGCCATAATTTTGTAGCTGGTGACATGCATTTTGTCGACCTGAACAACGATGGTATCATCAATGAACAGGATAAGACCATCATTGGTGATCCTAATCCCAGCATCTATGGTAACATCTTCGCTACTGTCAACTGGAAGCAACTGACGCTGTCGTTGGGCTTCAACTACTCGTTAGGTAATGATGTCTACAACTATCAGCGTAGTATCCTCAATAGCGGTGCTACCTTCTATAATCAGCAGGTTGCTGAGACAGGCCGTTGGCGCTATGAGGGTCAGCAGGCCACCCTGCCTCGTGCCACTTATGGTGATCCGATGGGTAACAACCGTTTCTCTGACCGTTGGATTGAGGATGGCAGCTACCTGCGTCTGAAGACTGTCAACCTGAGCTATCAAGTGCCCATCCCTGGCTCATGGACATGGTTGCAAGGACTTACCATCTGGGCAGAGGCTCAGAATCTGCTCACCTTTACCAAGTATAAAGGCAGCGATCCGGAATTTAGCATTGGCAACAGTGTCTATTCACAGGGTATCGACTGTGGTAACTTGGCTCAGGGACGTTCGTTCTATGCTGGTGTGAAGATTAACTTGTAATTGAAAATTGATAATTGAAAATTGAGAATTATGATTACCAAATTTAAATATATCATCTGTGCCATTTGCATCATCTGCGGTTCGATGTCCTGCTCCGACATGTTGGAGAGCGATAGTACTCGTCAGGTATTCGACCCCGACTTGAATGCAAAAACCGACTCAATCTTCTTCTCGTTGGGTATATTGCAGGGAATGCAGGAACTGGCTGACCATTATGTGTTCCAAGGTGAGATGCGTGGCGATTTGACTAAGACGACGCTATATACTGATAACAACTTGCGTCAGTTGGCTAATTTCACGGCAACAACAAGTAACCGTTACGATTCGGCATACGTCTATTATCGCGTCATCAACAATTGTAACTACTATATTGCCCACCGTGATACCACTTTACGTAATGGTTCACATTATGTGTCTATGGGTGAGTATATCGGTGTGAAAGCCATCCGTGCCTGGGCTTATATGCAATTAGCTCGTGTATACGGGAAAGTTCCATTCTATACGCAGCCGTTGACTCAGATATCCCAGATTGACAATGGTCAGTATGAGGAACTTGACATGGCTGGTATTGTGGCTCGTCTGGCTCCCGATTTGGAGCAGTATTCTGGTGGAAAGTTCAAGAAGCCTGATGGTGAGACCGATAGGTATGAACTTCCCAACTTCGGTAATGTGACGCCTACCAGTAGTACATTCTATACACAGAATGTCTTCATCCCTGTCGATGTGATTTTGGGTGATATGTACTTAGAGACAGGTGACTATAGCAATGCTGCCAAGCATTATGTTACCTACTTTACAGAAGTAACCGATAATCCTTTCTCTGCATATACGCAGTCGTATAGTGGCCGTCGTGGCGGTGGACGTATAATGATTGGTGACGAACTTCCCAGTGATTGGCGTGATGACACTCAGCAGGGTGTTACGGGCACTTGGTCTACGATTTTCAGAAATAGTAATGCTGACCTGATTACTTATATTCCTCTGAATGCCAACAGCCGTCAGGGGGCTACGACAACTTTGCCTTTGGCTTTTGGCTATGATTACTATGCCAATACACCAGCCTTTATTGAGGAGATACAAATAGAACCTAGCGACAGCTATGTTGCACTGAGTGATGCACAGAACTATTACTACAATGCCATTACCTCAGGTAACGATCCTTTGATATATGCTGCCAAGTTGGGTGATACCCGCTTGTCTGGTATTCAGGAGAATCGTTCACAGGGTGACTCTGTCAAGACGTGGACAACCAAGTATCGTTATCCTAATGTGGTACTCTATCGTAAGTCGACAGTATGGCTCCATCTGGCTGAGGCATTTAATCGTCTGGGTATGTATGATGCAGCCTTTGCCATTCTAAAGGATGGTGTCAGCGAACTGCTTTTCATGGCTCCCTATATGAGTCAGGAGACGCTGACAGCTCTTACTACTACTTATCCGTTGTTGTCGGATGCTAATATCTCCAAGTGGAATTATACGGCAGCGCTGTTCGGTATCCATTCTCATGGTGCTGGTATTACACGTGACATCAACCTGTCTGTTCTTGGTTCAGGCACATTCAGTGCTACATATATTCCAGGCCTTTCGCCTTATCAACTTGATGCTGTTGTTGGCAAGAAGTTGGATGAGGTCAAAGAACAATATGGCGTTGCCGTGGGCACAACAGCTCAGGATACGATTAACGCAATGGAGGATATCCTTTGCGACGAATATGCTTTAGAGCTGGCATTTGAGGGTAGTCGCTTCTATGACCTCTGCCGTATGGCTCGCAGTAAAAATCGTGCTGGTCTCTATGGCGCCAATTTTGGTAACCAATGGCTGGCTAAGAAGCTTGCATTCAAGGCTGCTGGTCTGGAGGACGAGTCTAAGTGGTATCTTCCCTTTAAGTAATATGTTAGCGTTTTAATATGAGATACCCTCTCGTGAAAACGCAATTCATAACACTGCTATTGACCCTGTGCTGTGGCTACCACAGCACAGGGATTTTTAATGTCCGTAAAGCCCATTGAATCAAATTGATGCTCCTATAGAGCCTAATGTTGAACATATTATACGTTTTTAAAGATGATAGTAAAAATAAAAATTTCGACTGTATTCTTTCTCCTTGCCGTTCATATGACTGCGGCAAGCGCAGATGTCGTTTGGTTCGATGGAGTGAAGCCCATCAGCTATCAAGTGGTAGGTAAAACGGACCCCGTAGTGAAGATGGCGTTGCAGATGTGGAACGACGACATGGAGCAGGTTACTGGCATGCGACCAGTGTCGTCAAAAAAAGGCTGTATCCGCATTATACAGGGTAAAGGCTCCGACGATGGTTTCCGTATCAGTACCAGAAATGGACAGATCCTGATAGAAGGGCATAATGGTCGCGGCACGGCCTATGGCCTGCTGGAACTGAGCCGTATAGCTGGCGTATCGCCATGGGTATGGTGGGGCGACGTGATACCAGAACAGAAGAAACGTCTCACCATCGATAGCCATTTTCAAATGGAGCACGTACCAAGTGTCGCCTATCGCGGCATCTTTATTAATGACGAAGACTGGAGCCTGCGCAACTGGGCATGGAAGCACTACGAAAAGACCAACCAGTTTGGTGCCATGGGACCGAAGACCTACAAAGCTATCTTTCAGCTCTTGCTGCGCCTTCGTGCAAATGCCATCTGGCCAGCCATGCATACAGGCACACCGGGGTTCTTCACCATCCCCGGCAACAAGGAGATGGCCGACTCCTGCGGCATCCTCATTGGCACCAGCCACTGCGAACCCCTGCTCAGGAACAATGTTGCCGAGTGGGACCATGCTAAGCGTGGTCCATACAACTACATCACCAATCGCGAACAAGTACAGCAGTACTGGATAGAGCGCCTCAAAGAGGTGAAAGGCTCAGAGGAGTTCTTCACGATTGGCATGCGCGGCATCCATGACGGTTCGATGGAGGGCGTAAAAACGAAACAGGAAAAGCTAGAGGGTTTGCAGCGGGTCATCGACGACCAGCGCGAACTCATCCGTCAATACTATCGCAAGGATGTCGAGAATGTACCCCAAGTATTTATTCCATATAAAGAAGTGTTGGAGATTTTGGAGAGCGGTCTTCGTGTGCCCGATGATGTCACGCTGATGTGGTGCGACGACAACTACGGTTACATGACGCGCCTTTCCGATGCCGAACAGCAGCAGCGGCAAGGTGGTGGCGGTGTCTATTATCACCTCTCGTATTGGGGCCGTCCGCACGACTATCTGTGGCTTACAACGACACAGCCAGGACTGATCTATAGTGAGATGAAGGCCGCCTACGACCACAACTGTCGCAAACTTTGGATAGTTAACGTCCATGATCCCAAGGTGGCTGCCTACGACTTGGAGTTTTTCCTCGATATGGCGTGGGATATCAATGCCATACAAGCTCAGACCATCAATCAGCACTTAGAGCAATGGCTCTGCCGCCAATTTGGATCTAATGCCGGTAAAAAGCTGGCTCCTGCCATGCGTGAGTTCTATCGTCTCTGCGGCATCCGCAAGCCTGAGTTCATGGGTTGGACACAGGTGGAATTGGCAGACCGCAAAGCCTATCCACGTGGACGTTCGCAGGTCATCGACACAGAATTCACCAACGAGTTTGGTAATGAGTTGGAACGTTATCTGGCCGACTATCAGGCAGTCTGCCAAACCGTACGCGAAACAGAGAAGCTGATACGTCCTGAATTGAAAGATGCTTACTTTGCCGCTGTCAAATATCCCACGATGGCAGCCAACGCGATGGCCGTCAAAATGCTGGAAGCCCAAAAGGCTCGCTCCCGCTATCAGGGTCAGACCGACAAGGCCATGGAGGGTCGTGAGGACTACATGAAACGGACGGCAGCCGCCAGCATCCGTGCCTACCGCCGCATTCAAGAACTGACCAAGCAGTACAATGAACTCGCTGGTGGGAAGTGGCAGGGAATCATGAACATGATGCCACGTGAGTTGCCTGTCTTCAACCCACCGACACTGCCCTATCTGCCTGAAGATTTGACATTGCAGGCTCATGCACTGAAGAGCAGCACACCTCGTTGCACAGATTTCGTGGCACGCAATGCCTGCGACTACCATCGCCCATCACCCACCACCCACCACCCATCACCCACTACCATCCAGATGCTGGGTCACTCCATGAATGCCGTCAGCATTCCCAAAGGCGGCGAATTGGTCTACCACTTCACCAACCAACGCGAAGGTGAGGCCACGCTTTATACGGCTATGATTCCTACGCAGCCTAACGATAAGGGCGATCTGCGCTACAGCATACAGATTGACGACCAGCCCGCCGTCACCATCTCGTTGAAAGAAAAATATCGCTCTGACTTCTGGAAGTTGAGCGTGCTGCGCGGTCAGGCTCTCAAACAGACAGCTGTCAAACTCACGAAGGGCGACCATACATTAAAGATTAAGGCTCTCGACGACCATATCATCATGGACCAATGGATGATTGACTTCAAACCTGGTCGCAAGTTCTATGTCATACCCGTAGCTCGATAAAGATATGAAACGGATTCTAATTAGTCTTTCCTTTATATTCCATCTAACATTTTGCATAGCGCAGCAAAGTGTTCCTGTCATTCTCGTGGCAGGGCAATCGAATGCCGATGGACGAGTCAATATAAGCGAACTGCCCACAGATATCCACTATAACTATTGTCGATGGAGTTATGGTAGTGGCGATTTCTTGAAAGCTGATGGCCAATTCAAGCCTTTTTCCCCCACCGTAGCAAAAACCGCATTAGGCGACCGTTGGGGTTTTGATGCTATCGTTTATCATCTGTTAGAGCAGCAATTGCAACGCCCCTTCTATGTCATCAAGCAGACGATGGGTGGTACAGCTATCGACACCACCTGCACTAAGAGCACTCATGGTTGGTATTGGAGCGTAGATGCAAAAGAGAAGTCGCTGCTGAAAGCCTTCGAGCAGCAAATTGACGACTGTCTGCCGAACCTTCCGAAGAACTACGACATCAAGTGTCTTATCTGGCATCAAGGAGAAAGTGACCAGCCAGCTGCTGACCGCTATCATGATAATCTGAAGAAGGTTATCAACCACCTGCGCCTGCATCTGGTGGAGGTGACTGGCAATGCCCGTTATGCTTCATTGCCCGTTATCTGCGGAACCTTTGCCAAAGGGAGCCGTCAGGGCTCGAAAAAAGTGGTTGATGCTCTTTATAGGCTGCAGAGCGAGGATGTGAACTTCCATGTGGTGGATGCAAGTGACCTTAGTTTGCAGCATGACCAGTTGCATTTTGATGCACAAGGTGCAATGACCTTGGGACATCGTGTTTTCGACAAACTTTCGAAACGTCCTCTCGACGTTTGGCCTGTCACCGACAAGTCCCTTATCAAGAGCCTCCATGGCGAGTGGCAACTGAAGGTAGTTGACAGAATAGATGGCGATGCTAAGGAAGTTCCTGTCGCTGATACTTCATGGGGCACAATTCCCGTACCTGGTTGCTGGGAGGCTTACGGCTTCTGCAAGCCCAAATACGACTATCCTGACTCACTGACTGGCTATTATCGTACATCGTTCGTATTGCCCAAGGAGTGGAAGGGCCAGCAGCTCATCATCCGACTCGACGGCGTACTGCGTGGCTACGACCTGTGGCTCAACGACCAGCATGTAGGCACATGGGAATCGGCTTATAATACATGCCTGTTCGACCTCACGCCTTGGATATCACGGGGTCGGTTCTCCTTCTATGTTGCAAACCAAATATTATCACGGGGTCGGTTCTCCTGATCATTTTCAAATATAATGAAATGCAAATGAAGCAAGTAATAAATCACATTAAAGGCGGTGGACTCCTAAATATGATCAGGAGAACCGACCCCCTGATTCCCTTGTGCCGTAAGTACCTGTTATCAAGCGACTTTAGCACTTCCTCCGTCATTTGAAACCACCTGACTTTGCCGCAAGGTATGTCACTTTGGGGGTCACTCGTGACGTTTCTTTCACCCGATGGTAAGTCATCTAGCGGTCGTAGATGAGTCACTTTACCCCCCTAAACTGACTTCGGAACGGGTCGTAGATGACTTCGGAACGGATGGAAACAAACGTCGGAACGGGTCGTAGATGACGTCACCCAGCGTTACCTAAGGTAACGTGCGTCGTTACTTTAGGTAACGGTCTGCTTTACCTTAGGTAACGTTGCACGGAGCCTTTCGCCCTCACGCGCGTGTTATTTTAATTAATTTAATTAAGCCCCTTATAGGGGCTAATAATTATTTAATAATTAATTAATAATAGGGCGGCGCACCGGCATCGGGCACGCCCCATGTCTCGCCAGTCTTCTGATTCATCAGATCCTTCATACTACACTTTACAAAATTAAGTCCTTCATTATTCATAATAATTATTATATTTCAAAGTTTATAATACTGGTATGCCCAATTGACGCTGTAAAGGTATGAAGATTTGTGCAGATAGAAGAAATATTGTCCGCACTGCGGACACTTTATATATTTTATTAACGTGTTATTTGGTTCTTTGCTCATTTATTCGTACCTTTGCAGAAGTTATTAATACAAAATAGAAAGAGAACATGAAGAGACTTTGGATGATGACGATGATGTGCTGCTTGCTGACAGTGATAGCACAGAAGGTTTCTGCACAGACTGAGCCCGGGCATTTTTACATTCAACCAGGTTTTGGTGGAGTATATTCCTATTTTTCCGGTAGCCAGACTCATTATATATATCTAGGCCGTTTTGATGGTACTAGCTCAACAAGTAGTGCTTATCTGGACAAAGATGAACTCTACCCTACAAACTTTCGATGGTTTTATTGGTCGCAAAAATCCCATAAATTCAGAATATAACAAATCATCTTTAAGAAACAATTCCCTTCAACTTACGTTAGGCTACAAATTTGAATTGTGATAATTAGTAATCAGTAGGCTCCCACGATTCTGATAATCAGTTGTTTTTACAGAAAATATTAATTATTCAAAGATGAAAAAAATAGCAATTGTTTGGGTGTCAGCCATGTTGACAGGCTGCTCAACGGCACCACGAGTGGTTGCTGATGTAACAGAAATGTTGCCAAGCCAATCAGCAGAGAAGGTCGTGATATATGATATTGACAAAAGTGTGCCTGCTGAAGCAAGGGCTATCGGCAAGGTGAGTGTAACGGATGGTGGTATGACACCAACTTACAAATGCCTTTATGGGAACATGCTGACACTGGCCATAAAAAAAACTGCTGAGAGCGGAGGTAATGCCTTAAAAATCGACCAACACAAAACACCGAACTTCAGTTCCAGTTGCCATCGTATTTACGGCACTATGTATGTGATGCCTGACAGCTTGTTGAGTGGTGATACACGGTCTGTCATATTAGAGATGGAGGAAGAGAATGACAAGGAGTTGCTGGCAATGACTCACGAACAAATTGCCAGGAGAGAGAAGATGCTTGATAATCCGAAAGATATCGTCAAAATGAATATTGGCCCTTCATGGATTATATCAGAGATAGCGACTCCCCAACAAGTATATAAATCAGAGACAGGTCTTGGGGTCGGTGTCGACTATCAGCATTTTTGGAAATCGGGCTTTGGCATTGGCATTAACTACCTGTACCATTCGACAACCTTCAATGAGAGAGAGAGCATTAAGATGCATTATGTTGGTCCAAGTGTTGTCTATGGTATCAAGTTGGGGGACAGATGGCGTCTGGACGTAGCCCTTGGTATAGGCTATTCTGTCTATAAGGAGGTGTATTATGGCAATATGTTTGGAGATAATTCTGAATCGAATATTGGAGTCTTGGGGCAGTTCGGGGTCGAACACATGTTTTCAGACCGCATAGGTATCGGCCTTCAGCTCAATACGTTTACCATGCGTATAAAGAGGCCTGACAATATAGATACCAGCAGATATGATTTCTATGGTATCAGGCGACTTGATGCTCTAATCGGCTTAAGGTATTATTTATAATCATTATTATATAATCATTAATCACGGGGGTGGCCCCCCGTGATTCTGCTATCTGATAATGATTTTTTGGTTGTTTTTGATGTACAGGCCGGGCTTGCTGGGCTTGCCAATGAGTTTCTGACCGTTGATGGTGTACCAGTTGTCACTTCTACCGTCATCCATCTTCCCTCTGACATCTTTAATGCCAGTACTGATCTTGCCGTCAATATAGTCGGGCAAGTAGTAGCCCAGATGGGGCGGCTGGTTGTAGGCCGTGTTCTGCCAGCAGATGCCCATACGATAGGTGTGGTCGTGCATCAGGGTGGGTACACGGTATTGGGTTGGTGTTGCGGTCGTGTAGATGTTCAGTGTGGAGTTATCCTTGGTGCTCCACAGAATCAGTTCTTCGCGCCAGTCACCGAAAATGTCAGCAGAGAGACAGGGTGTTGCTTTCGAACCATTGCACGACGAAGGACTGCCCAAATTGGAAATATCCGCACCACCAACGCCTAACGTGTTGCTGCCGTATTTCGTAATAGTATTGCCGTCAAGCAATTCGTCCAGCAAGTCACCATCCCAGTAGATACGGAAGTTCATGGAAGGCATAGAGGTAGCTACTTGCTTGCCGGTCTGTGCGCTGAAAGGATTCTGGTTGCGCTCGGTAGTTTTCTCTTCTCCACCGTATGATGACCAGAATTCATAGCCACGATTGCCGGCTACGATGTCACCCGCCATGCCGCGTCCGTTATCTGCTCCGGAAGGACCGCCCTTCCAGATAATCTCGCCAGTAGCAGCATCGTGCAGATCCCAGGAGTAGGTGCCTTGTTCTTCGTGCACGTCGAAGAGTTCCAGTCCTGGACGGTCGGGGTCGAGGTCTGCTAAATGGATTGCATCGCCATGACCGAAGCCGACAGCATAAAGCATCTTGCCGTCGTCGTCAAGAGCTGCTGAACCCCAGATGACTTCATCTTTACCGTCACCGTCGACATCGGCAATCGACATGTTATGGTTGCCGTTGGCATACATCGTTCTTCGTCCCAGTCCCGACAGACAGGTTGGACCGGTGTAGGTTGTCGTCTGGCCTTCGGCATTCCTGACCTTATAGGTGGTCTTCGTGTCGGAGCTGTGCAACCAGCGTGTCGTCAGTTGCTGACCGTCGAAGTCGACAGCCCAGATATAGGCATAGGTATAATAGCCGCGACAAAAGATTCCGCTGGGGCGCTGGTCAGGGCCTGCCAGATACGCTGTGGCAGCCAGATAGCGTTCGCCACGGTTGCCGTAGTCACCCTTGTCGTTCTTGCCGCTACGGTCGTCCCAGTTGAAGGTGCCTGCAGCCTCGCTCAGTTCTGCCTTAGCGTTACGGTTTGGCCAATAGGCAATGGTGTGAATGGCTGCACCCGTCTCACCGTTAAAGACCGTCAGGTATTCATGACCGCTATTGATGCGACCGGCACTGGTGCGGTGATCCTTCGTATTGTTGGCAGCCTTGATCTTGTCGTCGGTAGCGGCTTGATTGACGTAGTTGCCTTGTCCGTCCTTCGAGCCAGGTGCCGTCTTACACATCAGTTCTGCCTTGCCGTCACCGTCGTAGTCATATACTTGGAATTGCGTATAGTGGGCTCCGGCACGGATGTTGACACCCAGGTCAATGCGCCATAGTTTGGTGCCGTCGAGTTTATAGCAGTCGATATAGACGTTGTCCGTGATGCCTCCCTTGGAATTGTCTTGTGAGTTGCTTGGATCCCATTTGACGAATATTTCGTATTCGCCGTCACCATCGACATCACCCACCGAACAGTCGTTGGGTGAGTAGGTCCCTCCCTGAGCTCCCGTAGCCGGACGGTCCAACTTCAACTTCTTATAGAGTGCTGTCCATGCCTTTGTGACCTTTGAGGTCTCTTTCACCTCTCCATTGACCTTCGTGATGACTTGATAGTCTGCTTCAGAAGGTGCATCCACGTCTATATAGTTGGTGACTTTCAGGTCTGTGGCTATGGTAACACCATTGCGAAGCACATCAAAACGTGTGTCCTCACTGTCTGTCCCTAAGAAGCGCCAACTGATAAAGTTGCCGTCATCATACACGGCTGGTAATGCCACGATGCCGCGATCCAACTTCTCCATTTGGCTTTGAGGCGTTATTTGAGCATGTCCGCCAATGGCTGTGATGGCCATGAGTGCTATCAGGTAGATTCTTTTTCTCATGATGCTTATTATTTCATAATCTTATATGTCTTTCCATTCTTGCGCACGATGTTCAATCCCTTTTGCAGAGCAGGCAGACGACGTCCGCTGAGGTCGAAGAAGGCTTCAGGGGTGTCGATGGCAGAACTTTCAAGCAAGGTGATGGCCGTGGGTAGCTTGCCGTTAATGTAGTCTGGCAAGTAGTAGCCCAGATGCGGCGGCTGGTTATAGGCCGTATTTTGCCAGGCTACTCCCATACGATAGGTGTGGTCGTGCATCAACGTAGGCACGGCATACTGGGTAGGTGTCCATGTTGTGAAAATCATAATCTCTGAGGAGTCTTTCTTGTTCCACATCACGAGCTCCTCACGCCAGTCGCCAAGGATATCAGCCTGCAGACAAGGTGTAGCCTTCGTGTAATTAGCTGTCTGAGCGTTGTTATAGGTGGTGCTGTAGAACGAAACGACATTAGAGAAGCTTGAACCATTCCATTTGGTGATGACAGGCTCTGCATGGGCTGTCTGTGTCCAGACATCTCCGCTGTATTTGTAGCTGCCATCTAAGAGCTGGTCTTGGATAGAGCCATCCCAGTAGATGCGGAAGTTGACAGAGCAGTTCTTGATATTGGTGGCCTTGCCCGTGAGAGCAGAGTAGGGGGTACGAACATCACTGGACCAGAATTCATAGCCGTCTTTACCCGTCAGGTCGCCTGCCATACCACGACCATTATCAGCATCTGCAGAGCCGCCGTGATAGAGAATCTCGCCAGTACGGGCATCATGTAAATCCCATGAGCCATGTGTGGCGGTCAGTTTTTCTTCATGGACATCGAAGACTTGATATCCTTCACGATCGGGAATCATCTTACCGACATGCATAGCATCGCCATGGCCGTAGCCGGTGGCATAGAGCAGGGTACCGTCGTTGTTCAGGGCTCCTGCGCCCCAGATAATCTCATCGCAGCCGTCACCATCGACATCGGCAATAGACATGTTATGGTTACCATTTCCATAAAGCGTGTTGCTGCCCACAACGCCACCACTGGTGTCCGTACTTTTAACGCCGCCGGTATTAGCGGGAGCCGTCTTAACGGGAATGCGCTTCAACTGGTCACCATCGATGGTATAGGTTAGTCCAGCTTGTCCGTCAGCCCATTGGGAGGCATATACCAGCCATTGCGTAGTACTGGGTGAGCAATGCAGCCATTCTGTATGCAGACGACTGCCATCGAAGCTGACAGCCCATACATAGGCTTTGGTATAGTAGCCGCGACAGAAGATGCCGCAGGCTGGTTTGTCAGCACCGTTGATATAGGCTACAGCGCCAAGGAAACGTTCAGAGCGACCACCATAGTTGTCGCCCCAGAAACCATTAGGATAGGTGCTGACTTTACCTAGTTCTGAACCACCTTCAGTTGCACTGCTGCCTGATGAGGTCTTACTGCCTGTACCAGCACGTCCCGGCAGATACCAGGTGGTATGGATGGCGCGACCTGTCAGACCCTCGAACACCGTCAGGTATTCAGGTCCCTCCAAGATATGTCCACCGCTGTTACGGTGATCTTTGGTATTGTCGTGTCCCTTGATGGTCTCATCGGTAGCAGCCTGATTGACGTAGTTGCCCAGTCCGTCTTTCGAACCAGTAGCTGTCTTGCACATCATCTCTGCTTTGCCGTCGCCGTCAAAGTCATAGACCATAAATTGGGTATAGTGGGCTCCATCGCGGATGTTCTTACCAAGGTCGAGACGCCATAACAATTGACAATTTGACGATTGACTATTTACAATTTTATAACAGTCGATGAAGGTATTGCCTGTGTCTCCATGACTACGGGAGTTATCCTGGGCGTGAGTAGACTCCCATTTGAGAAATAGCTCGTATTGTCCGTCGCCATCTACGTCACCCACACTCATATCATTGGGGTAATAGGCATAGGTGGCTGTTGTGGGACCTGTTGAGGCATCTGTATTCGACCAATTAGATATGGTGCCACCCTTCGGACGGTCAAGTTTCAGTGATAGGAACTTTTTCCCCCAGGGTGTGACCTCAGCAGAAGTCTCAATAGCAGAACCGTTGACATTGGTCACGACCTGGTACTTAGCCGTGGCTGAGCCTTGGGTGTCTTGATAGTTGGTCTTGGTAAGTCCGGAAGCAATGACCGAGCCATTACGCAGCAAGTCAAAGGTCGTGTTGGCCTTGTCGTCTGTACCAAGCAGACGCCAACTGATGAAATTAGCTGTTGTACTGGTTGGTACAGCCACGAGTCCGCGATCCAGTTTTTCCATCTGGCTGGCGGGAGTAACTTGAGCCTGAGAACCGATGGCCGTCAAGGCCATTAATGACATGAAAAAGAGTCTTAGTTTGTTCATATTGTAGTTTGTTTTGATTACTCGTATTATTTCACGCCGCAAAAGTACAAAAAAATCGGCACATCACCAAGTAATGTGCCGATTTAGTTCACTCAAACGTTTTAATTGGTCTTATTTGATAACTTTTCTGACAGAGCCGTCGCCCATCACTACGATGTTCAGACCACGCTGCAGACCATTCTGGCGGATACCGTTGAGGTTGTAGATAGCCTTCATGGTCTTATTGCTCTGATGGCTGACCGTCTCAATGCCAGAAGCAAATGCTTCATATTCATCGTCATACTGTTTCTTCAACTCCAATGACTTCTCACCAGTATTGGCAATATAGATGTCGTAGATCTTCGGGCCACTAGCGCCATTGCTGGGCTGGGCTACACGAACATATACCTCATCGGTACCTGTATATGAAACAGACTCAAGTTTCCACAGACGGCTATAGCCTGTCTTTGTAAGTGTGTCACCAATCTGCTCCCAGTTTTTACCATCGGTAGATATTTGGATAATCAAAGCGCCACTGGCCATGTTATCAATCAGTACTACGTCAAATGGACCAGCATACTTACCCTTCGATTGAATAACTGCATTGGGAATTTCACCGGCATGGACGGTATAGAAACAAAGGTTGTTTTTTGTTCCCTTGAAAATGGTGTCAACATCCAGTGGAGTGGCAGGATATACGCCGGCATCGTTGTCACCGATAATATCTGTCTTACTTCCATCGTTATTCTGCCACAGCACGACTTGACCCTTGGTCATCGCCATCCACTGTGGATTCTCACCAGGTTCGTCAGATATAGTATAATCATTCTCAATCTTCTCGTCGATTTCGTCACCCGTTTCAGGATCAACAATCTTATTGCCAGTAAGCGTATACATTGAGTATGTATCCTTTGTGCCTGATGAGAACAGGCTACCATTGTTACTAAGAGTAGTCACATTGCCTTCTGCATCGGTCTTTGTCCAGCTGCTAGCAGTAAAGTGACCGATGATATCAGCAGTCACACGTGCATTCTTCACAACCACACGTTTGTGGGCAACCTCTGACCAAACAGATTCGCTAGCAATAGCATAAGCATAGATATCAGTAGGCTTGTTGACGACGAAAGGTCCAGTGTACTTATTAGACTGGTTGGTTTTCGTTGATCCGCTGAAATTATAATAAATTGGCGTATTATCATCAGCAGATTCACAGGTGATAGTAACGGTTGTTTTACCATCCATATAATCTGCACTGATGACGGGAGTCTTGGGCTGCTCTTTAATGTCAATTTCCTTTGCAGTAACAGAACTTAATAAGTAGCCTTCTGCAATAAGAACAGCTTTTAAGGTACAGGGTTCTGTAACATTAATAGTGTCAGTGTATTCAGTACTCTGCTCTGTGGGATCACTACCATCCAGCGTGTAATAGATATGAGGTTTGTTCAATGTCTTAGCTGCTGTCAGAATAATGTTTGTATTGAGGTGCTTGTATTCCAATACGATACCAGGTGATGGGGCTGACGTGATGTTTGATTTCGAACTAATCAGCATATTCACTGCATTATCGACTATTTTACTTGCATCCTCAGTTGCTCCTTCGCCATAAGGTAGATAGATATAGCCGTTGTGGTCAATATTGTGAAGATGTGAAACAGCCATCTCACCACTCATATCGGTGAGGGGCATAGCATCTCCATCGAAGTATTCACCCAGTTTAATACCATTGATGGGTGTTGTTGACATTGTGATGTATTTGATGCCATCTTCTTCTAGTATTTCGATGCCGTTCAGTAAGGTGTGCTTCTCGTTCTGAACAATACCAAGTGGCATGTCGAGTGCGATAGCTTCTCCATAACCCCAAGCAGAATATAGATTTGAATTAAAATTCAGTGTTGGCGTGAATGGTAGAGCCTCTTTGACTACTGCAACCGAAGCATTGTCACTAGGAATATTAGCACTAATTACCACCAAAGAGTAGTCTTTCAGCTGTTCAGCTGTCAACGTGGTGTTGGCTACATCGATGCTTGTCACCTCTGTCTGTTCGCGTGCTTTAAGACTTGCAACATAGCTGTCTTCTGTACCTGAATAAAGATAGGCAATCTTACTAGTATTGGTAGGATCACCCTCTCCAATAACGATGCTATAAATATGGAAACCGTTTGTTGCCTGAATCTTTAGGCTTGAAGTGGTAGACTCATTGTTAATAAGAGTGACGGTAGTGACTTCCCCATGACTTTGCCATTGCTTTTTGCCATCAGCATCGGCAAAGTTACCAGAAACAACCTTAAAACCACGATCCTGTGAAGTATTGTGAGATTCAAACTGTATAGTTACATTCTCGCCCGCAGGAATTTCATTAATGGTAAGAGCATCCTGCGCCTTGTTACCATTCAGCCACAAGAACTTAGAGCCGACAAAACCACCTGCGGGATTACCATTGCCATCTACGCGGTCGTAAGCAAAAACTAGATGTTTGGCACTTGTCTGATGGAAAGAAAGACCTGAGGTTTCAGGAACTGTCCAGTCAGCCCCATCGACAGTGATAGTCAAGGGCCCTTCTTTACGGCCATTGCATTGAATAGCACCAGTTGATTCGTCTGTCCAGCCAGCCGCTTTCAGGTTTTCAATAGTTGTTGTAGAGAATCCTTTGGTAAAGTCCCATGTTCTACGGATACCGTCTTGCGCACTGGCTCCTATTGTCAGCATGGCAAACATGACTAAAGTAAATAATTTTTTCATACGCTTTAATAGTTTATTTAGTAAAATGATTAGTTTTCGGGTGCAAAGGTACAAAAAAAGTTGGATATACAGCCAATGTATCCAACTTTTTTTGATGTAGTAGAAATATTGTGTTACTTTATTGTGTTACTTTATCACCTTGCGGATGGTTCCATCACCCATCACCACGATGTTCAGACCGCGCTGCAGACCATTCTGGCGAATACCGTTGAGGTTGTAGATGCCAGTAGTGGTCTTATTGTTATTTGCTTTATGTTCTGTAATGCCTGTTGAAATCAGTTCCAAAGACTTCTCTCCTTGATTTGCAATATAGATGTCGTAGAAGCCTGCTTTCGAGTTGTTATCACAGAGATAGGCACGGACATAAACTTCTTCAGCACCTTCATAGCTGCGGGTGAAGTTACTAGTCAGACGGTTCCTGTCTTCAATCTTTATTGTGTCGCCAAGTGTCTGCCAGTTGCTTTCCCAAATGTTGCCATCGGTAGCTACCTGCAGTACGATGTTATGACGGGCCTGACTGCCAGGCTTGATGATGCTACCCACGTTGATGATAACGTCGAAGGGACCAGCAAACTTTTGTGTGGTCACAATATAGGCATTGTAGGGGAAGGTGGCATCAGCAGGTACGGTGTTCTTTTCTGCTAAGTTAACGATGGCCTTTGTTGTCGGGAAGTAAGGGTTGTTGTCGTCAACAGTAGCAAAGTTGTATCCATCGCTATTGCCATAGTTTACGCCAGTGGTGAGATTTTCCCAGTCGACCACTTGACCACGTGAGCGGACCATCCAGCCATTCTCGAAGTCCTTAGCCTCTTCTGGATTCATCTCTGTATAAGTCTTCACGATTTTCTCATCGCCGGTCTCTGGGTCGGTCCCCGTCTCTTCTGTATAAACATCGGGGTTATAGAAATTATATGTGGTCTTGCTTTTGCCCCATGAGAAATAGTAGCCTGTAGATGTACTGCCATCGTTGTATTCTGCAGCGTTTGCATCCATATGAGCTAAAACGTCAATGCGAACCTTTGGATTATTAATAGCCACGGTCTGTGAAGATAATTCTGAATTAACAAAGCCTTCTGCAGCTGTAAAGGCATAAATGGTACGACCTACGATGCTGATGCAAATGGGCTCTTTGTAGATGCTTGATTTCGCAATATCCTCGCTACCATCGTAATTATAATAAATGGTGGCATCAGCCTGATTGCTGCTTAAGGTAACATTTGTGCTGCCAGGGACTTGTTCCATACTGATGGTTGGTGCTGCCATTTGCTGGCGTAGATCAATATCCTGTGAAGTAACTTCACTGAGTGTATAGCCTTCAGCAACAGCTACAGCTTTAACAATAATACCTTCTGTAGAAATCTCAAAGGGCTCAGAATAAAGCATACTTTCTTCAGTTGGCGTTGAACCATCCAAAGTGTAGTAAATAGAAGGTTTGTCATTGGCGCAAGTCAGATTGACTGTTGTCTTCAAATTTTTATAAGTCAGCTTGATGACAGGTTGCGAAGCTGCGGTAATCTTGGACTTTGACTGGGCAGCCATCTGAATGGCATTGGTCAGTATGGTCTTAGCATCGTCAGTAACATCCGTGCCATTGAATGGAATATAGATGTAGCCATTGTGGTTAATGTTATGGGTATGGATGGTCACCACTTCGGGATTCTGAACAGCAGTTGCTACCACTGCATCATCTGCGAATTTATCAGAAAGAGTAAGACCTGTGACAGGAGAGCCATTATTAATCATGAAGAATGAAACACCATCACTTTCCTGAAGCGTTGCGTCGCGGAATAATTTGTGATTGGCATCAACAGGTTCGATGATAGGCATATCTGTGTTGATAGTCTCTCCATACCCCCAAACAGGATATAGAGCAGGATTCAGATTGACAATAGGTGTCCAAGGCTGAGCATCCTTCAATACACCAACTACGGCATTGTCAGCAGGAATGCTGGCTGCGATAATAGTGGCATCATAGCCCTGCAATTGGTCAGCAGTCATTGACGTGTTCTTGACATCAATGGCGTCAACCTGATAGTTCTCGTTAGCCTGTGCAACGGTCAAGGCTGCATCTGTTGCGTCCGAATACAAATAAGCAATCTTTGACTTTTGGTCAGCATTGCCCACCTCTATAGAGTAAATGTGGCAACCATTCGTGTTGTACACCAAAATGTCAACTTCTTCTGTAGGTTCAACACCTGCAGGCAGAATCCAGTCTTCCCAAGTGTATTTGGCTATGGTGGTTGGCTTGAAAGACTCACCGATTTGATTGGCATCATCTGTTACACTGTTCACAAATAATGATACACCGCGAGCATCAGAGGGCTTGTGTGACTCTGCTTCGATAGTTATTTTCTGCCCAACTTTCACTTTTGGAATTGTGAAACAGAGAATACGGTCACTGGCTTTCTTGGCATTACCGCCTCCAAGCCAAAGGTACTGTCCGCCTGCGTATTCACCGAGGGAAGTAGAAGGATAGTTGACGGCAATGGCCAGTGAACGGCGGTTCACGTAACTGCTGTTAAATACTAGCCCATCTGTCTCTGCAATTGTAACACCGTTGGCTGTTAATGCACCGCCTACGCAATTATCATTAGAATATGACCAAAAACATTTGCCATCAGTTGGATTGTCGCCATTGGCTTTCTCAATGTCCGACCATGCACCACCCGTGACTCCTTTGGTGGCTTCAGCTTGTAGGTTGGCAATAGTTGTTGCACTCCAACTGGTGAAGTCCCATTTGCGATAACTTTGTGCGCTAATAGATGTGGCAACAATAAGTGCCAGCACTGCTAAAGTAAAAAACTTCTTCATACGCTTAATAATTTATTTGGTATAATATGATTAGTTCCTAGGTGCAAAGGTAATGATTATTTTTGAAATATGGTGTAAAAAGACCATAAAATATAGTAAAGAAGTCGGGAAGTAGAAATATACTCCCCGACTTAATGACTATTTGTGGTTTAATTTACTTAACAACATATTTCTTGCCGTTGATGATGTAAAGGCCACGTGACAGATTCTTGCCGTCCATCTTCACACCTTGCAGGTTATAGATGCCCTGCTTTACAGTATTCTTCACATTCTCATTTGATTCAACGGCCTTAATGCCATCAGGCGATGCAACCTCCTGCTTAATCAGCCATACCATCTCCGACAGGCCCCAGTAAGCATTTTGCAAATCCTGTGCGGTCGTAGCCTTGTTAGCGTCATTAATGAATCTCTTGATCTTGTATGTCAGGAAGCCCTTGACGGCATCTTCCTTATACTGGTTGATAAGACTCTGTCCTTCAGTTATCAAATCTGCCAGTTCTGCCTTCGTATCAGCAACATACTGATCAACACTCTTACCAACATAGAAGATCTTATTATCACCGAAGCCGAAACCATTCACGCCCTTCTCTGCAGCATTATCTACACACTCCAAGCCAAACTCAAGAACCTCAGGTTCCGAAGAAGTCTTATTGTAGAATACGGAATATGTCCACGGTGTGTATCCGTCAATAGTTGTCTCAGTCGTCTTATAGCCCTTGTTCTCACCAGGAGAAACACTCTTGTATGCTGGAACCACTGCAGCAGCGCCTTCGAGACCAAAGAATACATGTACAGGCGTGTCGTAATAAGTAGTGTCAACCGTTATCTGGATTTCATCGTCCTCAATAGGATCATAAACGAAGTCCGAAATTTCTTTTGCTACAGCCATAAACTGTGCTAAGTTATCATCAACACCATAGGCCTTGACACGATATTCATAAAGACCAGGCATTGTAACAGTAATCTTCTGAGTTGCCTTACCTCTTGGTGCAACCGTTGTTCCACGCCATGCATTCAGATGAACACCGCTCTCATAACGGTCACTCAGTCGAACCTGCCACTGCTTCATGTCAGCCTGACAATAGAGAATCCAGCCGTTAACCTCACGGGTTGTTTCAGAATCGGAATAGTTAGTGTCGGAAGTCCATGCTTCGAATCCACCATTAACAAGTGTCAAAGGAGCAGGGTTGGCGCGTGTAGAAGAAGGCATCTCATAGGCCAGTTTAGCTTCCTTAATATTTTCGATAGCCGCCTTAAATTCGTCTGTCTGGTTAACAGAAGAGATATTTGTAAGCAGAGACTTTGCATCGCTGATGGCGACCTTCAGAGCTGTACGCAGGTCTTCAGGCGAACTATTGTTAGCCTCGTTAGCCAGAGAAGCTTCACCCTTGTCAATCCAATCCTGCAACTCACCCTGGATAGCATTGGTGTTGATAACCCAATTACGGGCACGCCCCATGGCATTGACATTGTTCAGCAGGTCTTGATAAATATCAGTAAGTTGTTCAACGCCCTCTGGGGTCTGAGCAACATCTGAACTGCCATCTTCCTTAACATAGAGGAAAGAATTTGCAAATGCAGTATTGGCATCTTCAACAGCACGCTGCAGAGAATCCTGCTCCCACTTATAGTCGGTCAGTTCAACGGGATATTCATCAATACGCTTCTTCAATTCAGTTTGCTGAGTAATGATATTGCGTACAGCCTGTTCCCAACGGAGGACATCAGTTGATGTGCCAATCATACGGAACTGCGGATTGCGGAGACTGTAACGTCCACCCTTATTATCATCATAATTCGGGAACAGGAAACCAGCACGTACAGTATCGCCTTCAAGCACATCGGCAATACGATAATAACGCTTCCAATAGGTTCCACTAATAGTATCTTCAGCCATTGTCAGGGTATCCTTACCAACCCAGATAGACGGGCCGACAACAGGACGAGAGAAGTCTGAGCCATAGGGCTGAGAACCATTAGCAGATGCTACAGCCTGTGCTTCAATATAGAAGAAATACTTACCAGGCTTTAAGTCTGTACGCTCTACCATGACGCCCTTGCCTTGATGATTGTAGCTGGTCTGAATACCTGCAGAAAGCACATAACCGTCACCTTCTGGACGCTCAAGGCTACCATCGTTGGGTGAGAATCCCCAACGATCACCTAACGTCTTCCAAGAACCAATGACGGTAGCATTATTAAGGCTATTCCAGTTAACGCCACTACGCTTTGACCAGTCTCCAGACTCTGTGTCACCACCATTCAACTCCAAGAAGTTAGCAATTTCCTCCTCTACAGAAGAATTTACCATCTCAGTCGTCGCATCCTTGTCTTCAAGACTTGAAGGAGCCGCGAGCATACCATTTAAGATTTGAAGGACACTAGCCAACTGGTCCTTACCTTCCGTAAGACTCTCCTCAGCAAGCAACTGGTTGATATAAGCTACGGTACGCTCAAGAATACGGGTATCGTAGATTTCCTGAACTTCGTAGATTTCAAAACCGGTAAGCATCACGCCAGCTTCTACTGCACATGCATCAAAAACGAGGTATTCACCAGCCTCTATCGTTACGCTTTCCACAATTTGAGTCCACTCACTACTGAAAGCTTGGGATGTTGATACCTGTGTACCGCCATTAGGATTATCCTCCGCAGTGGGGAGTCCTTTTGGAGCACCAATATTTGCTGTACCATCATAGTTCTTAAAGAAATTGATGTAGTTTGTTCCGATAGAAGTGAAAGCATTAGATTTACTATTCAATTTCGATACGCTGGTATTTGCCGTATTATTACCACGAATCCAATAAGAGATAGCATACGTACCAGGACTCAATTGCCAATTACGGGTCAAGAAGATAGCAGGTTCGCCAGCATCAGCGTCTCGTGTGTTCTTAGAGGCTTTCAGACTTTCCAACACGTTTTCACCGTTAGGGCCAAGGCCTGTTGAGATCTTCCAGTTCTCAGAAGAAACAGACATGCCATCTTCGTCAGTCCAACCGGAAAAGCCATCTGCTCCTTCGGTAAAACATCCATTTTCCACTTGGTTAGCGGAAATCACCTTAAACTTTCCACTGGCAGAATAAAGATAGTCGCCGATATTATAGGCATAAGCCCCTATCGTACACACTATCGCCAATAGTTGTAAGAGTAATCTTTTTTTCATACGATAAATGTTTTAGTTATAAAAAATATTATTTGCAAATATACATTGTAGTTGGGTGCAAAGTTAATGATTTTTTGGGAAAAGAAAAAGAAAAACAAAAAAAAATTACGGTGAATTACATTGTTTTTATGCAATTCACCGTAAAATTAACATTTTTAGCGGATGACAACCGTCTCAGTAGTCGTATTGCGACCAACAATTACTCGGACGATGTATGTTCCAGATACGACTCCAAGTTTCTTGACCCCTGCACGGATCTGACGTCGTAAAGATTGGAAGGATCCAAGGCGGATGCCAGTTGTCGTGAATACCTCACAGTCGACCTGTGCATCAGCAGCAATCAGGCTAATAGCTGATGGAGTGTCTGTGACACGCAGCACACCAGACAGTTCCAAGTCAGTAGTATCCCAAAAGAGGCCCGAGGGCAATTGTGGCAACGACCACGATGGTGTACCGCCAAAGTCTTCGGCTGTCCACAACGTAAACATATCGCCTGACTTAGGAAGATAGGTGCTACCTAATGTCACGACAACTGTACCGTTCATCGTCAGTGAGTTGGCCTGTAGCTTTGAATACCGGTCTGTGGAATTAATGACGAAGGAAACGTTGGCGTTCTTAGCCACATTGATGTTTCCTGAAGCTGTGAGAGTTCCTATCGACATATCGCCATCCATGTCTATATAATATAGCGATAACTGAGAACCAGACTCTAATGACAATGATGACAACTGCCCATAACCAATGACCTGTGCCCCGTCCATGACCGTAAGTTTATTCTGTCCAAGGAGCGACTTTGTCGTGAAGAACGACAAAGTACCATTCTTGACCGTCAATGGAGCTGTTATCTTTCCAGCTGACAAAGACATTGTACCCGTACCACTCTTGATAACAGGAGACGTAGTAGTGAAATTGGCCGTAAAATCTTTATTATTACTACCAATAGTGTAAGTACCTCCTCCTGCTAATGTACCTGAACCTGTCACAGATCCGAGTTCTACATTATAATAGGTTGACGAGTTCGCAGGATCTGCGTTCGAGAATGTCACGCCACTATTTAAACGCAATGTAGCCTTCGGCATACCTTTGGAATTAGTGAAATTAAATGAAGGGTCGTAACTGCCACGTTTCTGCAGACCTGGAACAACCGTTCCTTCAAACTTACTCCAGTCGCCCTTGAAGTAGCCTCGTACACCTGCGGCTATAACAGTAAACGTACCTGAACCGGTTAATGATCCTGTGTAGCTACAGCGTGGATCACACAACAGGGTACCAGATTTACCCTCTGGAACTATGAAATTAGCAGAGTTGGTGGCATACGCATTCTGATTGTTTGGATCGTTAAGCGTACCACCTTGGAACTCAACGGTACTTGGAAGCTGAACAACCATATTGCTATTGAGAATGGTATTGACAGCCCCCTCAGCAATCAGCAACTTGCTAATATCCATTGTCGTTGAATTCAGATTAAAAGCTCCATTTCCTTTTTTGATAAGCGTATTACCTGCACCTCGCAAGCTACCATTTTGTGTAAATGTAACCCCAGAAGGAATTGAAACGACAGCATTTCCTTCACCAACATTGATACGCTGATTGCTGGTAGACGTTGTCTTTATTTTAAGCGTAGCACCTTGATTAATAGTTATACGTTTCTTAGTATCTCCTAATGCTCCATAGTCGTTTCCCTCTGTATTGGCCATAGAAGATACTGTAAGGATACCTCCATTAATTGTGGTATAGCCCAAATGGTTGACACTATTAATGATGACTTCTCCTGCTCCATTCTTCGTGAGTGTCGGTTCTCCAACAATACTATCACCGTTAATGGTGAAGTTTTTGGTCTCGTTGTTAAAAATAATGGAACTCGGAGCTACATGACCCTTGACCGTAATGCTGGTCTGACGGGCATTGTCGTCAAATGTGACGGTGCTACCAGGTACAAAAACTGCAGATTGACCATCAGATCCGACAAAGTTAGCCGTTTCGTCTGTATTCCAATAAAGTCCTTCGGCTCCTGTCCATGTTAAGTCTGTGGGTTCATAGCCTTGAACTGTCAGTGTCAGTTTCCCGTCGGTATAAGCAAGTGTTGCTTTTTTGCCTGTCAGACCTTCCACGATAACATCGCTGATACTGCCTGTGATTTCGTCAATGGTACCCAGCGAGTATGTGCCTGCTGCAGGATTACCATTAATCTGGAATACAGGGGTATCATA
>JAEEGL014619167.1_pt1 | contig 34498 bp, 29 predicted proteins | sample 9134231 | NCBI WGS metagenome assembly JAEEGL01 (sample SAMN16246548, study PRJNA631951) | gut metagenome | biome: gut microbiome; feature: rumen; material: fiber-attached | host: Bos | place: Iran: Karaj | collected 2018-10
CCGCCCACGGTTCCTCCAAGAATGCCCACATTGTAGATGCGAGCCGAACCATTTGCTGTGCATGCTATAGCACCTGTGTTACCATTACCACTGATGGTCACGTCTTCTATCACCAAGTTCTTCACCGTCCCGGTAAGCGTCGTGAAAATAGGCACTGAGAGATTCTTGATGCGGTAAGGCATGTTCGTGGCGGGATCGATGGCCGCTTCTAAGGTGCCACTAAACGAGGCTATGGATGAGCCAAACGACGAAGCGTCAATGTCCGACTCGATGATATAGTTGCCACTGGAGCCAATGCTGCTCAACGAGGTAATGGAGGTTTGTGCCCAGCCAAATCCAGCTAAAAGCATCATAAAGAGTGCGATAAGGGAACGTTTCATATTGACGTTTTTATAAATTCACTTTTTTTAGAAAAAAACGTGCAAAATTACGATTTTTTATAGGAAAACGCCGTTAAAAAAATATAAAAAAGGTGACCAAATTTTGGCCACCCTTTACTATACCCTTATGGTGATATCTCTAAATCCTTAATTCTTAATTCCTAACAGTCACCCGCATCCCATCCGAGTAGGCTGTAAACTCAGGTGCATACTGGCATTGAATTAGGGCATAACCGTTGCTCAAATTTCCTTCCTTGGTCACATACATGCTGTATTCAAGCTGATGTGTGCCTTTCGAGAGGAAGTCAATAAAGAACTCCATATCGGTGTCGGTTGTGCTTTGGTAATACCACATTCCGTCACCGTAATGGTATTTTGAGATGACATTTTCAGGTTCGAAACCTGCTGCGCGGAGGTCTTTAACAAAGACGAACGACATGTCCTGCGGACTATTTATGGTAATCTTTACGGTGAGCTTGTCACCGACTTTCAAAGTGCGTTTTTCTATTGGGACGAGTGTCTTGCCCTTGTCGGTGACGGTCTCCACGAAAATCTCGCGTTGGATCTTGAAGCCCGACTCGTCGCTTTTGATTTCGTCAATAGGTACGAAATACTGACGGAAAAGGCCACCCCATACCAGGTGTCCAGTCGGGTTGTTGACGGTGAGGTGGCGCATGTCTTTGGTGACCTCTTTGGTGTTCCAACGGCGTTGGATGAAGCCGGTGCCGGCCTCACCACCCTCGGTGCTGATGGCTTTGCCGCTGAAGCTCAACGTCACGTCCTTGCCATCTTCAAGCCAGTTGCTGCCGCGCATCAGCAGGGCGTAGATGGCGTCGGCGGTGGAAGCGGAGTTCTCCCACATATTGGTGCGTTTCTGCGTGAGCAGCCACACGCGTAGCTGGTCGAGCATCTCTTGGTCACCCTCAATCTCGGCAAAGGCCGCCATGATGTTGGCATGGGTGGCGATGTGGGAGATGAAGCTGAAATATTTCTTGGGCCAGTACATGCCTATCTCGTCATTTTTCTGGGCGCATTCCTTGAATGACTTGATGATGAGCTTGGCGGTGTTCTCGTGGCCGGTGCGGTGGAGCACCAAAGCTGCGTAGGAGCGTTGGTTGAAGTTGAAAGAAGTCCACTGCCCCTTGTCGTCCAAACGGTCGAGGTAATATTTCTTTGCTGTGTCGAAGTCTTTGTCGGAGTTTTGCACCTCGAAGAAACTCAGACCGTAGAGCTCTTGCAGGGTGAAGCTGCCGATGCCCCAGTCTTTCTTTTCTTTAAGCATCTCGCGGTAACGGTTTGCGATGTCGTTTTCGATGAATCGAACGGCATTCTCACAGATGCGCTCGGCCTTGCGCTGGTCGGCTTGGCTCATCGACTCCCAAACACCCATTTGTTTGAGACGGCCGAAGCCCATGAGAATATTGGCGGTGATATAGGGACTTTCGGGCATACCAGGCATCCAGGGCCATCCTCCGTTGTACTGCTGCTTGTTTTCAAGGAAGTCAAGGGTGGATGACAGTTGTTGTTTCAAGTTGTTGAGGTCGAAGAGGTTGGCGATGCGGGAACGTTGTTCGCTCTCGCTCTTGGCTTCGAGTACCCAGGGAGTCTCTTGTAACATGATGGCTTTCAGGTCTTGGTCTTTTTCAAGTTGCGACAGCAGGGCGTCGGGGGTCTCGATTTGCCATTTCTTGATGTAAGCCAGCAGGTTCGGGATATGGTCGGCGATATAGGCCGAGAGGCTGTTGGCATAGAACACATAGAAAGCAGTCTCGGGTCGGTCGGTCCTGACATTGGCGAGGTAAGGCAAACTCTGTACGGCGTACCACACAGGGTTGGTGCTGAAGTTGAGCGTGAGGCTGTAGTCGCGTTCGTGGCTCTTTGGGTTGGCGATGGCCTCGAAGTCGAAGGTCTTCTCCGTGTTTGCCTTCACGGTGATGGGCAGTGTCTGGGTGAGGAAGATCTCGCTGCTGAGCACAGGCATGAGATGCTGCTCAGCGTCGCTGAACTGTCCGGCATAGGCGGTGAAACGGAAAGCGAGGAGGCTGAGGTCGTATTGGGCGGCCACTTTCCAGCGGACTTCCTTGCTTCGTCCGGGGGCAATTTGCTCCATGTTGATGACGGCATCGGTTTTGATGAGGTCGATGGGCTTCATCGTAGCAGCGTCGAAGATTTCTAACTTGGCTTTTGGTGTGACAGCCTCATCGCCGGTGTTGATGACGTTGGCGACGAACCAAAGCTCATCGGTGTCGTACATGTAACGTGGCATGTCGGCCATGATCATTACGGGTTTGGAGGCCTTGAACTCGTATTCCTTGTAGCCGGTCTGGTTTTCTTTGGTGTAGGCCAGCATCATGAGTTTCCATCGGGTGATGGCGTCGGGCAGGGTGAATGTGAAGGTGCTGCTGCCATCGGCGTTGGTGCGCAGGTTGGGGAAGAAGAAAGCGGTCTCGTTGAAGTTCTCGCGGAGGGCGGGTTCGGGTTCTTCCTGTTTGGGTTGGTTCTGACTGCCCTGTTCTTTAGCGTTGCTCTGGATTTCAGCATCTTCTTCGATGCTTTCTTCTCGTGCGCCCATATCCGCGGTAACTAATGCGGTTTCATATATGGCATTATTGATGGAAGCTGGCTCTGCATCCGCTATGCCTGTCGAGAGCGGCATCAGGCCGCCTTTCCGATAGTATCGGGAGCGATAGATCTCGAAAAAGGGGAAGTCGGAAGGCAGGTCGTAGTTGAATAAGACAAAGGCGAAATAGTAGTCAATATAGGAAGAGGAGCTGATGAAGTTATGTCCGTCGTAGCTGAAGCCACGGCTCCAAACGCTTGAGGGCTTCATGTCGAAGTGCCAATAATTGCTGGCGAAAGCGTCAAGTGAGACGTCATACATGCCAGCGAGTAATGACGAGGTGATGTTTTTGTTTTGATAGTCCTTGACGTTGACGGTCCAAGTTTCTTCGCTGCCGGGGTTGAGTTTGTCGCGTACCGTGGCAAGACTGACGTTGAGGTCGAGGTTGTCGTAGGGAACACTGATAGCCTGACTCTGGATGTTGCAGGTGTTTTCTTTGACGAAGGCTGTCTTGAGATAGAGACCTCCCCGGTCTTCTTCTTTGACGGTATAGGTGATTGTCTTGACCTCGTTGTTAAGGGTAATCCATTGTTCCAGACGGACTTTGTCGCCATGCAGCAGTTGTACCCACACTCTGACGTTCTTGGCTGAGCTGCCGATGGTGGAGCGGAACACGTCACCGGGCTGCAAGGAGGTTTTGTCGGTCTGGTACCAGGTCATCGACTTGTAAGGCATGGCGTGTGCGTCTTTTTGATAGACGCTGAACTCTTTGGCGGTGACGGCAAGCGGATCGTCGAGGCTCTTAAGCTCGATATAATATTTGCCAGGTGTCAAAGGGGTCTTGCCGGGATAGAAAGAGGTCTTTTCGTTGATTTCCACTTCGTCCTCAAAGACGAGGGTCTTGTGTTGCATCTTGTAGTTGCTGCCGTTGAAGCTGAAGAAGGGGAACTTGGCTTTCAGCTCTTCATCGCTGAGTGCTTGCCGGTCGAGGGATATGCTTTGCCTGTTGGCTTCGAAATAGTCGATACGGTCGGACTCGTCGAAGCGGTAGATGAGACGTTTGACGCGGCTCTTGGCGGGTTGCCCGTTCATGTTGACCACTTCGATGTTGTAGTCGCTGATGGCAGATTGCTCCACCAGGCTTGGAATACTGAGGCTGATGGCAATTTCATTGTAGCCAGCGCGGATATAGTGTGTGTCGCTGTGGGTCTCGCCTTGGGCACTGGTAGCGGTGACTTCGATCTCGTAAGTGAACACAGGCTGCTGCTTCGGCTTGGTCTTCAGCGAAGGTTTGAGGTTGAAGGTGATGTGGAATTTGCCGTTCTCGTCGGTGCGGCCTTTGCCGAAGGCGATCTGTTCATCCTCGATAGGCGGGTACCACCACCACCAGCAACGCCAGGGGAAGCTGGTCTTGCGCACAATGCGGTAGCTGTACTCGATGTTGTCAAGGCCGAAGCCAGCCAAAGCACTCACGCTGCCCGTGACGGTAACATCTTCGTTGAGCTTGTATTGCTCTTTGATTTTCTCAAAGCCGATTTCGAAGGTGGGACGTTTGTACTCTTCCACTCGGATGTTCGTGCTGCCGTTGTTTCCTCTGAGTGTGAAGGATCCATTCAGCAGGTTGGTTGGGATGACGAAGGAACCGTTGAAACCACCGTATTCGTCGGTAGTGAACTTGGCAGAGGTGATTTCCTGCCAGTTGGCATCCATGAAACGAATGTTCTCGCTGCCGTTGGTGATCAAGCTCTGTTGGTCGTTTTCGTGATGTGTCATGATACCCTTGAAATACACCGTCTGCCCTGGACGATAGATGGCGCGGTCGGTGAAGAGGGTAGTGTTGTCGTATGTCCTGCTATAGCGTGACGACGTTGGCAAGTTGAAGTTGTTTTGGGATAACAGGACATCTTTGCCTTTTCTCAGTGTGATGTTGAAAGAGACGATGCCGCTCGTGTTTTGAGCCAAACCATTTTTGTCGGTCTTCAGCGTTTTATGGATGATAATGGTGTCTTTCTTTGTTTTGTAGTCGTATGTCTTGCTGGTGATTTCGACGGTGACATCCTTGACGGGTTGTCCTGTTTTGCGGTCAAGGACCACGATGTCGAGGCTATGATGGTTGCCGTTGGTGACAAAGCTCAACGATGAGACTTGGAAAGGAAGTACCACAGTTTGGTTGTCTTTGGCATCGTTGCTGGTTTTGGCCACTAAGTAATAGATACCTGCATCAAGAGGTGGCATGGCAAGAAGGGTAGAATGTGTGCGGTAGTCGGTCTCGGCAGGGAGATCGGATAGTTGACGGTTCACGGGAGTTTTCTTGTATAGCTGTTCAAGAAGCTCATTCTTTCGGTATCTGTTGAATCTCTGATAAGACCTAAATTCTTCTTCCGTGACACGGTAAATCATCAGTTCGGGGTGTTCCACGTTTCTGTATTCGAGCACGATGGGGATGTTTTCGCCAGGCAGTTGCATTTGGTTGAACGTAACGTTGACGTATGGTTCGGTGAGGTATTCGGCGGTGCGTTCGCAGTTTTTGCTGTTGTCTGGATAGTCGGCGATGGTTTTTTGGCAGATCTCCATAGCTTGACGGTAGTTATCGAAGAAGCTGCTGTCGTTTGGGCTGTTTTCGTATTGGCTGATCAGGCTGTTGGCGAGAGCATTGGCAAGGTCGGGGTAGAACTTGTTTCCGACGTTATCTTTCATCATGACGCGCAAGGCATTCTGGTATTTCTCGGTCTCGTTGAGGATGCCGTTGACAAAGAGGTATCTTTTGTAGTTGTTATAGAGTCCGCATACTGGATTTTTCGTCATGTTGAAGCTGATGAGCTGCTGGAAGATCTTCAAGCATTTGATGATGGGCTTGTCGCTGTCACCCAAGTCGGCTTTGATGAAATCTTTGTCGTTGAGCCACCATAGGTCGGTGTTCCATGCCGGGTCAAGGTCATCGGCAGACTCAGCTTCGTAGTAGTGTTTGGCCACACGGTGGAAGAGGAAGTCAAAGAGAGTGGGTTCATAATCCACATATTCGCCTCGATTGCTCTCAAAAAGACAAAGGTAGTCTTTGGTGTCAGTGTTTTGCAGCTGTTTCACGGGTTTGAGAGCTTCGTCATAGTGTTGGTCAATCAAGTCGAGAAAGGTTTGGCGATCCCAATATTTCATCTCTTTTGTGCTTATGTCACCGTCAATAGCCTGATTGTTGATGATATTGTATTGGTTTTCATCCAAATATGAACTATAAGACTCTGCGATTTGGCAATGTAGAATAGCACGGTTTATTTCGTCAAGGGTCTCAAGTTTGCTTTTGGCGAAATTAATGTAAGCTTGGTCTGGATCATCTTCCACAGTCAATTGCATCACTTTCTGCCGATAAAGAAAAGTTTTAAGCAGTTGAATCTGGTTGTTGTCGTCAACAGCCTGTTTCTCAATAGTATTGAGCACTTTCTCTGCGGATTCGGGAAGGGATTCCCGGATGTGTTTTTCAAATTGATTCCACAATGTTTCGTAATCGTTGTTGTTTGGGTTCTTATTAATCATTATTTCGTTGTTGTTTAATAGTTTGAAGGAAAGCATCGTTGTTACGGTGAGTAACAATGCCGCAATGATGAGTTTATGTTTCATAACTGTATTTTTTTGACAAAGATAATCAATAACAAAAAGCGTGCAAAAATATTTTCGTACTTTTGCGGTTATGAAAAAGGAGATGGAAAATTTCGAGTTGATTTTTAAGGAGGCCATGTCGAGTGAAGTGGTCTCGATGGATGAGGTTATGGCCTACGTGGCGTCGGCCAAAGGCAAACGTTTGCGTCCGACGTTGGTTTTTTTATCCGCAAAGCTTTTCGGGGAGGTCACTGAAACCACACGTCGCACGGCTTTGTTTGTGGAGATGCTACACACGGCCACGTTGATACATGACGATGTGGTTGATGGCTCAGATGTCCGTCGGGGACAGGCTTCGGTAAATGCGCGTTGGGACAATAAGACGGCGGTGTTGGCAGGGGATTTTCTTCTCTCAAAAGCTATGCTGCTGCTTTCCGATCCGACGGATCATTTGATTTTAAAGGAGATGCTCAAAGTGGCGATGATGATGGGAGAAGGGGAGTTGCTTCAGTGTTCCGCGTCTCAAAAAGATGTTATACAAGCGGATTATATAGATGTTGTCGAACGCAAAACAGCCCGTCTTATCCGCGCTTGTTGTGTAGGTGGAGTCCTGTCGGTAGTGGGGCAGGAGACAGAAGACGGGAGACAGAAGACAGAATTAGTAAGTGATTTCGGTCTCAATCTTGGCATGGTGTTTCAAATGCGTGACGACATCCTTGATGCCGACACCCCGGAGATTGCCGTTATGGCGAAGCGGTTGCTGCCGGAATATCTTGATAAAACGTTGAAGGCTTTGGATGCTTTGAGACCTTATATTATTAATCAAGATGCTTTGGAATCGTTGCGGGAATTGACGATGTTTTGCGCTACACGAAATATATGAGGGTGACCAAAAAGCCTTTTAGTCACCCTCTCATTATCCGTTTTAAAAAACCGTTTACTTGAAGGCGTTTTCGCTCAAGCCTTTACCGGTGATGGCGAGGTCCTTCATATAGCTTGGGACTTCCTTGCCAAGGTACTTATCGACGTAGATCTTGGCGAGGTATTGGCTCAACATGAAGCCGTGGCCGCGCAGGCCGACGAGCAGACCGACTTCAGGATCAACGATGTAACGTGGCTCCATATAGTAACCAGCCCATGCTGCGTGGAATCCGACGCTGGCGAGATTTGGAATCCAGTCGGCAAACACCTCACTGACGATTTGCAAGAACTCCTTGCTGTTGTATTTCAGGTTCTGGCGAGCCTCAAACGAGTCGCAGTCAGGCGAAGCACAGCCGATGATCTGGCCGGTGTGGCCAAATTGCTGGCCATAAACGGCGCTGAAGCCTTTGTAGTGACGGCGGTCGATGATCATGTCGAGAGAGTCGCCCTTAACGCCCATGTTAGGAAGTCGTCTGGTGATGAAGGCTTGGTGTTTCACGGGATACATCCTGGTGTCGATGCCAAGCATATCAGTGAATTTCTCCGCTCCCCAGCCCATCGAGTTGACGAAATGTTCGCAAGTGAACTCCACAAATTGTTTGTCGTGGGTGTGAACTAAGGCCACGTATTTGTCGCCTTTCTTACGCACCTCAAGCAGCTCGCAGTCTTCCATCAGCCGGCCACCATGCTCGATGGCGATGCCGCGCACATAGTCGATGGTCTTGCCAGGTGTCGCCTGCCAGCAGTCGTTGGAGATCAAGGCATGTGAATACACGTTGTTGTTCATGTTCCATAGCGGTGAGATCTCTTTCTGGAAGTCCTTCTTCTCAATCATATAGGCATCTGACCAAGCCCTTGAGGCATCCAAAGCTTTGTAGGTTTCTTCGTCGTGAACCAGATTGACATATCTCGTCATCTTGAAGCCGATGTCGTGTTTTGCTTGGTTGGCTTTGAAGATTTCGAGGTTATGGTTGGCGATGTCGGAGATGTCGGGGTTGGAGAATGCCGGACGGCCACCGCCGATGCAGCGCCAGGTGGAACCACGGTCGTAGTTGACGAGCACAGGATTCATGCCCGCTTCGGCGAAATACCTGAACAAGCTGGAGCCCGCCATGCCACCACCGGCGATAAGCACCTTCACCTCTTCTTTTTTTACATTGTTGTTGGTCGGGAACACATAGACCTCTTTGGCGTTGGCGTTATACACGTCGCCCAAGGTCACCTGAGCTGCCAAAGGCGCGCGCGGGGTGCTGTCGCCAGTGACCTCGATGCCATAGGAACGCAGTATCTGCTTGGCTCTTGGCACGCAGCGTTTGCCGCGGCACGGACCCATACCCATGCGGGTGATGTGTTTCAGCTCGTCAACAGAGATGAACTTGCGATCGCTGATGACTTTCAACAAGGTCTCAAGGGTCACATCCTCGCAATGGCAGACGTATGTCTTGGCTTCGACTTCTTTCAAAGGCTTGAACTCTATCGGTTCCGGGTAATTCTCTTTCAAAATAAGTCCCCTCGCCTCGATCAACTGACTTCTCTCTTCTGTATTCTTGCTCCTGACTCTTGCCACGTTGGTCTTGTTGTTTTTCTTGAGGATTTTCTCAACAACGCCTTCGCCCACCTTCTTGCCATTGTCATCGACTAAGAACACTTCGGCACCTTCGTTAACTTCATATTCCACAGGCAGGAAGAGAGTGTTTTTGTTCAAATCGTAGCCAAAGATGGCCAATCCCGGGCAGTGGTTCACGCAGTTCATGCAGCCGATGCACTTGTCGTAGTCGATGACTGGCACCGTGCTGGTACTTGACTTGGTGATAGCGCCTTGTGGACAGCTGAACGAGCATGGGTTACATGCGAATCCGTAAATACAGTCAGCAATTACGAAAGGTTTAGCTTTCATACGTTCTGCGTCTGGCTTGCGAGGCTCGTCAAGCACTCTCACGGGATGCTGTTGCGATTCGATATATTGTTTTGAGACCTCAAGATATTCGTCGTAATTGAATCTCATTCCGATGTTCTGTGCCACCTCGAATGCGGCTTGTTTGCCTCTCAGGACTGCACTGGTGCCTTCGCCGATGCGCACTGCGTCACCGACGCCGTAGGTGTTCATGCCGAACACTTGTTTGCCTTTTGTAAGCAACTGGCTGTCAGGAATCAATCCGGTGCAGATGTTGATAATGTCGATGTCATCGATAACCTGCTCGGTGCCTGGGATAGCCTTGAAGTTTTCACACTTTGCGATGACGGCACCCACGATGCCAGTATGGTCTTTGTTCGGGATTGCCTTCAGCAGGATGTGCGAAGTCATGATCGGGATGCCGAGACGGCGCACACGGTTGGCTTGTACGGGGAAGCCGCCTTCGTGGTCCATGCCTTCGATGATGGCTTTGATATGCGCGCCAGCCTGCATTCCTTGGTAAGATGTGAGGTATCCGATGTTGCCCGCACCCACGGTTAGAACTTTCTTTCCGAGGAGTGTATGTTCTTGGTTCATCATCTTTTGGAACACAGCGGCGGTATAAACGCCCGGGAGGTCATCATTCTCGAAGGTTGGCATGAAAGGCACTGCGCCTGTAGCCACCACAAGATGCTCTGCGTCAACGTATGCAATTTCTTGTGTGACAATATTTTTTATGGCGATGCGTTTGCCTTCAAGCAGATCCCAAACGGTATAGTTCAGCAAGATGCCTTCGTGGTTGTCGCCAGCTAAAGTCTTGGCGATATCGAATCCACGCATGCCGCCGAATTTCTGTTCTTTCTCAAAGAAGAAGAATTGGTGCGTCTGCATGTTGAACTGGCCTCCGATGCGTGCGTTGTTGTCGATGACGAGGTTGGAGACACCGAACTTGTTCAGTTGCTCGCGGCAAGCCAAACCTGCCGGTCCCGCGCCGATGATGGCGACCGTGGTCTTGTAGATCTTCACTTCTTTCTGCGGGTTCTCGCTGTAATCAGGCTGATAGTCCTTTGGGATCTCGCGCACTTCCTTCACTCCGTCAACCAAAGTGATGCAGATACGGCGGATCTTGCCATCGACGAGCATTTCGCAAGCGCCGCATTTGCCGATGCCGCATTCTAACGAACGCTCACGTCCGTCGATGCTGTGGCTGTGAACGGGATAACCAGCTTGATGAAGGGCGGCGGCGATAGTCTTGCCACGTTGGCCTTTAATGGTCTTGCCTTCATATTGGAACTCCACCAGATCTTCCTGCGGGATGTCCAAAATAGGGTGTTTTTCGATCTTATACATAGTTTAGATGTTTGTGTCATTTAAAAATGAGGCACAAAATTATTAAAATCTTAAAAAACAAAAAAAAATATTCATATTATTCTCTAATTTTGCCGCTGAAATGGAAAATGTTCAAAAAATAGGAATCATCGGTGCGGGGAAAGTGGGTTCTTCGCTGGGTGCGTACTTCATAAATCATGGTATTGCTGTGACTGGCTATTTTGATTCCGTAGTTGCGCATTCCAAGTTTGCTGCTGAGCGGACGAAAACCCGTTGCTACGAAACATTGAGCTCGATTCTTGCGGAAAATGAAGTGATAATGATCACTGTGCCTGATGATATTATCCATTCGGTATGGGATCAATGCCGGCTGTTTCCCGTGGCCGGGAAATGTTTCTTCCATTGTAGCGGTGCCTTGAGCTCTGATGTGTTTTCGGGGCGTTTTCATGCCGGTGTTCATGTGGGTTCGCTGCATCCTGTCTGTGCTGTGAGCAGCTGTGAGTCGGGAGATGTTTTTTCTGGCAAGTTTTTTGTATTGGAGGGGGATGAAACTGGACTGAAAATGTTGAAATCTTTAATGATGACGACAGGCAATGACTATCGTGTCATCGCTCCTGAAGAAAAAACGAAGTATCATGCCGCTGCTGTGGCTTCGAGCAATTTGGTTTGTGCTGTGGCTTCGATGGCAGAGGATTGGATGAAGGAATGCGGTTTTGACGCACAGGTGGCGCATGAAATGCTGGTGCCGCTGATGTTAGGCAACGTGGAGCATATCGCTAAAGATGGTGCCGTGAATGCCTTGACAGGTCCCGTGGAGCGTGGCGATGCCGATACAGTGGAGAGACATTTGGCAGCATTGCAAGATGACGACCGTGAGATATACAGACTGCTGTCGTTGCGTCTGGTAAGGATTGCGCGACAGAAACATCCCGATAAAGATTTTACTAACCTTTTGAATGTATTGAAGAAATGACAAAAAACTCAGTTTTGACTTTTCAGAAAAAGAAATCAGAGGGTAAGAAGATTACCATGCTGACGGCGTATGACTACACGATGGCGAAACTCATCAACGATGGTGGTGTGGATGCCATCTTGGTCGGCGATTCCCTTGGCAATGTCATTTTGGGTTACGAGGACACCATCTCCGTGACTATGGATGACATGGTGTGCCATTGCCGTGCGGTGGCTCGTGCCGCTGACAAGGCGATGGTGGTGGTTGACATGCCTTTCATGTCATATCAAGTATCGGTGGAAGAGGCTTTGCACAATGCGAGCCGGATGATGAAAGAAGGCCGTGCCAATGCGGTGAAACTGGAGGGTGGCACCCGTGTGTGTCCTCAGATTCGCGCTTTAGTTGACGCTGGCATTCCTGTAATGGCCCATCTGGGACTTACTCCACAGTCGATCAATGCTTTTGGAGGCTATCGTGTGATGGGCAAGACTCAAGATCAGGCCTCAAAACTCCTTTCTGAATCTTTTGAGGTGCAGGAAGCAGGGGCATTTTCGTTAGTGTTGGAGTGTGTTCCTATGAAATTAGCAGAGTTGATCTCCAAGAAGTTAGAGATTCCTGTCATTGGCATCGGATGCGGTGCGGGTTGCGACGGTCAGGTGCTGGTGGCCCAGGATATGCTCGGCATGACTTCTGGCTTCTCACCAAAGTTCCTTAAAGTTTTCGCTCCGGTCGGCGAAACCATCAAGAAAGCCGTCGGTGACTATATCCACGAGGTGGAAAACGGCACCTTCCCGGCCGAGGAACATGGCTTTCAAATTGGGAATGAGGTTATTGATTCCCTCTATTAAATTCTTACTTCTAAATTCTAAATTCTAAAAAAATGATACAAGTTGTTCATACCATCAAAGAAGTCCGCGAGGCGGTGAAACAGTGGAGAAAAGAAGGTTTAACCGTGGGTTTGGTGCCCACGATGGGTTTCCTTCATGAAGGTCATAAAAGTTTGATTGACAAGGCAGTGGAACAGAATGACCGGGTAGTGGTCAGCGTGTTCGTCAACCCGATGCAGTTTGGTCCGACCGAGGATCTTGACAAATATCCTCGTGATTTGGCTGCCGACACCCGTTTGTGCGATGCTGCCGGCGCCAATCTCATCTTCAACCCCGAGCCGTCGGAGATGTACGAAGAGGGCTTTTGCTCTTTTGTGGATATGAATGGTCCTACAGCAGAGCTTTGCGGCAAGTCGCGCCCTATTCATTTCAGGGGAGTCTGCACCGTGGTGAACAAGCTGTTCAACATCGTTCAGCCTGACAGAGCTTATTTCGGACAGAAAGACGCCCAGCAGCTCTCGGTGATTCGCCGCATGGTGAAGGACCTCAACATCCCGATAGAAATCGTGCCTTGCCCCATTGTGAGGGAAGCTGATGGTCTTGCCAAAAGCTCGCGCAACACCTACTTGAACAAAGAGGAACGTCAGGCGGCTTTGGTGCTGTCGCGTGCTGTCAAGGCGGGACAACATTGCGTTGACCTTGGGGAGCGTGACGCGCACAAGGTGGTTGAAGCCATGAAAGCCCTCATCGAGACTGAACCTTTGGCTCGCATCGACTACGTGGAGGCCGTTGATCTTAACTCGGTGCAGAAGATTGACAAGGTGGAAGGTGAAGTGCTTTTCGCCATGGCCGTTTATATCGGTAAAACCCGTCTCATTGACAATTTCATTGTGAACATCAAATAAACCGCAAAGGAAATGTTGACACAAGTTTTAAAAGCGAAAATCCATCGCGCCACCGTTACCCAGGCGGAACTGGACTATGTGGGGAGCATCACCATCGACGAAGCGTTGATGGAGGCTTCCGGCATCCGTGAATATGAGCGTGTGCAAGTTGTTGACATCAACAACGGCAACCGGCTCGAAACCTACGTCATCGCTGGCGAGAAGGATAGCGGGGTCATCTGCCTCAACGGTGCCGCTGCCCGATTGGTGGAGATCGGTGACAAGGTCATCATTATGGCCTACGTCTTACTTAACGATGAGGAATTGGAGACTCATTTCCCCACCGTGGTGTTTGTCGATCATGACAACAAGCCAGCTCATATCGCGAATTATGAGAAACACGGACTTTTGGTTGATCAGGAAGGCTATAACACCGAGACGCTATGATGAAAGGCAAAACCATTGTACTCGGTGTCACAGGTAGCATCGCGGCCTATAAGATCGCGGGATTGGCAAGCTCGTTGGTCAAAGAGGGCTGCGAGGTGCATGTGGTGATGACTCATAACGCCACCAATTTCATCAACCCCATCACTTTTGAAACTTTGACGGGTAACAAGTGTTTAGTGGATACTTTTGACCGTAACTTTGAGTTCCATGTGGCACACGTCTCGTTGGCTAAGAAAGCCGATGTCATTTTGGTGGCCCCGGCTACTGCCAACGTCATTGGCAAGATGGCCAATGGCATTGCGGATGACATGTTGACAACAGTAATCCTTGCGGCGCAGTGTCCCATCATCGTCTCACCAGCCATGAACACCAATATGTTCCGCAACAGCATTGTGCAGGAGAATCTGCAAAAACTGGAGAGACACGGCATGGAGATTATCCCGCCGCAGGTGGGCCGGTTAGCTTGTGCTGATGTCGGTGAAGGCAAGATGCCCGATGAAGCTGTGCTAATGGCTTATATCCGTAAGGCCGTGGCATACGAAAAGGACTTAAAAGGACTAAAAGTGCTGGTCACCGCAGGTCCCACACAGGAGCCTATCGACCCGGTTCGTTTTATCAGCAACCACTCGACGGGTAAGATGGGTTTCGCCATAGCCCGTGCCGCTATGGAACGCGGTGCCGAAGTGACGGTGATCTACGGCAACACACCCGTGGAGCCACCTTTGTTAGTGAATACGGTTAAAATACAAACCGCAGCAGAGATGTTGGAGGCGGTGAAAACACATTTCCCGCAAAGCGATATGTTGATCAAATCGGCGGCGGTGGCTGACTTCACGCCAGCGGAATACCATACCGAAAAAGTCAAGAAAAAAGACGGGGAGTCAACACTTCCATTGAAACGCACCGCTGACATTTTACGTGAAGTCAGCATCATGAAGCAACCAGGTCAATTGGTTTGCGGTTTCTCAATGGAGACCGAGAATTTGGTGGATAACTCCCGTAAGAAACTGATAGAGAAAAATCTTGATCTCATTGTGGCCAACAACCTCAAGGTAGAAGGCGCAGGTTTCGGCGTGGATACCAACATTGTCACATTTATTTCGCAACAAGAAACCGAGCAGCTGCCTATTCTTACAAAAGAGGAAGTGGCGCATCGTATTCTTGACAATTTGCTAAAACAGCGTAAAGGCTTATGATTCTTTGTGTTGATATTGGAAACAGCACCGTGTTCATGGGTTTGATCCACAAGGGCGAGGTGGTCAGCTCGGTGCGTTTTCCCTCGTCGTTGACTTCTTTCACCGAAAAAATCGGAAGTTTCATCAAAGACCAAGTGATTGAAAAGGTGTTGCTCTCGTCGGTGGTGCCTTCAGCGACCCCTTTGGTGGAGGAGGCGGTGATGGTGCTGACTTCGCTCTCGCCGCTGTTGGTAAAACGTGACCTTCATCCGTCTTTCCAGATCGCCCTTGATGTGCCTGCTTCGTTGGGCGCCGATCGTATCGCTGATGCCGCTGGGGCCCTTCAAGACTATGACTTGCCGTTGATTATCATCGATTTGGGTACGGCAACAACGTTTTCGGTCATCGACAAAGAGGGTGTGTTTCGGGGTGGTTCCATCGGACCGGGGCTTTATACTTCATTCCGTGCCATTACTGAAAAGGCGGCGCAATTGAAGGATTATCAGCTTTCAGCTCCTGAAAAGGTCATCGGCACCAATACCCAGAATTGCATCAACAGCGGCATTGTCAATGGCCATGCGGCCATGATTGACGGGATGGTGCGACGCATTGAGGATGAGACGGGAACACAATATCAGGTGGTTCTCACCGGTGGTGCGGCAAGCAAGGTGGCACCATTTTGCCGATGCCAGCTGACGGTTGATGAAACGTTGATTCTTCGTGGGTTATATTATCTTCTACCGAGCTTTAAGCCCTAAAGGGCTATTGTGGGATTTTAATTCATTTTCCAACCGAGCTTTAAGCCCTAAAGGGGTGATTTTTGCTGTTTTGTGGAAAGGAGCCCACAGGCGGCGTCAATATCTTGACCTCGTGAAGCACGGATGGTGGCGATGATGCCTTTATCGTTGAGTGCGTCACGGAAATAGGTCATTGTGTTGTTGTCGGGGCTTTTTAGGGCGATGCCCGGCACGTTGTGGTAACGGATAAGGTTCACGCGACAGCGCAGACTTCCTAACAGACGCGCTATCTCCTTGATGTGATCTTTGGTGTCGTTGAGGTCTTTGAAGACAATGTATTCAAACGAGAGGCGGCGTTGTCCATGCCAGTCATGCTGTTTCACTAAATGGATGACTTCCTTGATGGGATAGTTCTTTTCGATGGGCATCAGTTTGAGTCTTTCATCATGGAAAGGGCTGTGCATACTGATGGCGAGGTTGCATTTCGACTCGGTGAGGAAACGCTTCAAGTTAGGGATGACACCGCAGGTAGATACGGTGATGCGTGTCGGACTCCACCCCAAGGCCCATTCTTCAGTGAGGATGCTCAAAGAGCGTATCAGATTATCGTAGTTGTTGAGCGGTTCGCCCATACCCATGAAGACGATGTTGGTGAGTGTGTCGAACTCGGGTAGGCTGAGGATTTGATTTACAATCTCAGCGGTGGTCAGGTTTTTCTCGAAGCCTTGTTTACCGGTGGCGCAGAAGAGGCAGTCCATCTGGCATCCCACTTGGGTGGAGACACACAGTGTGGCACGTTCCTTGTCGGGGATGTAGGCAGCTTCCACCGTCAAATCACCAGCGGGGAAGAGGTATTTTTTTGTGCCGTCCTTCGAGATTTGCTCTTTCAGCGGCGCATAAAGCCCCACCTCATAATGTTCTGCCAGCAGCTCCCGTGATTTTTTGCTGAGGTTACTCATGCCGTCAAATGAGGTGACATGCTTGTGGTATATCCAGTCAACAAGTTGTTTCCCAGTGAATTTCGGTAATTCAAGTTTGTCAACGACCTCCTGGATCTCCATAGGGGTCTTGCCTAAGAGTATTTCTTTTTCCATGTGGCAAAATTACGGATTATTTCTATTTTTGCAAACTCAAAACGTGTATGGATGAAAAGATTCGTCTTCAGTATATTATTAATAATGGTGTTTTTTCCGCGTGTTCATGCCCAGATTCTCACGGACAGTAACCTGCCTATTGTGGTCATTGAGACCGATGGCGGGGCACCTATTCCTGATGAGCCGAGGGTGTTTGCCGACATGAAGATCATCTGGCATCAGGACGGGTCGCGCAATTATCTGACGGATGTCAACAATCCCCAGTTCTTGAACTATGACGGACGTATCAGCATAGAGCTTCGAGGCAGCACTTCACAGGATCTTCTTCAGAAAAAGCCGTACGGACTGACAACCCTCGAGGGGGATGATGTCACCAACAACAATGTCAGCATCCTTGGAATGCCTGAGGAAAACGACTGGATATTGAATTCGTTGGCTTTTGACCAGACTGGGATGCGGGATGTGTTGGCATACGAGTTTTCGGAACAACTTGGGCAATATGCGCCTCGCCGTGTCTATTGCGAGGTGATGATCAACGGCGACTATAAAGGGTTGTATGTGTTCATGGAGAAAATCAAAGTGGACAAAAACAGGGTTAATATTGTAAAGATGGATGGGAATTGCAACAATGTGCCGGTAGTCACAGGAGGCTATATCACCAAGGCTGACAAGACCAATGGCGACCCGGTGGCATGGCAGATGTTGGAATCAGGCAGCGGTGGCTGGTGGCCCAGCTTTGTTAACTTCATCCATCATTATCCCAAACCGCAGGAGGTCACTCCAGCGCAGAACAACTACATTCACAATGTGTTTCTTGAATTAGAGGAAGTGGCTGGCAATCACGACGAATCTGCGGCTACGGGCATCCCTTCAGTGATTGACATTCCGTCGTTTGTTGATTTCATGATGATTGCGGAATATACTTCCAACGTGGATGTTTATTCGCTTAGCACGTTTTTCCATAAAGATCGGAATGGTAAACTTCGGGCTGGACCAGTATGGGATTATAATCTCGCTTTTGGTTATGACGAGTTTGGATATCGCAGTCGTTACGATGTGTGGCAGTTTGACAATCAAGATAATAACGGGCCGGGTTTTTGGAAGGATCTTTTTGATACGGATCAGTTTCGGTGTTATTTGGCACGGCGGTGGAACGAGTTGAACGGCGAATCAAACGAAATTGTTGGGGCTGGGGTTTTGAATTATGAAAGGGTTTGTAATCGTATAGATGAGATAGATGCGTTGATTTCTGAAGGAGTGGGTCGTGATAATCAGCGTTGGCATAAGATGACGAGCCATGATTATTATGTTGAGGACATGAAAGAGTGGCTGCAGCTTCGCACCAACTGGCTGAACTCGAATTACGGTTCTTATTGGGACTGCGCTGACGTGGATTTGCCGCCATTGGTCATTTCCAAGATACATTATCATCCAGAGGATTATTTGAACTTTGACGGTGATCAGTTGGAGTTTGTCGAGATCACCAACAATGGCGACGAGGAAGTTGATTTGACGGGTGTTTATTTCCGGGAGTTGGGTGTTACTTATAGTTTTCCGTCAGGATCCACTTTGGCCGCTCATGATTCTTTAGTGTTGTGTTCTGACGCGAGGGCTTTCAGGAGTTATTATAACACGGAGCCTTTCGGGCAATATACCAGGAATCTTTCCAACAAGTCGGAGAATCTTGTTTTGGCGGATGCTTGGGGCAATATCATTGATCAGGTGCATTATTATGATGATGATCCTTGGCCTTGGCAAGCCGATGGGGAAGGTCCATATTTGCAACTGATTGATTTGGATTCGGATAACAGTTTGCCAGAGAACTGGACGATAGGTTATGACCTCACCGGTGTTGCTGAAACGATGGTGGATCAAGGGTTTAAGGTGTTTCCCAATCCTGCCCATGACAGGATCAGAGTGGTTTTCTCGGGTGATGCCATTTCACAGGAGTTCCGCATTATGAATTTAATGGATCAGATTGTAATGACGGGTAAAATAGGCGATCAGATTGATGTTTCGGGATTATCCGTAGGGATATATTTCATCACCGTCAGCGAGTTCACGCAGAAATTGGTGGTTCGGGAATAATTTTTTTGTTTTGGTTGTTTAATATATAAAAAATATTTATATCTTTGCGGACATAAATATTAAAAAAATGAACGTCGTATCATTATTTAGCGGAGCGGGTGGCCTCGATCTGGGAATAGTCCAGGCGGGTAATCATGTGATTTGGGCGAATGATATTGACGGTGACGCTGTGGCCACGTATCGGAGAAATATCGGTGACCATATTGTTTAAGAAGATATTCGTAAGATTGCTATTGAGACGATTCCAGAGTGTGACGTGGTGATAGGTGGTTTTCCCTGTCAAGGATTTTCTTTGGCAAATCTTCGCCGGGCTGTTGATGATGAGCGCAATGTGCTTTATCGCTCTTTTTGCAAGGTTGTTGAGGTCAAACGCCCCAAGTATTTCATTGCGGAGAATGTAAAAGGGATATTAAGTTTAGGAAAAGGTGATGTTATTAAGGCAATTTTGGAGAATTTTGAACAGTTGGGATATCATGTTGAATTGCATAAGGTGAACATGGCCGATTACGGTGTGCCGCAGATACGTCAACGTGTGGTGATTGTTGGTGAACGGCTTGACATATACAATCGGTTGCAATTCCAATTTCCGAATCCAACCCACGGCAGAAGTGAAGGACTGCTTCCTTGGGTTAGTATTAAAGAGGCCATAGGTCATTTTCCGGATCCAGATATTCCTAACGATGTACCTAACCATGTCTATTCAGAGTATAAAGTAGTATATCGCAATTTTACGGCGCATAGGAAGACAGATCCCGACAAACCCTCGCCTACTATTTTAGCACGGGGAAATGGCAAAGGAGGTGTATGCGCTATTCCACATTATAATGGTCTTCGCCGACTCTCGGTTCGGGAGAGTGCCGCGGTTCAGACTTTCCCTGATGACTTTGTTTTTTGCGGTAGCCGCACAGCTGGTTATCGACAGATTGGCAATGCCGTTCCTCCATTGTTCGGTCGTTTGCTGGGATTGGAGTTGATAAGAATAGAAAAACAACTCAAGTTATGAAAGTGGTTTCGCTTTTTAGTGGCGCAGGAGGCTTAGACTTGGGCTTTATTCAGGCTGGGCATGAGGTGATTTGGGCCAACGACTTGTCGAAGATGCTGTCAAGACTTATCTTCTGAATTTAGGCGATCACATCGTGTTAAGTGACATTTACAAGATACCTTCGGAACAGATTCCGGATAGTGATATTATAATAGGAGGCTTTACGTGTCAAGGTTTTTCAGTGGCCAATACCGGGCGACATGAAGATGATGAGCGCAATAAGTTGTATTTGGAGAAAATGGCAATGGGCAACCTTTGCCCCTACGGAAAGCATCAATGACCCGGTGGTCTTGCTTGGTGTTCTTTTCAGAATGGAAAAACTTGAAGGTAAATACACTTTCAGTTCTGATGAGTTCACCCAGGAGTTAAGAAGTTTGTCTGATGACCTGCAAGATTCTATCGGTGTTAATCTTGCTGGCCGAGGTGGTGAAAGGAATGTCATGCGCAACTCCCAACAATACTGGAAGTCTCTCAACTTGATTCCTAAAAACACCCATGGACTGATAGAACTAACGGATTATGGTCGGAAAGTGGCAAGGCACGAAGTTTCCCAAACGGAGTTTTCGGCCATTACCATAATGACCCATCAATTGCCAAATGTCAATATACAGTCAGAAGCAGTTTGCGAGCAGTGGAAGAAAGCCGGTATATTGATAAAACCGCTGCAATTGATTCTTTCCATAACAAGGGAAACAGAATATCTGACTGTGAAGGAATTAAGAACTATTGTGATTCCGTTATCTGGTACAAATGAGGCTAAACTTCAGGATTATGTAAATTTCATTGGATGGTATCGTTCAGGAGAACTTGATGTTAGCCAATGGCCAAATTGTTGTGAAGAATCCAATGACAAACGTATGGCGCGGGAATTTCTGTTGTTTCTTGCCAATTATGGGTACCTTCTTGTTGGTGAAGGGAGTAATGATGAAGCGCCATATCGTTTAAACTATCAAATAACTGATGAGATTGCTGCAATATTAAGTGATACGGTAACAAATCCAACTATTGATGAGGCTTTGCGGCTTCTTAATGCGTCAGATGTCATTTCAGATGTCGAGCGAAAAAGGGTGCAAAGTGTCAGAAGCCGTCCACATCAGGCGCAGTTTCGTAAAGCAGTGCTTGCGGCTTGTGAGCGATGCGTCATCACTAATGTCACCATGCCTGAAGTGCTGGAAGCGGCTCATATCAAACCTTATAAATATCATGGTGAAGATACAATTGCAAATGGATTCGCCATGCGTCTTGATATCCACATGCTGTTTGACACGGGTCACCTGCGAATATCACCTGATGGCGTAGTTGATTTATCGGGTCGTGCGCGTATGGATTATGGTGCCTTGATACCTCCGCGAATTGTTATTCCTGACTTTATCAATCGGGGATTTTTGAAGTGGAGATGGGATAATTATAATGGAATGTAACAGATTAACAATAGACAGAGAGGGGAAGCACAAAAAAATCCGTGGAGATTCCACGGATTTTTAGTGTAAAGAAAAAAGGGCTAAATTCAAAATTACTAATTCTTCATCGCTTGTTCCACGGCGACAGCAACGGCGACGGTGGCACCCACCATCGGGTTGTTGCCCATGCCGAGGTAGCCCATCATCTCGACGTGTGCTGGGACGGATGAGGAGCCGGCGAACTGGGCGTCGCTGTGCATACGGCCCATGGTGTCGGTCATGCCGTAGCTGGCGGGACCGGCGGCCATGTTGTCGGGGTGCAGGGTGCGGCCTGTGCCACCACCTGAAGCCACGGAGAAGTAGGGCTTGCCAGCGAGCAGACGTTCTTTTTTATAGGTGCCTGCCACGGGGTGCTGGAAACGGGTGGGGTTGGTGGAGTTGCCGGTGATGGAGACATCGACGTTTTCCAACCACAAGATGGCCACGCCTTCGCGGACGTCGTCAGCACCATAGCAGTTCACCTTGGAACGGAGTCCGGTGGAATAGGGGATGCGTTCCACGACGGTCACCTTGCCGGTGTAATAGTCGAACTCGGTGCGGCAGTAGGTGAATCCGTTGATGCGGCTGATGATCTTGGCGGCGTCTTTGCCGAGGCCATTTAAAATCACGCGCAAGGGTTTCTGGCGCACCTTGTTGGCCATCTCAGCGATCTTGATAGCGCCTTCGGCGGCAGCGAAGCTCTCGTGGCCGGCCAGGAAGGCGAAGCACTCGGTTTCCTCGCGGAGCAGACGGGCGGCGAGGTTGCCGTGGCCGATGCCGACCTTACGGTCGTCGGCGACGGAGCCGTCGATGCAGAACGACTGGAGGCCTTCGCCGATGGCTTCGGCGGCTTCAGCAGCGGTCTTGCAGCCCTTCTTGATGGCGATGGCGGCACCGCAGGTGTAGGCCCACTTTACGTTCTCGAAGCAGATGGGCTGGGTCTCCTCAGCCATCTTGTAGGGGTCGATGCCCTTGGCTTCGCAGATCTCGTCGGCTTCCTCGATGCTCTGGATTCCATATTTATTCAATACTTTCAGGATATTGGCCATGCGGCGTTCCTGACTTTCGAATTTAACTTCACGTCTTGCCATGGTGTGTCCTCCTTATTCTTTACGTGGGTCAATGTATTTTGCTGCTTCGGCGAAACGGCCGTAGGTGCCGGTGGCTTTCTTCAGAGCTTCGTTGGCATCGTCGCCTTTCTTGATGAAGTCCATCATCTTGCCGATGCTGATGAATTCGTAACCGATGATTTCGTTGTTCTCGTCGAGAGCAATCCGTGAGCAGTATCCTTCGGTCATTTCAAGGTAACGCGGTCCCTTTTCGAGGGTGCCGAACATGGTGCCAATCTGGCTGCGGAGGCCTTTGCCAAGGTCTTCGAGCGAAGCGCCGATAGAGAGACCGCCTTCGCTGAAGGCCGACTGGGAACGGCCGTAGACGATTTGCAAGAAAATCTCGCGCATGGCGGTATTGATGGCATCACAAACCAAATCGGTGTTGAGGGCTTCGAGAACGGTCTTGCCGGGTAGGATTTCAGCGGCCATGGCTGCCGAGTGGGTCATGCCTGAGCAACCGAGGGTCTCGACCAGGGCTTCTTGGATGATGCCGTCTTTCACGTTAAGGGTGAGCTTGCAGGCTCCCTGTTGGGGAGCACACCAGCCGATACCGTGGGTGAACCCGCTGATGTCTTTCACATCTTTGACGCGCACCCACTTGCCTTCTTCCGGAATTGGAGCGCAAGGATGGTTGGCGCCTTTTTTCACGCAGCATTGATGCTGCACTTCTTGTGTATAAATCATTGTGTCTTAAATATTTAAAAATTCAAATGATCATAATTGAAATTTTGGCAAAGATAAACATTTTTTGTAATCATTTCATCTTTAACTCTTCAAAGAAAAATGGTATATTTGCATTGCAATGGCAAATAAGGTTGAAAAAAGCCCATACCCCAGCTATATTCTAAGGTTATAAAATAAGATAATTTGAAAAAACGCATCATTGGAACAGGCAATATTGCCTTAGATATCATCTATCAGCGCGAATACCCCGAGGGGTTCGACACTGCCAAGAAACGCAACACCTTCGTTGACAAGCTATTCATTGAGGAGGTGGGCAACACTTGTGGCAATGTGATGACGATGTTGCCCTATCTCGGTGTAGAGACTTATCCTATCGGCCATTTCGACGATTCAAGACAGGGATTGAAGATCACCACCGACCTGAAACGCTATGGTGCCAACACGCGCTTCGTGAAGAACAGCCCTGACGGTGGCACCGCCTTGATAAAATGCACCCACAAGCTCGATCAGGACGGACGGCACACCATCGGTTTTCATCTCACCTCGCCCAACAGCCGTTTCGTGAAACGGAAGTACCTCCGCAAAGACCAGGTGCCCGGCTTTCTCGCCCAACTCGATTTCAAGCCCGACGCCTATTTCTTTGACGTGGCAGAGGCGGGACCTCGCGAACTGGCCAGAGCTCTGAAGGAACAAGGCGTGCTGGTGTATCACGAACCGGATAGCAACAAGGAGATGAACAAGTTTCTCCGCTGCGTCGAGGCAAGCGACATCGTGAAGTTTTCGGGAACCCATATCACAGATGTTGCATTTGCCAACCACTATCCCGACAAGCTCTTTATCCGCACCCTGGGGGACCAAGGCATGGAATTCAACCTCCGCGGCCAGGGGTGGAAGAAGATTGCTCCCGTACCCAATCCCAACGAGGTGGATTGGGAAGGCGCCGGCGACTGGACCACATCCGTGATCCTCGCCGAGCTGTGCAAGACGGGCAACACCCACATTGCCAAGCTCACCGAAGAAGATGTTCGAAAGGTGCTGGAAACTGCAGTAGCCATAGCCTCGCGCAGTGTAAGTTATTTGAGTAGTAAAGGAATGATACACGAATTTTTTTAAATATGACAAAATCCCTAAGCGTTCCCCAAAGGCGCAAAACCATTAAGAAAAGTGAATACGCGTTCCGAAAAGATCTTGTTTCGGTAGAGATACCCGACAGTGTCCATGTAATTAAAGAATACGCTTTTTTCGACTGCGAAAACCTGGAAAGCGTGAGATTGTCGGAAAATCTGGAAACTATTGAAGCAAGTGCATTCATGAAATGCTTCAAGTTGAGGAACGTAGTGATCCCAAAGACTGTTCGGTTTATCGGCGATGACGCTTTTGGCATGTGCCACGACATCCATGTTCGCATTCCGAAAGAGGCCTTGGTGTCAAAAGAAGCTTTTCGGGAAGGTTGCAATTATTCCATTGAAAGATATTAATCATAGTATCTTTCTCGGATGGTAACAACTAAAAAAGTTTGAATAAGTTCTCCTGTTTTTGAATTTCTGGCATGGTTATTGATTAATAAATCAAAAAACAAACCAAAATTCTTATGAAACAGCAAAACTACTCCATGACTGTTGGAAACAGTCAAAAGCCTGAAAGTTTTATCAACCTCACCAGCCGCTTTGGCCAACATTCCGTCTGTTTTTCGGTAAACAGTGACGGCCAAACCAACGAGTTTACCGTCGAATCAAATGAAGACCTGGACCGCATTATTGATTTCCTTCTGCAACGTCGCAATGCGGAGGAAAACCTTTCGAAAAGCACTCCCATCTACAAACCCACAGGGGTCGGGTTGTGCGTGATGGACCACACTGGCAAGGTCTTGGACACCTATTATGGCCAAAGCGGCAAAGGCATCGACGGCTTTGTCCAAAGTTGGGATTACGAGTTGCTGCAACAACTCTTCCCCTTCCCAAATGCGGTTTACGCATTCTTCGAACTCTATGACGGTTCCATCGGCCGAAATGTTCTCATCAAAATCATCCAAACCTGCATCTCCCTGCAAGCCAGATTTGTAGCCACCGGTGACCCCAAACTTTGCAACAAGATGATGCTGCAGCATGTAGCCGACCTGGCCGGGTATGACATCACCATCGTATCAAGAGCCACCCAAAACGTACGAATCGTCACCCAAAACAAGACATTCACCCTCAACAACAACGTGACCAACCTCGAAGAACCCTCCTTGTTTGATGCAGGATGCACCCATTTCGGCCTGACCGTGTCGAGACTGGAGGTGGTAGATACCATTAAAAAGATGATTGACCAAGAGGATCCCTCCAATCCAATGAGCGATCTGGCCATTACCCAAGAATTGCAGATCATGGGTTATCAGGTTGAGCGTCGTACCGTCGACAAGTACCGCGGTGACATTCTGGGCATTCCCAATTCTAACCAGCGGAGACGGAAATAATCTTTATATATCGGTCTTTGAGTCAATCCATGCCATTCAACAGCTTGCATCTCTGCCCATAACCCGTTATCAATACGACATCACGGGCACGTGTGATAGCAACATACCTTCGTCAACAAATCTGATGTACCAGGCTGAGCCGGAATACAACTGACATGGTTTGATAAAGCTCGTTTTCACAAAGAAGCTTTCTGCTTCCTTCTCTTCATCAGTTACCGTGTTCTCCAGCGCATCTGTGACATCCTGAGCAATAGCTTGGTCGAGCGAATATGATATGAGGAAAAAAGACGGTTCTTGGGTGAATCTTCCGAATACCTACTGTATGTCAGAGGATTGCCTTTGGCCGATTTGGGAGAAATAAAAAAGGCGGATAACCGCCTTAGTCGTGCAAGAAGAGCCCTTTCGGGTGTCGTCCTACGTTGCAAATATACAACATTTTTTATTATCCGCAACATTTTTGTCAAAAAAAATTCAAATCCCTTTTTGTGAAATACTGTATACTAAAGCACCCTTGTCCCGAAGCTCCATGAGCAGCCGTCCGAGCAGGTTGGGGCCCACATATTCGCCGCCTTTAAGCACCACTCCCCAACTATCGGCATCCCGGCCTTTCTTCCTCAAGGTCTCATCCTCTACGATGTACTTACCTTTGCTGCGTTCCAGTTCCTTGCGGAAGGCTTCGCTTTGCTCGTATTTCTGCGCAAGGCAGAACCGCATGGCATCGACCACCATGCTTGGCCAATGGTTGTGAAACCATTCCGGATGCTCTTTATAAATGCGCTTGAAGCGCATCTTTATCTTCAGGCCCGATGGAACCCCCATCATTTCCTTAATGCCTTCAGCGGATTCCGGCTTGAATTTCATGATGTGGAAAAGACGTTCAGTGCAGTCATACGCGACTCCATTAACCACCATAGGAGTGATGGCGAAGTTACCAAGGACACCCCATTCGTCGTGTGTTCCACGGACACAAACTGTCTCGGCGGCAGGATACCGCTCGATGTTGGTGTATTCGGGGTAGTACTCCCTGATCATTTCGTAAACATGCATAAACCTGGTTTTAGAATTGTTTGACCAATCGCTGAGAGCCCTCAATAAGTTGCTTATTCTTGTCCAAATCCACCTCTTCCACCTTCAATAACTTCACCTTGCCATCATCCAGTATAGCTCGATTGGTGCCAAGGTCGGGATTCTTCCAGTAATAGGGCCATTCGATGAATTCCACCCCAATGCCAAGCAAAAACTTTGAGGCAGCCTTCTCCCCTTCCAGATCCGCCTGACCTGTCAACTTCTTGGCAAGGAATTTTCGAAAGAAGTTGCCATCGAGTATCTGTTTCTCGGGAATGGCTGCGCCCAGTTTTGCCTCGGCGCGTTGAACCACCGAAGGGTGAACAGGTTCGTGATAGGCAATGAAATTGTCCTCGGTCTTTTCGGGTATCTCAACAGAATAGACATAAAACCGTGTCGCTGCGGGATTGGCACCTGAATAATGTGCCGCCGAGCGATAACTGGAGGTTACATAAACCCCATAACCGAACTTCACCTTGCCGTCGCCTTCAAGGGCGTGAGCCAAATCGAAGCGGTCGAAAATCTTTGGAGAGCCGTGATAATAAGTTGTCATATGCGTTAGTTTCAGTCAATATATTGATCACGAATACATTCAAGCAGCAAATCATACCAAGCGTCTGTGTCCATGGCTCCAAAGTTTTTTCATTTTTGAAGGATGGTTTCAGCATCAGCGTTAACCTCGTCGAAGGCAACAAGGTAGGGACAGCCCCGCTCCAGGACGCCATTCCCGTCCAAATCGTCGAGTTGATGGATGATCTTCTGCGCCAACTCGGGCTTGTACAAAATCAGGCGATTAAAGGTAAACCCATCGTAAAGCAAACGTTGTTTAAGAAGGTATAGATACTCATCGTCGGTCAATTTCACTTTTTTCTTGATGGGGACCAAGGATTCGCGGCACGGTGCTTCATAGTCCACAATGGTTACATCATAAAGATAGCTGGGGTGCTGCAGGTCGATATGCTTCAACTCCATCGCAAAATCCAAATCGGCAAGCGGATCAAACACCAGTTCGTCAAGTTCAGAATTGACGCCCATCATTCCTTCAAAGGGGTTCTCTTCGTCTGCCATGACTTCTTCGAATGTGGAGGCAATCTCTTCCGGTTTGTATCCGCACTTCAAAAACTGCGACCTATAAATTTCCACAAAGAGTTGCCTGATCCTTTCCACCTGCTCATCAGTCAACGGAAACAGATAAGACATGTCCCGATCGAGATTTTCAAAATAACCCGTGAAGGTGTAATACTTTGTACGTTTTTTTTCGGCAAAATAGGTTCTTGCTTTTGCTTCAAAGTCGGCTGTTTTTTTTCGAAGCCACAAAGCAGCTGACGAAGGGTTTTCGGATCCCGTCTCCAACAAGTCGTATCCGTTGGAAGTGATTGTAAATGGGTCAAACGATGTGATAATCATTGTTCTTGTTGTATAATAATGAGGTAAATAATTACGCTACTAACTCCAAATCTCGCCGTAATAATTATCAATAGAGAAAGGATGGTCAACAGGATCGCACGTTTTCAAATAATCAAAATACTTTAGATAAGAGTTAAAAGTATATTTATCAAATAAGCCATCTCCTTCTTCTATCCCCTCTCCTGCCATAATGGAATAGAGAATGGTAATCCAGCCATCAATGTGCGGATAAAGCAATCCAAAATCCATCAGCAACACACATCTGGGACCATTGGGGGTGGGTTCCAAAAGTAGAGGAATTTCAGATGCGCATGGGATTCCTTTGATCTTGTCGATGAAATAATTTGCGTCAAGCGGTTTCTTACAAAGACCTTCGAAAAGAAATTCGTTCGGATACAGCCCGTAAAGGAACCCAAGCACCTCTTTGGCGGTCACTTTGATCTTCACCGGAACCGAATAATCGCAAGAAAAAAGCCACTCGCTGTCCGCCCAAGGGGTTGTTATGTCACCACTGTCTCCCTCATAGTATTTACAATGACTTGCACTTACATACACTTCGGCTTTGAACCAGAAGGTATAACACCCGCCTTTAACAGCCTTCAGCTTTTGGTATATCCCATCCAAGGTATCGTAAATGGCCACGTAATCCGCCTTATCATCTTCAAGAGCCAGGCTGATTTCATCAAGTTCATGAGTCAATGACTTAAGCTCCTCAATACCTTCTCCGTTAAACAAGCGCTTTGAAGCTCCCTTCTTGGGCCAAAGCTTGTCTATTAACTGGTCACAGAACCTTTGGGCGACATCGGTCAACCCCATCTCCTTCACTTCCAAGTCCTCAAACAACACATCAAAGTCGGTTTCGCTTTTGATGAGACCAAGCATTTCAGGCTTCGATAGCTTCACTGAGAATTTCATGTCGCCAAGCACCATCCCCTGTGAGCCATTCAGTTTCATCATCGGAACGACGGGAATGCTTGTGCTTTTTACTCTACCCAGTGCCCTTTTGGCCAGTTTTATCTTTGCTTCTATGGTGTCTTTCATGGCTAAAAAATATTAAACAAAGAGCGAGGATTCATTCGTCATAATATGTCGTCTCTTTGGAATTCTCGTATCCAATCTTGTTGTTGTCCAAAAACTCCTTGATTTTATAAAATGACCTAATGTCATAGGGATGTGGGTTATAACAACGATCCTTCAATAGAATTGATGCATCATGGTACGTGTCGGTGTTCAAGGCTTCCATGATTTTTTGTGCATCAATGTTATACAAAACCTCTTCGGTGCATCCATCGATGCCTTGTACGATTTGCCAAACACCCATTCTATTCTCACTGAAATGGATTGATAAGGAGACAACCTTGTCACCATCAATTTCGTCATCATGCCAAACATCAAACACGTCCTCTTCTCCTAACAAGAATTGAACGTCTTTTTCTATCTCGTCTAAAACTATGGTGTATGATGGCTTATGGATTTCGGCATTATTTCTTACCTCATCATAGAGGTTGTCGGAAATACTTTTGAATAAATCCATGTCAAACATGTATAAGTCATTGAATGTCATCCAACGATGGTCCATCACAATCACCAACAACTTCAAATAGTCTTCCTTGGACAACAGGAGACTAAAACTATATGAACTCATCTGACCTTTGGAATCCATGATGCCCAACAAACAATCACAATACTGATAGGGAGTATCGCTAATATCCGTTGGATAGTCTCCGCAACCGTTAACAAGTAGTTTCTGCAACTCGTGATCATCGGACAACGCATCATACCATAGCGTTTCCCCTGATTCTTTCATGAGTTTCTGGACTTTGGAAAGCTGTTCATCGGTAAGCTTACGATAGTATGGACAAGCAAATTCCTGCATTGCTTTCATGTCCTCATAATCATCGTACTCGTATTGAGGCGGTTCAAATTTGTAATAGGAGGCATCCCACTTGGTTTCAAGGTATTTCTTTGCTTTTTCAAGGTGAGATTCGTGCAGTTCTTCCAGGCTCAACATTTGAGGATTCAAATAAGTATTCATAGTGCTTATGGAGTTTTAAATGCAAAAGTAATAATAAGATGCGAGAAAGACAACTATTAATCTTCGGACAATCCATCTTTCTTTGAACAACGGTCTTTCTTGATGTTCAGGTCATACCCTTTAGACGGCCACCCCATGTAAATGTCAAGAATCACGCTGATGACCAACCATAACACCATCAGCCAGGACAATAATGACAACAACACATCTTCCTTGATTTCACTTGAGGAAATGTATTCAATCTCCCGATCATACAAATAGAAGTACTCGTATGAAAAGATACCCATCGCGGATGTCAATATGCCGACGATGTACCACGAAACAATGTTAATCATAATGGCTTTTGCTTTTATGGGATATATAGATTCCCAAGTTGCCATTTTCAACCTATATGATGAATTCTTAATTATTAAGATTTCTTTTTTGCGATATTTACCGCTCTTTTGATATCATCCACTATCCAATCATAATTACTGATCGTCGGGGTTATTTGGACTGTTTCTCCTCCGGTTAGGTTTGCCATAACATCGCCTTCTGGTGTTAGGTACACATCCATAACATCGCCACACACATCGGATTCGCAATACCTTGGATGACTATTGTTTGAAGCTAAAGAAATGGCAGCCATTCCATGTTTGTAAAGAATGGTGTATAATGGATCTTCTTTGCACTTTTCTATCGCTTCGGATTCCTTAATGGCTTTGGCAAGCTTCTCGTTTTTACATTCAGGGTCCAGGACAGTCTGCATTGCCCTCAACACTTCGGAAACAATCACATTGCTGTATAAAAGATCCGCATTCTTTAAAAGCTTCTTTTGGGGGTTTCTATCACTGCACACATCACAATGGGGAAAGTACATGTTCATTCCTTCTTCTTCCAAATAAACACTTCCAATTCTCCCTTTGACTTTTCTTCCCATAATTGTTGTCGTCTCAATCATTGGCCGTATTTCAGCCGGAAATTCGACAACGGCACTCTCTTCGGTCTCTTGTTCAAGCTCAAACAGGAGCGAATCAACCATCCGAAGCTGTTCATGATAATCTGTGCCATGGTTCAATGACGACAAATCCTTGTTGAAGGCTTTGAGGTCAAGGCTTTTTAATTCATATTTCAGAAAAGCATCACAGACACTATCCGTTTTTTTCAAGAAATCTTCATCCGTAAGATAAGGTATCGTATCCAATAGGGTACAAAAATGCCGTATCAGCTCTCTTCCACTGGGTTTCTCATCCAAAATTTGATTCACCTTCTCTAAAACATCCTCACCCTTGTCGACAAAGGAAAACGTATACTCGTAGTTGCCGCCCAATTTTTTGGCCTGTTTTATGGCATCAGCGTCAATGGCTCTTAGTTCTTCACGAAGGTGTTCGGGTATATTCTTGTCGGATATCATTTCACGCACCTTCTCATCATTCATATCTAAACCGATGATTTTACAGATTCTTTCCTCCTCATCCATGTCGTCCCACCCCCCGGCGTTTTCTTGTCTCAGGAATTCGGCCAACTCTTCGCTAATCACATAATCCAAGTCGGCAGCATCCTGGCCACCCCAAATAATCACAAAAAGCCTAATTTCTTTCATTATGGTTTTCTTAGTTGTATTTCTGCAAAAATAAAGTGTTTTTTCAATAAAAAGAAGCTCCATAAAAAAAATGCTTCATCAAGGTTGAAAAAACACCTAAATCCGACTATGTGCTAAAGTAACCAAAACCATGAACCATGAGCTTACTACAACTACCGCATTTGAAATTCAAACCCATCAACCAAAAAGACAAAGATACCCATATCGCTTGGCTGGAATACCAGGTAGACCGGCTGAAATGGCAATTGGTGATGGCACACAAAAGCAAGCTGGAACCATTTATGGAGCGTTACAAAGAAAAGAAAGCGGAAGCTGATGTCCAAACGGGTGTAATTCGGGAAAGGATTATCGCATTGCGCCGACAATTACGCTCGGGCGAGATTGACAACAAGCAGTATCAGAAGCAACTCACGCCGCTCAAAAGAGAAAAGAAGGAAATTGCGGCGGCGCTGAACCGTTTCGCCTATCAGGAACTGGACGACATGATTCCAGAACACAACATCGCCACAGAGGAAATTGAGCAATACCTGGAGGAAACACGTGAATGGGAATTATGGTTGCGTCGTTTCAAACAACATCCCCTACCGATGTAGCACCCCGATGGGGTGCACCTTCTTCTCCGCCGCCAAATGATCGGCTCTCCGGATTAGGTTGCACAGTGGAATGTTCTTGGTGGACTCGTAGATCTCTGGCTGGTTGAAGGGTTCTTCGTGCTCACCCATGTGCCACCAGATGGCTAGCGCTTCCTCTCGTGACAAGGGTAGGCCACACGATTCCAGAATCTTCAGCGAACGGATGCCGTGACCTTGGGCGGCTATCTCTGGCCTCTTCTTTGTGACGCGGGCTTCTTTGTCATAATAATAGAGTCCTGCTTTGCAGAGGTCATGAAGCAAGGAACACAACATCACCGAGTCTTCGGGCAAGGGCTTCTCTCGCTCAGCATTGAGCTTGACGGCTTCTTCATACACGTCAAAGGAATGTGCGGCCAAACCGCCATACCACGCATTGTGATGCGTAATGGAGGCAAAAGATTCAAAAAAACCATGCTGTTCCATCCACTCCACCACTTTATCGATGTTCTCACGGCCGGTCTGTTTCAACAGGTTGATGATTTGGTATTTCTGATCTTCAATCAGCTCCATTTCAAAGCCAAAGTTCGACAAGGCGTTACACATGGCTCTATTTCTTGATTCGTCTTCGTTATCTTTCATGACGCTATGGTTATTTAACTTTCTTATAGAGCATAGTCAAACCCCGATGTTTTTTCAACTAGAGAGAAGACTCAACGAACCATTATTTTATTTGTCACCTCCCCCACCGTGATGAAATACATTCCGCTCGGCAAGCGGCTGACATCTATCTGATGATGGTCAGTGGTGATCAAACCAATGCTTAAGGTTTGTCCCATCACATCGGTGATACGATATTCCCCTGCGCCTCCCACAATGTTCACCCTCCCGGTAGTGGGATTGGGAAACACCCTAAATCCTTCGGCTGTTTCATTTTCTGAAACACCCGTGAGGTCATTCCCCAAAGTCCAGTTCTCGGGTAGGCTGTTATCCAAATCAAGGTCGATCAACTGCAAGTAAGGGCCTTCACCGTCGGCTTCCCAAGGCCAAGAATCGGAATCATAGTAATGCACCTGGTCGATGATATTGCCCCAGGCGTCAGCCAGCACCAGGTTTTCCGACTTGTTCGAGAGGTTGCGGTTGAACTGTCCGAAAGGCACCGTATTATAATAATCAATGAAAACCAAGGAGTCGGAGCAGAGCACCAAGGCATCACGCCCTGCGATCGTGGCACCTGCCGGGAAACTGTAAGTGATCCCCAACTCACGGAAATAAACACCTGTCAGATCCACTGTTTCGTCGCCATTATTGCTGATTTCGATAAACTCCAGACGGTCACCGTCGATTCCCCACCAGTCCTCGGGATGGTAATGGATTTTAGAGATGACCAGTGGAGGTGTCTCCACTTCGGGACAATCTGAGTTTGGCGCGATGTGCTGGTTCAACCAGTTGATACGCAGATTGATCCAATTCTTCATCTCCTGTACTTCATAAGCATGGTTGTGCATCTGGGGCCCAATCTGACAGTCACGATCCACGGCCTCGCTGATCCATGCGTCAATTTCATCAATACGGGCACAAACCACTTCATAATTCAAGGGTTGTCCAGGTGCGGTCAACTCAAACCAACGCTTGGCAAAGTAGCAACGGAACAGGTTGGTGTCGAACAGATCCTTGAAAAAAAACGGGCCGGTATTGTCTTCATTGTTGAACTGCCATACGTCGTAACGGCTGCGATTGCCGAACTGGTCGTGGCCGTAGGCCAGATTGTAATCCCATACTGGTCCGGCACGGAGTTTTCCCTTCCTGTCCTTATGAAAGAATGTACTCAAAGAGTAAACATCAACATTTGAACTGAATTCTGCAATAATATAGAAATCAATAAACGAAGGAACATCAATGACAGAGGGTATGCCAATCTCAACAGAAGTGTTGTGTTCACTGGCAACGTCGGCCAAATCTAGAAACACCTGATGGATGTATTGGTGCTGCTCCGGCGTAATGTCTTCCGGCTTAGGATAATGATGAATGAAGTCGACGTTGACAGGCCACCAGCCATCGCCCATCCCTTGCATTTGCCAGGCCACGGGATCGTTGCCTGTAGTTTTGTCAGCCTTGGTAATATAGCCGCCCGACACCTCAGGATAGTGGTTGCAGGTCTCGTCCATCTTCACGATGTTCACACGTTCTTTGTCAACCTTGATCTTCTCCATGAAGGCATACAAA
>JAEEGL011269182.1_pt1 | contig 34497 bp, 29 predicted proteins | sample 9134231 | NCBI WGS metagenome assembly JAEEGL01 (sample SAMN16246548, study PRJNA631951) | gut metagenome | biome: gut microbiome; feature: rumen; material: fiber-attached | host: Bos | place: Iran: Karaj | collected 2018-10
CCATCTACTGCACCTACGACCCCGAGACGCGCAGCGGACTGCCTGGTGCCGACCGCAAGATCAAGGGCAAGACGCTCCACTGGGTCTCGTGCCACAACGCCGTCAGCGCCGAGGTGCGCCTCTACGACCGTCTGTGGAAGGTGGAGAACCCGCGCGACGAGCTGAAGCGCATCGAGGAGGAAGAGGGTCTGAAGGGCATCGACGCCATGCGCGTGATGATGAATCCCGACAGTCTGAAGGTACTGACCACGTGCTATGTTGAGCCCTTCGCCGCTGAGCAGAAGGCCCTGAGCTACCTGCAGTTCCAGCGCATAGGCTACTTTAACGTCGACCCCGACAGCACACCCGAGAAGCCGGTGTTCAACAAGACCGTGGGGCTGAGGAGTTGATAATAGAATTGAAGTTTTGGTGCATTGAGCATTGAAAAACGACGATGAGTACTTCAACGATGGGGAGTTCCGCGAGATTCTAGAGGAATACGAGAACGCCGCCATGTCGGGGCAGCCAGTTTTCATGGATGCCGACGACCTGATAGACATTGCCGAGTACTATCTGCAGCAGGAGCGCTACGACGACGCACAGGCAGCCTTCGGGCGCGCCAAGGACGCCGACCCCCACTCGCTGGCTGTGCTGAACTACCAGATACACGAGGCGCTGCACGAGGGTGACATAGAGAGCGCCCAGCACTACCTGGACCGCATCATGGAACGGGAGTCGCCCGAGTACATCTACAGCCGAGCCGAGATACTCATCGCACAGGACCGCATAGACGAGGCCGACAAGTACCTGCGCGACTGCTTCCGCGACGTGCCGGCCGAGGAGTATCAGGATTACGTGCTCGACGTGGCCAACATCTACACCGACTACGGCGTTAGCGACAAGGCCATGGAGTGGATGATGCGCGCCCGCCAGGAGAATAGCGACGACTTCAAGGAACTGATGGCCCGCACACTCTTCGGACTGGGCAAGTACGACGACTCGGAGCGCATCTTCAATGAGCTCATCGACAGCAACCCCTTCCAGAAGCGCTATTGGAACGCGCTGGCCTCGACGCAGTACATGAAAGAGGACTACAGCGCCTCAGTCACCAGCAGCGAGTATGCCATCGCCATCGACCCCGACGACGCCGAAGCCGTCATCGCCAAGGCCAACGCCCTCTACCGTCTGGACAACTTCGAGGATGCCCTCGACTACTACCAGCGCTACTCCAGGCTCGTCCCCGACGATGAGTACGGTCCCCTGCACGAAGGCACCTGCCTCATCAACCTCGGCCGCTACGACGAAGCCATAGAACGGCTCCAGCAAGCCCTCGACATCACTCCGCCAGACAGCGAGCTACTCGTCGAGATATATCAGGAGCTGGCCTTCGCCTACAGCGAGAAGCACGACCCCGACACGGCCCTCGCCTACATCGACAAGACCGACTCCCTGGACTGCGACCACGAGGATATGTACGTCATTCGTGGACACATCCTGCTGGGAAACGACCGGCTGAAAGAGGGCGAGAAGATGTTTCGCCAAGCACTCCAGCTATCGGAAAACGACCCGCACATCATGCTGCGCATACTCGTGTCGCTCTACGACAATAAATACGTGGAAGCTGCCTATACCATGTTCAAGAAGTTCTTCAGCATAGCCGGCAGCGACTGGAACGAGGGTTACGCCTACATGGCGCTCTGCTGCTGGGACACACGCCGGACGGAGGAATTCATGACATACCTGAAGCTGGCCAGCCAGAAGAACCCCCAGGAGACGCGGCTCGTGCTCTCCGGACTCTTTCCCCCGGACATGGCCGTCAAGGACTACTATGAATATATGGTGGAGAGATTGAAGAATTGAAGAATTGAAGAATTGAAGATTGAGAATTAAATGAACTGGATATCAACACTACTGGGCAACCTGAACTACGGCACCATCTTCTTCCTGATGCTGCTGGAGAGTACCGTCGTCCCCGTACCCTCCGAGCTCGTCGTAGCTCCAGCCGCCTATCACGCCGCCACAGGGTCGCTCAATGTCTTCCTCGTGGTACTCGTGGCCACCCTCGGGGCCGACGTCGGCGCCAGCATCAACTACTTCGTGGCACTCTACGTCGGACGCCCCGTCATCTACCGCTTCGCCAACAGCCGCTGGGGCAAGATGTGCCTGCTGAACCAGGAGAAGGTGGAGAAGTCGGAACGCTACTTCGACAACCACGGTATCGTTGCCACACTCACTGGAAGACTCATCCCCGGCATACGCCACCTCATCTCGCTGCCAGCCGGACTGGCACGCATGAACTACTGGAAGTTCCTGCTCTACACCACCATCGGCGCCGGCGCCTGGCACACCATCCTCGCCCTCATGGGCTGGTATCTGCACGCCGTAGTGCCTGAAGACCAACTGGAGGCCACCATCGAGCGCTACAACCACTACATCGTCATCGCCATCCTGGCACTCGTCGCCCTGGCCGTGGCCTGCCTCATGGTCAAGCACTACCGCAAGAAGAAAACAGAAACAACAATATAAAAAAACATTAAGACTATGGCCCGTAAAGACAATCATCTCGTCATCATGGCCGGCGGCGTAGGAAGTCGCTTCTGGCCCATGAGCACTACGGAACGGCCGAAACAGTTCATCGACGTGCTGGGCGTTGGCAAGACCCTGCTCCAGATGACCGTCGAACGATTCGGCACGCTCGTCGACGCCAACAACGTGTGGGTGGTCACCAACCAACAGTATGCCGACATCGTCAGGCAGCAGCTGCCCGACATGCCGCAGAGTCATATACTCTGCGAACCATGCCGACGCAACACGGCACCCTGCATAGCCTACGTGTCGTGGCGCATCAAGAGCACCAACCCGAAGGCTAACATCGTGGTCACACCAAGCGACCACGTGGTGACAAACATTACCGAGTTCCAGCGCATCGTCAAAGCCTCGATGGCCTTCACAGCCGACACCGACGCCATCGTGACGCTCGGCATCAAGCCGACACGCCCCGAGACAGGCTATGGCTACATACAGGCCGACCCCTCCTCTAGCTCGATACGCAACAAGGAAATATTCCGCGTAGACTCCTTCCGCGAGAAACCCGACCTGGAGACGGCCAAGGTCTACGTCAGCAAGTCGAACTACTTCTGGAACGCAGGTATCTTCATCTGGAACGTCAACACCATCGTCAATGCCTTCCGCATCTACCAGCCTGCTCTGGCCCGCATCTTCGAGTCCATGCTCCCCGTCTACGGCACCGAGCGCGAACAGGAGGAGGTCAACAAGCTGTTCCCCGAGTGCGAAAACATCTCCGTGGACTACGCCATCATGGAGAAGGCCGAGGAAATCTTCGTCTGTCCGGCCGACTTCGGATGGAGCGACCTCGGCACCTGGGGTTCCCTGCTGCAGCAGTCACATCGCGATCTCTACGGCAATGCCTGCATAGGACAGGACATCAAAATGGTAGAGAGCCACAACTGCATTGTACACACCACACAGGAGAAACGCGTCGTCATGCAGGGACTCGACGGCTACATCGTGGCAGAAAACAACAATACATTACTTATATGCAAGCTGTCGGAAGAACAGCGCATCAAACAATTCTCAGAAGATGGACAATAAGAAAATTGCACTCATAACAGGCATCACAGGTCAGGACGGATCGTACCTGGCCGAGTTTCTCATCGAAAAGGGCTACGAGGTCCACGGACTCTTGCGCCGCTCCTCGTCGTTCAATACTGCACGCATAGAGCACCTCTACCTCGACGAGTGGGTACGCGACATGAAAAAGAAGCGCCTCGTAGAACTGCATTGGGCCGACATGACCGACTCCTCCTCGCTCATCAGAATCATCGGCGAGGTGAAGCCAACAGAAATCTACAACCTCGCAGCACAGAGCCACGTCAAGGTGTCGTTCGACGTGCCCGAGTACACGGCCGACGTCGACGCTTCGGGCGTGCTCAGACTACTGGAAGCCGTACGCATCTGCGGACTGGAGAAGCAATGCCGCATCTACCAGGCATCGACGTCGGAACTCTTCGGCAAGGTGCAGGAGGTGCCCCAGCGCGAAACAACACCCTTCTACCCTCGCTCACCCTACGCCGTAGCTAAACTCTACGGCTTCTGGATTATGAAGAACTATCGCGAGTCCTACGGCATGTACTGCTGCAACGGCATCCTCTTCAACCACGAGAGCGAACGGCGTGGCGAAACCTTCGTCACACGCAAGATAACCCTGGCAGCAGCACGCATAGCACAGGGATTCCAGGACAAGCTCTACCTGGGCAACCTGAACTCGCTACGCGACTGGGGATATGCCAAGGACTACATTGAGTGCATGTGGCTCATCCTGCAGCAGCCAGAGCCCGACGATTTCGTGATAGCCACCGGCGAGTACCACACCGTTCGCGAGTTCGCCACCTTGGCCTTCAAGGAGGTGGGCATCGAACTGGAATGGCGCGGCGAAGGCGTCGACGAGAAGGGCTACGACAAGGCTACCGGCAAGGCACTCGTCGAGGTCGACCCGAAATACTTCCGTCCGGCCGAGGTGGAACAACTGCTGGGCGACCCGACCAAAGCAAAGCAGCAGCTCGGATGGAACCCCCAGAAGACCAGTTTCCCCGAATTGGTGAAAATCATGGTCGAACACGACATGAAGTTCGTGAAGAAACTATTCCTCAAAGCACAGATGGACCATGCTGAGTAAGGAGAGTAAGATATACGTGGCCGGACACCACGGACTGGTAGGCTCGGCCATCTGGAACAACCTGCTACAGCGAGGCTACACCAACCTCGTAGGACGGACACATCGGGAACTAGACCTCACAGACCAGGTCGCCGTCAAGAAGTTCTTCGACGAGGAGCGTCCCGATGCCGTCGTGCTGGCAGCAGCCTTCGTTGGCGGTATCATGGCCAACTCGCTCTACCGCGCCGACTTCATCATGCAGAACATGAAGATACAATGTAACGTCATCTCGGAAGCCTATGCCCACGGCGTCAAGAAACTGCTGTTCCTCGGCTCCACCTGCATCTACCCGAAGAACGCGCCCCAGCCCATGACGGAGGACTGCCTGCTGACGTCGCCCCTGGAGTACACCAACGAGGAATATGCCATCGCCAAGATTGCCGGACTGAAGATGTGCGAGTCGTACAACCTGCAGTACGGCACCAACTACATCGCCGTCATGCCCACCAATCTCTACGGTCCCAACGACAACTTCCACCTGGAGAACTCGCACGTCATGCCGGCCATGATGCGCAAGGTATACCTGGCCAAGCTCATTCACGACGGCGACTGGCAGAAAATAGCCGTCGACCTGAACAAAAGACCTGTTGAGGGAGTGAATGGCTCAGCCAGTCATGATGACATCATAACGATACTGCGCAAATACGGCATCGAGGACAACAAGGTGACACTTTGGGGCAGCGGTACCCCACTCCGCGAGTTCCTCTGGAGTGAGGATATGGCCGACGCATCGGTCCACGTGCTGCTGAATGTCGACTTCAAGGACATCATCGGCATAGAGAAATACTCAAGCGTACACTATGGCACCAAGACCGATGGCGCCGTAGATCGAGACCACTCCAACGGACGAGGCGGCGCCCTGCCGCAACTCGGCGAGATACGCAACTGCCACATCAATGTAGGCACCGGCAAGGAACTGACCATCCGCCAACTCTCTGAACTGGTGGTCAAGGCCGTAGGTTTCGAGGGCGTTGTTGAGTTTGACGCTTCAAAACCCGACGGCACCATGCGCAAGCTCATCGACGTCTCGAAACTCCACTCCCTGGGCTGGACGCACCAGGTAGAGATTGAGGACGGCGTCAGTAGGCTGTTCCGCTGGTATCAGGAGTCGCTACAGTCGTAATACAAAGAAAAGCCCGCAACCATTTGTGCTGCGGGCTTTTTCTTTATCTGATAAACCGGAATTGTTCCGTCTTTAAAGGCTTATAACCGGTTATTCAACGTTTCCTTCCAGGCCTCATAGGCTTGCTTATAAGCCTCGCGGTTTTTGGCATCGGGCTCAATCACCTCAAGCTTATCGAGCGTAGCAAAGGCCTCGTTGTTGTCTTTATAAATGCCTGCACCAATACCAGCACCCTTAGCTGCACCCACAGAACCGTCGGTATCGTAGAGCTCGATGGTAGCGCCGCTGACGCCAGCCAACGTATTGCGGAACAACGGCGAAAGGAACATATTGGCCTTACCGGCGTGAATCTTCGTGATGTCCATACCCATCTGCTGCATAATCTCCATGCCATAGCAGAACGAGAAGACGATGCCCTCCTGGGCGGCACGTACAAGATGAGCCTTCGAGTGCTTATTGAAGTTCAAGCCATTGATGGAGCAACCAATCTCCTTGTTCTCCAAGACACGCTCAGCACCATTGCCAAACGGAATAATAGTCACGCCCTCGCTGCCGATAGGAGCCTGAGCGGCCAGATCGTTCATCTCGGCATAGGAGATGTCGGGTGTAATATTACGATGTACCCAAGCGTTGAGAATACCCGTACCGTTGATGCAGAGCAATACGCCTAAGCGCGTCTGGTCAACAGCATGGTTCACGTGGGCAAACGTGTTGACACGACTCTGCTTGTCGTAGTTGACCTCGCCCAGCACGCCGTAAACAACGCCGGAAGTACCTGCGGTAGCAGCTATCTCGCCAGGATTCAGCACGTTCAGCGACAAAGCATTGTTGGGCTGGTCGCCACCACGGTAGGTAATCGGCGTACCGGCCTTCAGACCCAGCTCGGCAGCAGCCTCGGCACTTACCACACTCTGCTCGGCAAAGGTCGGTACGATGTCGGCTATCAGCGAAGAGTCAAAGCCGTAGTACTTCATCAGGAAGTCGGCCACCTGGTTGTTCTTGAAATCCCAGAACATGCCTTCGGAGAGACCGCTAACCGTGGTGTTTGCAGTACCGCTAAGACGCAAGGCCAGATAGTCGCCCGGCAGCATCACTTTGTATACCTTATTATATATGTCGGGTTCATTCTCCTTGACCCAAGCCAGTTTGGCTGCCGTAAAATTACCAGGAGAATTCAGCAGGTGGCTGAGACATTGGTCGGCTCCCAAATCCTTAAAAGCCCTCTCGCCATAAGGAACGGCACGAGAGTCACACCAAATGATAGCCGGACGGAGAGGCTTGTACGCTTGGTCTACACACACCAAGCCATGCATCTGATACGAAATACCAATGGCCTTGATGTCGTCGCCCTGAACGTTGGCATCGGCCATAATCTTCTGAAGCGACAACTTCGCATACTGCCACCATGACTCCGGGTCCTGCTCAGCCCAACCGGCCTTGACAGCCATAATCGGCGCTTCCTTCTCAGGATAGAAAGCAGAAGCCACACACTTGCCGCTATCGGCATTTACCAATGATGCCTTGACAGAGGAACTGCCGACATCGAAACCTAATAGATATCTGTTTGCCATAACTTTTGATGATTATTCACTTATATATACGCAGACAACGCAAAAATCCCTAAAAAAAATACGACAAACAACTTTTTTCCAACAAAAAGCATTTTTTTTACTCTATTTTGAACACAATTAAAATATTTTTTATACCTTTGCACAAGAAAGTAGTCCTTAGAAAGCAAAAAACTATTCATATATGAAGAAAAAAATATTAATCTTAGACGACAAAGAGACCATCGCAAAAGTATTGTCAATCTACTTGATGAGCGACTACGACGTACAGTGGTTGCCAGATGGTCTGCAAGGTGTGAAATGGCTGCAGGCTGGCAATACGCCCGATCTGATTATTTCAGACATTCGTATGCCGGGAATGCGCGGTGACGATTTCCTTGAGTGGATTAAGCAGAACGAGCTGTTCCGCCACATCCCAGTAATCATGCTCAGTAGCGAGGATTCTACCAGCGAGCGCATACGCCTGCTGGAGATCGGTGCTGAGGACTACATCGTCAAGCCCTTCAACCCGATGGAGCTAAAAATCAGAGTTAAGAAGATTTTACCCAATTGACATTCGTAAATGATAGGCATTGTATATTTAGGAACCAATTCTCAAACTGAAGAACGCCTGAAATACATTCCTGGCCGTCTGGTGCGGCTGACCAAGAACTACAAGGAGACGGCCTCAGTCTGTGCGCCCCACGTCAGGAATGAACACTTCATCGTCTTCTATGAGAAGAACGTGCGCTCGGAGGATATCACTGCGATAACCTACTTGCGCAAGAAGTGTGCTAATATATACATTATCATGCTTACTGACTTGCTGAGCGATGAAGAAAGACAGATATATCAAAGGTGCGGCATCAATGACACACTCTCGGTAAACGCTTCGGTGACTGAGCTCAACAAGAAAATACAATTTATCAGCGACCGCGAAAGCATCATGTTTGATGACCAGGTGTCGAAAAAACATATCCTGCGTTTCAAAATACCCGTTTGGAAGCGCACGTTCGACATCGTATTCTCGCTATTGGCCATCATCATCCTGTCGCCAGTCTTTATCATTACTGCCATCGCCATCCGTTTGGAAAGCCCTGGTCCCATACTTTTCAAGTCAAAACGGGTCGGAACGAACTATACCATCTTCGACTTCCTGAAATTCCGTTCTATGTATACGGATTCAGAGAAACGCTTGAAGGAAGTTAGCGAAACGGCTGGTAACCAGTATGCTGAGAAAGACGAAAAGGAAGAAGCCAAGACCAACATCACGGCTCCGTTAGGCGATGAGGCAGAACTCGCCATGATGGCAATGGGTATGGAGTCCGACATGATGATTAGCGATGACGAGGTGATGCTCGTCGGCGATGATTTCGTCGTGGCAGAGAGCGACTTCAGCAAGGAGAAAGAGGAAGAGATCAACAACGCCTTTGTCAAGATTGAAAATGACCCACGTGTCACAAAGGTCGGACGATTTATCCGCAAATACAGCATTGACGAGCTGCCGCAGCTATTCAACATCCTGAAAGGCGACATGTCAATCGTCGGAAACCGTCCACTGCCCCTCTACGAGGCAGAGAAGCTGACTATCGACACCAGCATCGACCGATTTATGGCTCCAGCAGGCCTGACAGGTCTCTGGCAGGTAGAAGAGCGTGGCAAAGGCGGCATGATGTCGGCAGAAGAGCGCAAGCAACTGGACATCACCTACGGTCAGACGTACAACTTCCTGCTTGACATGAAAATTATATTCCGCACTTTGACGGCGTTTATTCAGAAAGACAACGTATAACCATTCAACTCAGAAGAGGATAAAAGAGTAATAATGAACTGCATCAAAAATCGATTAATAATAATAGCTGCCGCAGCGCTTTCTGCTAATATGGCAATGGCGCAGTTCAACGAAAGCGGCATTAGCGCAGGATTCTTTGACTCCAGCAACGAGAAGTCCATTAACTTCTCAGAGTTCAAATTGCCACCTCTGGCCGTCCTTTTCGAGAATGCCAAGGCTAACCCTCAGATATTAACACTTGCAAAAGCACAGGAGATTGCCGAAGCTGAAGTGGCCAAACAAAAGCGCCACATATTCTCCTATGTACAGGGCCATGCTTCTTACAGCTATGGCAAGACTGACATGTGGGGTAACAATTCTTCGACATACAACACTATGATTTACCAGTTCCAAGGGAGTAAGCAGAACTACTGGAACATAGGCGTCAATGTAGCAGTTCCCTTGGAAGACATCTTGGATCTGTCGGCATCAGTCAGACGCAAGCGTCTTGAGGTGGAACAAGCCTCCTACCAGAAAGATATCGCTTACGATCAGTTGAAGCTCCAAATATCAGCGCTGTATATCAAGATTACCAATGATCTAATAGCCTTGAAGACCGCGAGCGAGAACGCTGCCGTCTATCAAGGTGCAGGTGCGCTGAACCTGGAGGATTTCCACAATGGTAACATGACGATTGAAAACTTTGCCGAAACAAAACGTTGGGAGCAAACTGCCGTCTCCACATACCAGAATCTTCAGACACAGATTACAACGGACATCTTGACGCTTGAAATACTTACCCGCACCCCCATCTTGACGAACTCTACAACTGAGATTACGCTTGATAGTACGGTTCAAAAGAGCGAAAAGCAAATCAGCAAGGAGAACAAAGCTGTTGAAAAACGCATCAAGAAAGCTGCTGCTGAAGAAGAGAAACGAATAGAAGAACTGGAGAAGGCAGAAAAGAAAGCAGAGAAAGAGGCTGCCAAGACTGCTGCCAAGTCTTCCAAATAACACCAAACGATAATCCTTAAAACAATCGCTATGGATATTTTCAGATATATCGTAAGATTCCTGTTTAAAATACGCTGGTATCTCATTATATTACCCCTCATCGCCCTTATCGTGGCGTGGTTCATGACTCGAAACATGGAACGAGTCTACGACACTAGCACCACCATCTATACGGGCATGATTACCGGTTACAACATTGAGGGTGGTACTGGTGCTGCCGGTGGTAATTCGCAAACGAACATCACCAACTTGATGCTGATTATCCAGACGGATAACACCATCCATGAAGTAGCGTTGCGTTTGTTTGCACGTTGTATGATGTATGGCAGCACAACAAAGGACAACAACTACATCTCAGCCGAGCACTTCCGCCTGTTGAACAGTCAGGTGCCTGCCGAGGTCAAGGCACTTATCAATCACAACAGCGAAAAGGTGACATACGCCAACCTGAAGGCCTATGAAAAGCCTATGCAGGACAATTATCTCTTTGGTATACTGAATTATCACCCCTATTTTGGCATTAACCAAATCACCTCACGACTGAAAGTGCTCCAATTGGAAAGAAGTGATATCATCAACATCGGCTACTCAGCCAATGACGCCGGTATTGCCTACAATACACTTGATATTCTCAACGAGGTGTTTGCACGCCAGTACCAGCAGCTTCGCTATGGCGAGACCAACAATGTCATCAAGTTCTTTGAACGAGAAGTCGCTCACCTCTATAAAGTGCTGACAGGCGCCGAAGACGACCTCATCCGCTACAACATTGACAAGCGCATCATCAACTATGGGGAGCAGACAAAGCAGCTTTCTGCACTCGATGCCAACCAAAAGACTTCTGACAATGACCAGTTGATGAACTACACGACAACAAAGGCTCTGATGGATTATCTGGAGCGGCAGTTGGGTAACCGTGCAAAGGTTATTCGAGCAAACAAAGAGTTCACCAATCAGGTCACGGATATCTCACGCATCCAGTCGCGTATATCAAACCTCCGTCTGATGAATAGTGAGGGCGGTAGCGACAACGTAGAATCTCAAATAGAGTTAGCTAACGCCGAGCGCATGCTTCAGAGAGCGACCAGCAACGTGCGCGATCTGACCAAGGACATTGAGGCCAGCACCTATAGCACGGAAACTGGCGTCAAGTCGAATGCCATGATTGACAAATGGCTCGAACAGGTGCTACTGCTGGAGAAAACAAAAGCAGAGATGTCTGCACAGGACATCATGCGACAGAAGTTGGACAAGGAGATTCTCTACTATGCTCCTATCGGCGCAACCATTGACCGCAAATCACGACATATCAGCTTCATTGAAAGCAACTATATCGAAATGTTGAAAGCGCTGAACTCCGCTCGTCTACGTCAGCGCAATCTGCAAATGTCAACGGCAACACTACGCGTGCTGAATCCGCCGATGTTCCCCATGAACGCCCAGCCGACGAACCGCATCATGATTCTCTTAGGCGCTTTCGTACTGACGTTTATCCTGACTGCTCTCTACTTCTTCATCATCGAGCTGCTCGACCGCACCCTGCGCGACCGTATGCGTTCAGAAACCATCACGAAGATACCCGTCATGGGCTGCTATCCCAAAGAAAGCAATCTGCGCTACCGCCGTTTCAACAAGACGATTGCCGATATGGCCATGCGTCAATTAAGTAAGGCGTTGCTACCCCACTTCAAGGAAGGTCAGCAGAATATCCTGAACCTCATATCCACAGACTCCGGCAACGGAAAGAGCTATCTGGCACAGGAACTGGAGAATTACTGGATTTCCATCGGCTTGCAGGTGCGCCGTCTCACATACGACGAAGACTTCCTTGCAGAGGATAGCCGCTATGTCATGGCCAAGGACATCAAAGACCTATGCCCGGACATCATGCCTAACGAGATTGCCATTATCGAGTATCCCAACCTAGACGAGAATTCAATATCGCCAGTCCTGCTGAATATGGGTACAGTCAATCTAATGGTCACGCGCGCTAACCGTACATGGAAGGACGTCGATCAAAAAGCACTCAAGGAGGTGCAAACCATGCTCGACGATGAGCACAAAGATTCGCTCTACATGTACCTGACAGAAGCCAGCCGATATGCGGTAGAAGAGTTCGTGGGCCAGTTGCCACCATACACACGATTCAACAACTTCGTCTATCGGATGTCGCAACTCGGTTTGACAGCTATCGAAAATGATCACGCAAAATAAGCCCTATGGCAAATACCGCATATAGATCATACGCACAAGACAACGGAGGAAGAGTTCTCGTACTCTTTCTCTTGTTTTTGCTTGCGCTGTACCAGTTTTATAGTGCCGGTTTCAGTCGTTTTGCCATTGTATGCGTCATCCCTGTATTGGTATTAGCCGTCATTACGGCATTTCATTACAAGATGTTGACCTTTTGGATTCTGATTGTAGTCAACTATATCGTGCAATGGCATAGTGTACCCTTACCATCTGGGATTCCTATGTCTATTTATAACGAAATGATTGAGATTGTCCTCATCATGTTGGCTCTCCTTGATTTTCAGAACGCGAAATTCGGGCGCATACCCAATGTTATGTTTCTGGCCCTTATGGTATGGTGTTTCTACTGCACATTGCAAGTTTTTAACAACACCTGCGACTTAGGTATGAATATTGAAGCATGGTATCAAGGAGTTCGACTTATGTCCTTCCAATTGGTTTATGCCTTTATTGTATTTACCATCTATATTAGCACCCCCAAGAAATTAACGAATTACCTGCTTCTGTGGGGAGGATTTGCGCTTTTGGCAGTTTTGGTGGTTTGGAAGCAGAAATATGTAGGACTAACCGCAAAAGATACTGCATGGTTATACGGACCACACGGAAGCCAACATCTACTTCAAGGAGGATCACTCATCCGATATTGGTCCGTTTATAGTGATGCCGCCAATTACGGCATTGGCATCGCATCAACCGCTGTTGCCTTTATTATATTTGGTATAACCAGCAAGCTCATGAAACTGCGTTTGTTTTTCCTCTTTGTCGGATTTGCATGCGTATGGGGTATGTTTCCTTCTGGAACTCGAACAGCCATTGCCTGCTTAATGGCAGGTTTTATGGCTTACGTATTCTTATCTAAGTCATTCAAGATTGCCATACCCGTTTCTCTTATTTTCGGAATCTTTGTATTCATACTCGCATTCACAAACATTGGACAAGGCAATCAGCAAATACGCCGTATGCGCTCTGCTTTTGACAGAAACGATGCTTCTGCAAATGTGCGCACCATCAACCAAGAGGCAATAAGAAAATACATGAAGGAAGCTCCTTTTGGTATCGGGTTAGGAAACTACAATGTACCGGCAAACAACAAATACAACCATTTGGCTTCTATACCGCCAGACTCCGAATATGTCTATATTTGGATACATACTGGCAGAGTTGGTATAACTCTCTTCCTCATATGTACTGCTATTATGATAGGCGGAGCTTGCTGGATTGTTTTATTTAGGCTCAAAAGTCCATCCCTTCGAGGTATAGGAGCTGGATTTTGTTGTGCTATGATTGCGCAGCAATTAGGTGCCTACGGCAACCAGGTACTGATGCAGTTCCCCAACTGCCTGACTTTCTATGGCGGCTTGACCATTGTCTATATTCTACCTCATATTGAGCAGGAATGGATAGCATACGAAAACAGCGAACTTGAAAAGATAGCAGAGAAAAAGCGGCTGAAGCTGGAGAAGAAACAGGCATCAAGGGTTTAACATATTATTCTTTAATATTGAGAGTTGATAAATTAATATCTATCATCACCATCAATTACAACGGGTTGGGAGACACCTGTGAATTAATTGAGACTTTACCTTTAGAGGACGATTCCTTAGAGGTGATTGTGGTAGATAATGCGTCCCAAAACGATGAAGCTTCGGTCATTCAGCGACGCTTTCCGCAAGTAATAATTATCCGAAGCCAGAAGAACCTTGGCTTTGCCGGCGGCAATAATCTCGGAATCCGTGCCGCTCATGGCCAATACTTGTTCTTTATCAACAACGACACCTTATTCAGGCCTCAAGCTCCAGACTTTCAACCCCTGATTGACCGTCTTGAGTCTTCAGAAAAAATAGGATTGGTATGTCCAAAAATTCGTTTTTCGTGGGACGATACCCCTATCCAATTTGCAGGTTATACGCCCCTTTCTCATATCACCATGCGCAACAAGGCTATTGGCTGCGGCGAGAAAGACCAAGGACAATACGACAAAGCGCATCTAACTCCCTATGCCCACGGCGCTGCCATGATGGTGAAGCGCGAGGCTATAGAACGGGCAGGAGTCATGCCAGAATGCTATTTCCTGTATTATGAGGAGCTCGACTGGTCGATGATGCTCCGACGGGCTGGTTATGAATTGTGGTATGAACCTGCGATTACCATCTACCACAAGGAGAGCCGGGCTACAGGGCAGAATAGTCCATTGAGGACCTTTTACCTCACGCGTAATCGTCTTCTTTTTGTCCGTCGCAACATTTTGGGCATGGAGAAGTATTTTTCTTATCTTTATCTCATTGGCATTGTGGCATTCAAGGATGCCCTTATATACGTGCTGAAGCGGCGCTCTGATTTGGCTAAGGCCACCATCAAGGGCGTAGGCTCATTCATTTTCCATTCACAAATTACAGCTTAACTTTTATGGATTTCTGGATTATACTATACATCATTGACTGGGTGCTATTTATAGGAGTAGCTTTTACGACTTTCTACCTGCTGGTATTCTCTGTCGCTTCCCTCTTCTCAAGGCAAGCAGATATCAGCAAGGCCAAGCGTCAAAATCGTTTTATTGTCCTTGTTCCATCATACAAGCAGGACAAGGTCATCAGCCAATGCGTCATCTCAATTTTGGGACAGACCTATCCGCAGCGTATGTTCGACATGATTGTCATTAGCGACCATCAAAGCGAAATGACCAACATGAAACTGGCCCAATACCCCATCACATTGTTGACACCAAACTTCGAGAAGAGCACCAAAGCGAAATCCCTGCAATATGCCATTATGAACCTGCCTGAGTTCAAGATCTATGATGCCGTCGTCGTGCTTGATGCCGACAACATTGTAGAGCCCGAGTTTCTGGAACAGGTGAACGATGCTTTCGAAGGGGCTGGAACCAAAGCAATTATTACCCACCGCCTGCCGAAAAATATGGACACCACCACAGCCCGTCTGGATGCTATCTTCGAAGAAATCAACACGTCTGTATTCCGCCGTGGCCATATTAGGTTCGGACTCTCCGCTGCCATGAGCGGCTCTGGTGTCATCTATGACTTCGAATGGTTCAAGCGCAACATCATGAAAGTTCGCACAGCTGAAGAAGACAAGGAACTGGAAGCAATGTTGCTGCGCCAGCGTGTATACATTGACTACTTCGACCATATCTATGTTTATGACGAGAAGAAGCGCAAGACTGGTGAAATCAGTCGCCAACGCGGTCGCTGGGCTTTGGCACAGTACAAAAGCCTGTTTAAGAACATCATCAATCTTCCTGGCGCCATCATCAAGCGTGACTATGACTATGCCGACAAAATCATACAATGGCTACTCATTCCCCGTATAGCTACAGTTGTCATTATTGGCATCATGGCCTTGACATTGCCATTTATCTATTTCACATTAGCTATCAAATGGTGGATTGTCGGTCTGATACTCGGTTTTGCATTCTCATTCGCCACGCCCAATCACTTGGTTGACGAGCACTGGGACAACGACTTCCTCATGCTACCTATTCGTGTGGTAACCAGTATTGCCAAACGAATTATTAATCACTTCAAGAAATAACCATACAACACACATACTGCCATGTTCTGGACCGTTGTTCACTATATTGACATCGCCCTCTGGCTGATTATTGCGGCTTCAACGGCCTATGTCTGTTTCTTCGCAATAATCTCGTTGTTCTATAGCAAGGAAGACACCTTCACGTACAACCGTTCACCTCATCTCGTTGGAAATGAGCTACGCCGTTTTTTAATCCTGTATCCTGCTTATAACGAGGATCGCGTCATCATCAACTCCGTTGAGCAGTTCATTGAGCAGGATTACCCGCAGGAATATTATACCGTAGCCGTTATCTCTGACCACATGAAACCAGAGACCAACACCCAGCTGGCCGGATATCCCATCCGTCTTCTTCAACCTACGTTCGAGAAAAGTTCGAAGGCCAAGGCCATGCAATATGCCATCAACGAGGTTGAAGGCGATTTCGACTATGTCGTCGTCCTTGACGCAGATAATGTGGTCCAGCCGACATTCCTCAGTCAGCTCAACGTGCTATGCAACTCGGGATATGAGGCCATCCAGTGTCACCGCTGCGCCAAGAACGCCAACAACGATGTAGCCGTGCTTGACGGTGTGAGTGAGGAAATCAACAACACCATTTTCCGCAAGGCGCATAACCGTTTCGGCCTTTCGTCTGCCCTTATCGGCTCTGGCATGTGTTTTAAGTACGAACTGTTCCGCCAGAATGTGTTTATGCTGACGACAGCTGGCGAAGATCGCGAGATGGAGGCCTTGTTGCTGCACCAGAATGTGTTCATCAAATATGCTGCAGACATTCATGTCTTTGACGAGAAGGTAAGCAACCAAGACAATTTCCAGCGTCAGCGTATGCGTTGGATGACCGCTCAGATACAGAGTCTGCTCAGCATGTTGCCCAAAATTCCCCACGCTATCCTTCACGGCAACATCAACTTTGTTGACAAGACCATCCAACAGGCACTCATTCCTCGCTCCATGCTCATTATGCTACTTGGCATGATGTCTGTTTTGACGACGCTCGTTGTTCCGGTCTGGTGTGAAAAGTGGTGGATACTCTTCGCCTGTCTGGCCATAGCGCTCCTCATTGCTATTCCAGCCCCCTTGCGTATCCGTTCCTTCGGCAAGGCGCTCGCTATTCCTGGATTGGTACTGCGCATGATTAAGAACATCCTTCATATAGACCATAAGAACACGGACTTCATCCATACCCAGCACGGATAAGGCCAACAATAGAAGAATATGGGCGAACGAGTACATAGAAGCGTGATGAATATCAAGGTGGGCATGTTTTTCTACGTGCTCTCTTTGTTCTTAGCTTTCTTCTCGCGCAAGGTGTTCCTTGACTGTCTGGGAAAAGAGTTCATCGGCCTAACTGGCATGTTGATGAACATCATGAGCTATCTTAGTATTGCAGAGCTAGGCATCGGAACCAGTATCATATACTTCCTCTACAAGCCTTTGGAGGCTGACGACCATGAGAAGATAAATGAGGTAATGTCGATGCTGGCCTTCCTTTATCGGTGCATCGGAGGTGTTATATTAGCCATCGGTATAGTAGTGAGCATATTTTTCCCCTTGTGGTTTGATAATCTTTCAATGGGGCTACCACTGGTTTACTTCGCTTTCTACTCTTTCCTGTTGTCTTCAGTAGCTGGTTATATCTTCAACTACAAACAATTACTGGTGACGGCCAACCAGAAACAATATCTAGTGAGTGCCTATTTTCAAACCATTAACATCGTTCAAAGTATTGCACAAATTCTGCTGGCATATTACTATCGAAATCTATGGCTGTGGGTTATTGTTGGATTGGTATTTACCATCATTGGTATCATTGTCTTCAATATTCGCATACGCCAGTTGTATCCATGGCTAAAGATAAATCTGGCAAAAGGGCGCCTCAATTTGAAGCTCTATCCGGAAGTGCTAAAAAAAACTCGTAACATTTTTTGGCAGAAGCTGAAAGACATGTTTCTTTTCCGCAGCGATGAGCTGCTGATAGGCATTTTTGTCTCCATCCCTACAATTGCCATGTACGGTAATTATACCATTATTACAAACAAATTGAACTATTTGGTAAACATTTTTAGCGAAGGACTAGCTGCCGGAATAGGAAATATCGTTGCCAGCGGTAATAAGCAAAATATCATGAAGGTGTATTGGGAGCTAACCGCATTTCGCTTTGCTATACTTGGAATGGTTATTTTCCCTCCCCTAATACTCATACAGGCATTCGTAGGAGTCTGGTTAGGCACTCAATATCAACTTGCCGACATCATCGTGTATCTGTTATTGCTCCATATATTCTTCCGTCTACAATGTGGCAACCTTTACTCCTTCATTTCCGCTTATGGGCTTTATGAAGATGTATGGACTGCGTGGCTAGAGCTCATTATTAATCTTACCCTTACCCTATCCTTGGCACCATCGCTTGGTATTATTGGTATATTAATTGGAAAGATTGTTAGTTTCTCGCTTATTACTGTCTTTTGGAAGCCATATTACATTTTTTCAAACGCTTTCAAACTGAGTGTATGGGTATTTTGGCGAGAAATGTTTCCTTATTACACCATCTTCGGCCTGATAACAATCCTATCATTGCTAACAAAGCACCACTTCGAGGTACTATATCCAGAGTCATGCTTCAATCAACTGCTCTGTGGAACAGCAATCCTTGTGCTATTGCTGCTTTTATATTTCTATCTACTTTTCACTTTCACAGATGGAATGAAATACCTCGTGGCCCGCAATCAACGATTATATGCAATCGTAAACAAATTAAGCATTCATCTCTAAGCAAATATAAAAGACTATGGTTTCAGTTGTCATACCTCTCTATAACAAGGAGCATTTCATAAAAGCCACCATCGAGTCTGTCTTGGCACAGAATTATACTGACATGGAGATTATCATCGTAAACGATGGTTCCACCGATGGTAGTGTGGATGTTGTGGAATCATTTTGTGACCCCCGCATTCGACTAATTAATCAGCCCAATGGAGGTGTGTCAAAAGCCCGTAATCATGGACTACATGAAGCGAAAGGCGATTACATAGCCCTGCTGGATGCTGATGACACATGGCGCCCTGGCTTTCTGCTGGCAATGATTAGTTTAGCAAAGCAATATCCTCAGGAATCAGTGTTTGGTGCGGCACAAGTTGATCGTCCAATCAAGACACTACCAGAAGGTGTGAGTTTGGTAGAGGATTTCTGCTCCTACTTCTATTGTTTTTGTACTGGAAGCCTGCTGATAAAAAGAGAGGTCTTCAAAGAAGTTGGATTCTTTAGAGAAGGCATTCAGATAGGGGAAGACTTTGACCTATGGCTTAGGATAGCATGTCATTATCATTATGTATATCTCAACAAGCCATTTCTCAAACACCCTGACACTACTGAGAATAACCTTTCCATGATACGGGAACTAAGTAAAACTTTCCCTTACTGGGAATGGTACGCATACCCCTATTCGCCCAAGTCCAGCCTATACAGATACACCACAGATCGTATCGTAAGTAGCGCCTCCAAACTGATTAAGGAAGGGCGATTCTCTGAAGCTCTCATACTCCTTATGAAGACAAAGGGCCATCAGGCACTCCGCCCCCGTATTAGGCTACTAATAAAAATCCTGCTAAGAAAATCATGAAATCCATCGTCATCATATTCCCCTATTTCGGCACGCTGCCTCCGCAGTACCGGATGTGGCGGGCTTCTGCCCTCCGCAACCCCTCAGTCGACTTTATGTTCTTTACCGATGCCGACGTGGAGCCAGCCAAGAACATCATCGTCCGCAAGATGCAGTTCAGCGACTTCAAGCAACTGGCACAGAACGCCTTCGGTTTTCCTATTGTCCTTGACCGTCCTTACAAGCTTTGCGAGTATAAACAGGCATACGGCTATATCCTCCATGACTACATCAAGGATTACGACTTCTGGGGATTCGGCGACCTCGACCTGGTGTACGGCGACATTCGCACGTTCCTGACAGACGAGGTACTGGAACACAAGTTCCTCCTGGGCTGGGGGCACCTGACTTTACTGCACAACGATGAGGAAACCAACACCTACTTCATGAAAGTAATTAGTGGCTATCAGAACTACAAAGATGCCTTTACCACCAGTAAGATTACCTTCTTTGATGAGTATGGGTACAATGGCTGCAGCGATAAATGGCGCGACTGCCGACGGGAGAACTGCTGGTTGGAGGAGCCTTTCGACAATGCATCCAAACCCAAGGAGTCTTACCATTTAAACAGCATGACGCGCGGATGGCAGCAAGTAATCTTCGAACATATTGGAAATAAACTATACATGCTACGATTCAACAACGGAAAGTTAGAAAAGAAGGAGTCGCTATACGCCCATTTCCAGCATCGAGGGTTCATGAAAGACCGTGTGACGGACTACAGTCACTTCTTGGTTACACCCAGAGCCATTATCGACTATCCAAAACACTTCGTCAGGCAGCGATTACGTTTTCTCTGCCGCAAGCGCACGCTGATGACCAAGTACTACCAATGGAAAGACCGTATCATCTGGAAACTGGGATTGAGTAAAATGAAATAACGAACGAAAAAACAGCAAAATTCTTGGCTATTTCATTTTAAATATCTATTTTTGCAGTATATTAATAAAGCGAAACGAAATATTATGAAACTTGCTATTCTAACCTGCGGAACGCTTCCTATACCCGCTGTTCAGGGAGGAGCAATCGAAAACTTCATAGATTACTATTTAGACTATAACGACAGGAACAAGCTCCATGACATTACAGTTTATAGTCCATGGGTTCCTGAAATAACGAGCCATCCTGCGCTGCAATCGAAAGTTAACCACTATCACTTTATTGATGTTAGCAGTCTCAAGGCTAGAATTGAAAGGCGTCTTCGCAGGCTTTTTCATCCTAATGAGTATTTCAACTATTTCATAGAATATTACTTTGAAAAGGTGTATACCGATATCAAAAAAAATAACTATGATTATATCATTATAGAGAATAGTCCAGGATTAGCTTATAAACTATCTAAAAGGGGTCATAAGAATCTTGTTCTACATATGAATAATGATTTACTTAATTCTGACACGCCACACCACGAATTCATTTATAATAGCTTCGTTAAGATAATGACGGTGTCAAACTATATTAAGAAAAGAGTTGACACCATACAGCCCAACAACAATATACAAGTACTCAACAATGGAATAGACCTTCAAAATTTCTCTCGGAAAGATAATCCATCTGTCACTCGCGAGAGTATGGGTTTCTCAAAAGATGATTTTGTCATTGTCTATAGTGGTCGGATCAACGATGAAAAAGGCGTCTCTGAACTGATTGACGCCATGCTCCTATTGAAAAGCCATTCCAATCTGAAACTCATGATTATTGGTGGAACATTCTTTGGTAATGCAGGCAACGAAAATGACTTTGTACGTTCTTTAAAAGAAAAAGCAGAAGCTATTAAAGACAAAATTGTCTTCACTGGCTTTATTCCTTATGAGAAAGTACCCGACTATTTACAACTTGCAGACATTGCCGCACTTCCATCTATCTGGAATGATCCATTCCCCACGACAGAACTTGAGGCTCAGGCAATGGGACTGCCCATCATCACGACAGTACGTGGAGGAATACCCGAAGAAGTGTCAGAAGAGAATGCAATTCTTCTTGAAACAGATGAGCATATTATAGATAATATGGCTTCTGCTATCATTGACCTTTATGAGCACCCAGAGAAACGAAAGAAAATGGCAGCTGTGTCGCTCGAACGTGCTAAACTTTTTAGCAAAGAAGCCTTTGCTGAAAAGTTCTTTGCAGCTTTAGATGAACTACAGCATTAAAGTCATAGCTGCGGCAGCCGTATCCTGTCGCCAATCATCTTGTGGAACTCCATCGTGAAGTGATTGTTCATGCCCGAGAAGGCGTAGAACGTCATCTCGCCGAAGTAGATTTTGCCTTTCACGTTGTAGAGGTCGACACGCACCTGCGGGAATCCCTGGGCAATCTTCTCAGCTATTTCAATCATCTTTTCCAGATTCTCCGGACGCGGCACATCTTTGTATGCCACACCGCGGTCAGCCAGATACTGGCGCATCGGCGTCCACGTGTGGATGTCGTACAGGTCGTAGACGGTCTTGCTACCGCCGCTACCACTCTCTAAACTACGGTCGTAGCACACCATGTCGTACTGGGCCTTGCCGTCAATACATCTGATCTTATGGTCGACCGTTGTCTCCGATGAGAACGACTCCGTGTTGTCCATCTCTATCAGACTCTCAGCCATGATGCGTGGCTTGATAGCCGTATAGTGAGGCTCACAGGAGGCGTAACCATATCTGACGGACACATGCCTGTCGAGGAAGTCAAGCACCTCCTTCTTGTTCATCTTACTCTTGTCGCGCACGATGACGGTACTGCCACAGTCGTGGGTACACTTCAGCACAAACTTGTCGGGAAGCTTGTCAAAGTCGATGTCCTCCACGCGGTCCCACACGCCATAGCACTCCGTAAGGATATCTTTCAGGCCGAGTTCCTCAATATGCTTGCGCACCTCGTATTTATCGGTATACTCTGTCCACTTCGACGTGTCAGTCATTACCTCCATCCATGTAACCTTCTCGTTGAGCGTCCGCGGATTCTCCCACGGGAACTTCTCCCTGTAGAAGCGGTTCCACTTCATCTCCATCGCCTTCTTCGGGTTCGTGTCAATCAATTCTTTCCATTTGTCCGTACCCTCAACGTAATGAATGAAGTAGAGCGCCTTTAGCGATCGTATGGGGTGAAGCAAAGATTTGGCTCGAAGCTTGAACTTATAAGAGAAATCCATATTAAAACGCGTTTATTAATCCATCTAAAGGGGGAGGTATCGAAATGCCTCCCCCCCCTTTTACATATACTTCTTACTTGTTATTCAGGAATATAGAACCAGCTGGAGGGAACGCTCTTACGTTCGGGCATCCACTCTTGGTCAGGTTCGACGGCGATAATCACAGGAGCCTCGCCAGCCTTCGGGAACGTGATTTCAAAGACGGCGCCGCTCTTCTGCTTCACCTCAATCGAGATATTGTTTTTTTCGGGAATCCAGCCATTGATGTTCTTCTTAATTTCCACATCGGCACCAAGCTGCGGCTCAATGTCGTTAATCGTCGTGTTGCCGATCTTCAGCGTGAAAGGCAGGACACCGCCAAGGTGGCGTACGGTAGCCGATTGGCTCTTCTCCGTCTTGGTCACGATGTCGGTAATGAGTTCACCCTTCTCTCCATTGGCATCAAGCTTATATGTCCTGTGATGCGTCACGGTGGTGTTCTCCGTGACATCGACGACGATATCGTTGAAGTCGAAGTCATCAGTAGCGCCCAGGTCCTCAATCATGTAGCGTTTCGTGATATTAGTCTCCACCTTGTACTTGTCGTCGATAATCGGCTCCGTAGGCGGCGTGTCGGGATTGCCCACTACGCAGAGCACCATGTCGTTGTAGTCGAAGTCGTAGTCGTACTGGTCCTCGATGCCGATGTACTGTACAACGGAGTTATCCTGGATGGGCACTCCCTCAGGACGCAGCTCGGTCTCGATGACAATGGCACTACCGGTAACTGTGCTGGCCATCGGAGCGCCGCCACCGTTCACCTTGTCCAGATAGACCTCTACCGGCGTACCCGTAGGAGCCGAGATGTGGACGCCAGGCATCGAGGCACGCTTGGTGACGTTAGGCTGTCCGTCTTTCACGGAACTGGCCGTGGCCATGCCGTTGACATAGGGCTTCGTATAGTCAGTCCAGTCCTTGTAATACACCTTCACGGGCTCGGCATCGCCTACCCTCACCCAAAACTCATGACGCCAGCTGCCTTGACAGCTGATGGGATAGATGTAGAAGTCGTTCGACGGAGCTACGAGAATGGCTGCTTCACCCTTGTGCTTCGTACGATCGGGCAACTTCAGGGGCACGTCGGCGAAGAGAGCCAGATTCTTGGTCAGCTCTGTAGCGACCTTTCCGTTCTCGTCGACACTCTCGACGACGCCGAAGTCAAGACCATCAACGAGGTCAATCATGATGTCCTCGCCAGCACGGGTGCCAAGACGCACCTTGTTGGCCGTAAAATCCCATGTCTGTCGAGGGTCAATAGCGCCATACTTCTTAACGAAGTTAGCTGTAAACTCCTGTTTCTGCTGTTCTTCAAGCTTAGAAGAATCCAGAATGTCTGTCGACGAACAACTGAGCAACGCCAGAGCGGCTCCAGTCGCAAGAAAACCATTGATAAACGATTGCTTCATAATGATTACGGGTAATGAGGTTAATATATATGTTTCTTCAATTATGATTTTAGAAAATTGTCAGGAGCGTCGTCGTAGTGGTCAGTCTTCGAGAACAGGCGCTTGATGCCATAGAACTTCAGACGATGCCACATGGCCGTCAGCAGAGACTTTTCCTTCAGACCGCCATAGCCCGTAATGACGCGGCAACGCTTGTCATAGACAAACTTAATCTTGCCATATTTCTTCATCGAGAGAGCCATCGAGCCATCCTCGCCGCGCAGCAGCTCCACGCGATAGCCCTCCTTCAAAGCGTTCTCCGTGTAGTAGCCGAAGGCCAGTCCGCGGACAGTCAGCTCCGGCCGGTTGATATTCTGAATACGCAGATAGAGGTCTCTGAAGAACTCATACATTTTCAGCTGCAACGCGGAATGATTCTCGTCAGGATAATAGCTCCACATACCGCCGACAGCCGAGATGCCGGGCTGCATCAGATGGTCCACCATCAGCTCAATGTACTGGGGCGGATACATGGTATCGCAGTCAATGCACATCGTATAGCGGCCCTTGGCCTGGTTCAAGCCACACTGGCGCGCATAGCCGCAAGTGTGCTGAGTCTCAGTGTAATACGTTACACCGAACTGCTGATAGATTTCTGCCGTTCGGTCTTTCGACTCGTTATCAACGCCAATGAATTCCAATGGGTACTTGCATTGCTGCTCGCTGAGCGACCACAGACAGGCCGGCAGGCGACGCTCCTCGTTATAGGCCACGATGACGATAGAGACTAGGGGCTCATCGCTCTGAAGAGCCAACAGACGTTGGCGCGTCTCCTCTATGACCTGTTGCGGAACTTCGCTGTACGGCTTCTCATATATGCTAAGATATTTCTCGAACCACTTCATAGCATTGCTAAATTTTTCCGCAAAATTACACTTTTTTTCCCAAAAAAGCAAGAAAAAAAGGCAAAACTTGATATTATATTTTTCACAGGCTGTGGCTTTTATTACTCTATTTTGAATTTAACAGTATGATTTGTCCTTTGCTGACCACCTAACGCAAATTTGTACTTCTCGTCACCTCTGGTGAAGTCTATCTCTCTTAGATTGCCTTCTTGTATTGAATTTAAAATAAAATTATACATTAAAAGCATTCCTGGAGAATAGCGAGCAAAATCAAGATCAGTCCCTGCTGTCATCACTCTGATGCACTTTTCCTCGGAATCATAGCCGTAATTGAAAAAAGCCCTTAAGTTCCCCTCTTCATCACACGCTGTCATCACTTTACTCTCGGGAAAGCTTATAAATGGAATAAAGCTATTAAAATGATAACGGAAAATATTTAGTATTTTATATTTATATCTATACAAAAGGGGTAATTTTGAATAATTAACCAATTGCTTTGCCTCTCGGATTGCCAGACAACGTTTTTTGTCAATCTCTTGGTCATCGAAGTTATACACCAGGTTTTTCCCATCTTTTTTCAACCGATTGTTGGCAGTTCTGATATTCTGTCTGCTGTTCTTACTCAACAAACGATTGTAATCCTCTACAGAGTGAGGTAGGTTTAAGCCTACACATGGATACTCCGAGTTTCTGCGAACCACATAATTGGCAAGAATATGTCGATAGACAGAGGTTGTTTCCCTAAGTTGTTCAATGGTGAAATACGTAACACCAAACCTCCTTGCCAAGTCGTTTGACAGATAGTCAAATGCATTGCCGTCAAAGTGTCGATATACTAAGTTAAGATAATCACTAAAACTACCACGCCCTAACATATACACACCCTTATGGTTAAGCAAGCGGAAAGTATGTTTCACGACCCATAGGGGGGCTATCATGCAAGGATGGCCATCTGATTCAACGACGGCATAAAGTGATTCATAATTACCCGTATCTACTGGAACATAATGTTCCAATAGTACCTGATACCATTGATATGACTGGAACAAAGTCATTTCTTCTCCTGACTCTAACGCCTTCCACTCTTCTCGTATTTGGCTCAGGTGTATGCCTTTTACATATCTGACGTTGTATGCCATAATAGTTACTCATTAGTCAATTTACGTAACAAATCATTCCAGTCTGCGGATGTCACAAACAAACGGTGTAAGTCATAATCTTTACTGTCATGAATGGTATAGAACAGATAAAGTTTATTCCCCACCAATACTGCAGATGGCTTATAAAGACCTATCGAGTCTGTATTTTTTGATGTCAAAAGAGGCACGTTATAGAAACGGAAGGCCTCATCGTCTATACTTTTCGCAAGACATATTCTTCCGTGTCTCTGACGGCTCAGAACAACAGCATAAAAAGACTTATCTGCATTCACACTATCCTCGAATACCTCCATATGCCAAGGTTGATATAACCTAGATGACTTTTCAAATGGAACTGTCTTAATATACTGGAAAGGTCGCTCTAAAGATTCTGAGTGCCAGATTGCCACTCCGTGACACTTGTTAATATCTGAGATACCAAGAGCATCAAGGAGGAAAACTATCTTATAGTCATATAACTTTCCCCCGATATATGAAGGGAAACGGAATACGTAACTTGGATAGAAATCAGTATGAACAGCATAAGCTTTGAAGGCCCCATTGCTTGAAATGATTGTAGGACTACATTCTTTATCTCCTATTTCTGAGTCTTCGGTGAGTTGAGGATCTGAGAAGTAAGTGATTTGCTTTTCATGAATACAGCATCCGAGAGTTTGTCTGGTATAACCATTTTGCTTAGCCCGTAAGGTTTCATATTCTCGCCAAAAAACATATAACTTGCCGTCCTTGAATAGCATCGTGGGGTCAGAGTTATAGCCTGCTTCCTTCGGCGTATCAGCAATGAAACAATAGAATTTCCATTCAACGGGCAGTTCCCCTTCTGCAGCATCTGCATAACATAACCTTGGATTCTCCAACTTGTCATTTTCTGCATAAAAAGGGGTATAAACCATCCACCACTGATGACCTTCAAAACCTTCTTCAATAAATTTGACACATGGATGAACGACATCTCCATGGGTGATATCGCCTGTTGGGTCTTCTACATTACACGGGACACCTGCATCCATGATACCTTTTGAAGGATGTCCGTGACAGGACAGCAAAAATCTCCGACAACCTTCTAATGCCCTTAAGGTCAAATATTTTATATGTGACTTTCTCCACATCGTATTCTGTATTAATAATTCATGTACTGTTTTATACGCTATATTTCAAATGAAGACTTCTCTGGCAGCTTCTTCTCCAGCATCTTCTTGACACGAATCATCGTATAATTAAAATCTTCTTCCGAAAACATTGGAGTATCGTTTAGGCAAATTGTAGCACAGTTCATATTAAAGAGAGCTTTCTCTATATCATCAATAGCACCTCTGCCATCAAGATGGAAAGTAGCGAATTTCCTTTTTTTAGGGTAAAACGTATTTTTTGCAAACTGCCAGTAGCGAAACACATAGGGGTTGGCTATAACCTCTTCCCTAAAACGGGTGCAACTGGAGTTCAAGAAGTCTGGTTCTTTCTCCCAAACATCTTCAAACGACGATTTGAGGTAGGCCTGCTCAATGTGATAGTTGGAAAAGCCAACAAACAATCGTTGCTTCATCAGTATACTACTCATAATTAACCCCTTGAATCCCAAATGGGGTCCAAACCATCGCCGAGGTGATTTCTTGACAGTCTCCCATCTGCTAAAGTGACTATTGACAATACCTATGTCTGCAAGCATTGACATTCTGATGTCAAACCTTTCTTCTCTCGTATAGATTGGTACGTTGAAACAGGTCTCTTTGTTGCAATCGCAAGGCAGTCCATTCTTGAAATAGTAGTCCGGATTGATTGGCCTATTCAGCAACATATCATCATTGAAGTACACAAAATGCTCAGACAGGCCTTTGATACGATGGAAATTCAATTCTATTGTACACGAATTGAATGTAGGCAGAAATTCTTTCGGTATATAGTCTTCATGCCTTACCAGCACCAGCTTGGGACAGTCCTTGTTAATCCATTCTGGAAACTTTCCGTTTGTTACAAGATAAACTTTATTAACCCATGGCGCATATTTCTCGACTGATCGAAACCAAAACATGAAGAAATTCATATCTCGGAATCGAGCAGCAGACTTTTCTCCTTTCGATTGATCTTTATAGCATTCATATTCTTTCTGCCATACAGGGTCAGTAGAATCCAACCAGGTTACAACAAAATCTATTTTTTCCATATCTTCATTTTACATATTCAACATGACAAATAGCATTTCAACTTATCTCGTATTGCATATACTTTCAAATAATTGTTTCCATTTTATTGCCAGACATTCTATCTGATATTCTTTTGATTTTTCCTCAGCCGCCCTGCCCATCTTTCGAAGCATCTCTGGGGATTTCATGATGGAAATAAGCCTCTCAGCCAGCATCTTTACATTGCCATTCTCTACCAGATAGCCATTTACACCATCTTCCACAACATCGCGAGGACCACAAGGACAAGAGAAGGCGACCAAAGGCAATCCACAAGATATAGCCTCCAACATCGCCATACTAAGTCCTTCAAAACGCGATGTCAAAACATAAACAGAACTGGCTCGATATTCATCCTGGATTTTTGATGTAGCTCCATGAAGCGTACACCTGGAAGCATCGATACCCAACTCGTCCCTTAGTTTCACATACGAACTATTATCACCATCTCCATATATGGCAAGCGACCAGTCTGGCACCTGTTTTTCCACTATAGCCCATGCCTTTAACAAACGATCAAATCCCTTTACATAGTCATACCGTCCAACAGCCAAGACTCTCTTTTCTGTCAAATCACTTGTTCGATCCACTTTAAATGAAACCGGATTAGGGATTGATATGACATTATCAAGTTCTTTCCAAGATTCCCTATCCTCGTTTGTCAAGACAACAAATTTATCAAGTTTCCGTAGATGGTGAATCAAACTGCTATTCCAATATTTAGCAAATATCGCTTTTACAAGGTTAATTTCATTATCCTTGAAATTTCGATTATTCTGCCTGCTGGTATGCAGTTCTCCGATTTTCCGACTGCCATCCTTTATTTCATTGATGAAATTAATCTCACGGCGCAAAAGACTGATTGTTATATCAGGCTTCAAATCCATCAATACCTCCTTGAGACGTTTTTTATATACTCTTTGTTTCTTGAGATATAAATATACTCTCCTTACAAAAGAACTATTCCACAACTCCTCAAAACCGATATCAAGATTAATAACTTTGATTTTGGGGGATAGAGGATAAAAATATGGTTTGCCTACACCATCTGTCAACACAATAGTTATATCATAACCGAAATGTTCAGCAAAATAATTTGCCTTGAGAGTCAACGTTCGCTCTATACCACCAGCTAAATACAAAGCAGGAGTATTATATACTATCTTCAAAGGCTTTTGTTCCATAAACGATTCGGATTTGTTAGTTGTAATATCTATCCACTTACGAATTATGCTACAAATTTAGGCATTTTCAGCGAACTAACCAAAGAATCACATAAAAAAAAAACAAGTTTTGCAGAGGACTGCCCGCCTTTTCGCTTGCAAACCCTTTGTACATCGGCATTCTGTCAACCTGACAACCTTTTCAATGATAATTTCATGTAAAATATGCGAAACTTTAAAAAAAATACCGATTTATTTTTGTAAATAAATATTTATTTGTAATTTTGCCATCAAAGATGGCGAACAATTTCGCTTTATTAAACAAGACTCCTCCGTCTCGGCAAAAATATTATTCAGTATATGCGATACGACTATCTGATAGTAGGTGCAGGGTTATTTGGTTCCGTCTTTGCACATTGTGCTACCAAGCAAGGCAAGCGCTGTCTGGTCATAGACAAGCGGCCGCAGCTGGGCGGTAACCTCTATTGCGACTATGTGGAAGGGATTAACGTTCACAAGTATGGGCCGCACATCTTCCATACATCGAACAAGGAGGTGTGGACGTTCGTCAACTCTATCGTGGAGTTCAACCGCTTCACGGAGTCGCCAGTAGCGTTCTACAAGGGACGGGCCTATAACCTGCCGTTCAACATGAACACCTTCAGTCAGATGTGGGGGGTGCTGACGCCTGAGGAGGCTCGCCAGAAGATTGAGGAGCAGCGCCGCGAGATGGAGGGAAAGACGCCCACGAACCTCGAGGAGCAGGCCATCGCGCTGGTGGGCCGCGACATCTACGAGCGCCTCATCAAGGGCTACACAGAGAAGCAATGGGGGCGCAAGTGTACGGAGCTGCCGCCGTTTATCATTAGGCGCCTGCCTGTGCGCTTCGTCTACGACAACAATTACTTCAACGATGCCTACCAGGGTGTTCCCATCGGAGGCTACAACAAGCTGATTGACGGTCTGCTGGCAGGTGTCGACACGATGGTGAACGTCGACTTCTTTGAGGAGCGCCGCCGCAGCGATTCTCCATTCTCCATTCTCAACCACCAATTCGACAAGATTGTCTTCACGGGCAAGATTGACGAGTTCTACGACTACCGCTTCGGCAAGCTGGAGTACCGCACCGTGCGCTTCGAACACGAGGTGCTGGACACGCCCAACTACCAGGGACTGGCTCAGATAAACTATACCGACGCCGCCGTGCCCTACACGCGCATCATCGAGCACAAGCACTTCGAGTCGTTTGCCGCCGACGTGGAGAAGAACCCGAAGACGGTCATCAGTCGCGAATACTCCGTAGAGTGGCAGGAGGGCATGGAGCCCTACTACCCCATCAACGACGACCGAAATCACGCCATTCTTGAGAAATACCAGGAGCTGGCCCGGCAGGAGACGAACGTCATCTTCGGCGGACGTTTGGCCGAGTACAAGTATTACGACATGGCACCAATAGTGGAAAAAGTACTAAAATTATGGACTTAAGCATCATTGTTCCCGTATATAATGTAGAGAAATACATCAGGTCATGCTTTGAAAGCATCTTCAGGCAAGGGCTTGAGGATGACCGTTTTGAGATTATCATTGTCAATGACGGCACTCCCGACCGTAGCATGGAGATGATAACCGACATCATAGGCCAACATCAAAACATCACCATCATCAATCAGGAAAACCAGGGGTTGTCTGGAGCCAGAAACAATGGTATTGCTGCAGCAAAAGGCGAGTATATATTTATGCCTGATTCAGATGACATGCTCATCGAAAACAGTTTAAAGCCTCTACTTGAAAAAGCGTTAGAGACAAAAGCAGACTTAGTTGTAGCAGACTTCCTGGAAATGGACGATGAAGAAATAGATGATTTCTACAAAAAGGACTTCAAACAGCCAGAACTACAATTTAAAAAATTTGTTGGTGAACAGATTTTTTTAGAAGTATTAAATCCTTATCATTGTTACGTCTGGAGAACTCTTTACAGAAGAGAATTCCTAAATACAGGAAATATGATTTCCTACCCAGGCATACGATACCAGGATATAGCATTTACACACAAGTGCTACCTCGATGCAAACATTTGTATCCGTACAAATACACTTTTAAATATTTACAGAAGATGGCCAGGATCAGCAACCAAAGCTTACAAATTTGACAACTCAAAACATTTTATTACGGCTATAGCCTTGACATGGAATTTAAGACAAAAAGAAGGGCTATCACCTAAGGTGCTTTATAAGTTAGAAGAAAATGTTTATATACTTTTCCGCACCATGGTTTTTCATACGATTTATGGCATCAAGGACAAGAAAGATAGATATGTGTTGATGAATTACGTGAACTTTCAGTGTCCTGATTTAAATTTCACACATGGCATCAAACAAAGATTTATCACCTTTATGATTAAAAGGATGCCACACACCTTTATTAATATATTCTATCTATACGTGCAGATAGTATATAAAAAGAGATATAAAATATGGAAATGATAATTTCTTAAACTGCCAAGCAATTCATTTAAAGACAGAATCAATGACCAATTGCATCTGAATTTTCCACGTTAGATGTTCTACTGTTTTACGAATCTCTTCAGGCTTCATCTGAAAGTGATTCACAAAGTTGATTATCTGCTGAATATTAATTGGTGAGTCATCGGCTGGGGCTTTAAGTATATAAGGCTGGTTATCAAAGTCACTGTCCTGTTCACTATATATAAAAGGTATGCCGCGAGTGGCATATTCACGATTCTTTAATGTCTTGATGGAAGTGATGCCACTGCGATGGCGGCCAAGCGAGCCTATGGCGAACTGACACTGGTTAAAAACATCGTCAAGTTCTTTTCCAAACAGGGCGTCATGGAATATCACCTTGTCCTTCAATCCGTACTTCTCAATAATGGGAAGAAAAACACGATTCATACGATTTGGATGTACGCCACCTACGACATGAAAGAAAACCTCCACATGCTCGCTTTCGTTACTTTGCTTTTGTCTATAGTACTCACCCATTCCAGTCATTACGCGGTCATAACCATGCCAAGCATGTACCTCGGCAACACCAATCAAATTGAGAGCTGAGAGGTGGAAGGTGGGAGGTGAGTAGAGAGGTGTGCTGTCGAAGTCGACGCCATTGCTGATGCGGATGGTGCGCTGACCAAAGATTTCCTCGGCGTCGGAGAACGTCACCACGGCATCCATATGCTTGTACAGGTGGTTACGGAACAGCTGGTCGACCTTCAAGCCCATACGGTCTTTAGTGGAAAAATGGGTAAACTCCTCATCGTAGGGATAGGTTGGTATCTCCGTCACGGCACGAATACCTGCCTTCCTCAGTTTCTCAAAGAAGCGAATGAGAAAAGGATTGGCATTCTGGAAACAACGGGCATAGACGAACTCTATACCTTCGCGTATACAATATTGATATATACAACCGTAGTCTATCCGCTGACAGACTCCAGCCCATGCTCCCTTTCCGTAATCCCTGATGACGGTTCCATCAATAAAACGGCAAAGATGTCCGCTTTCTGCGTAATCGTAATAGCAGAGACGAACGTCGTGGCCATTCTCGCGCAGTCCCTTCACCTGATAATGAATTTTTTTTGAGATGCCACTATGTCCGGAAAAGCCATGATAGACCAGAAAAAGTATCCTCATTTGCAATACATAGTATTTGATGCCACAAATATACAACAAATATTTGGAACTATCAAGAAAAAGATGTATTTTTACAGAAAAATGGAGTCATTATGTCCAAAGTCAGCGTAATTTGGTTGAGTCAGCAGACGATGGACAGTCTTTCTAATATTCTCTTTCGCCGTTGAAGGTTGCAGGGCGACATCGAAGGGTATGCCGGGAGGATTAATGCAGGCGACGCGAGAGAAACCTGCATCGAGGAGTTGTTGCTCGTCAGCTATGCGACCGGCTATTAGCATGACGGGGACGCCGTATTTTTGGGTACGCTGAAGGATGCCAAAAGGCAGTTTTCCCATCAGCGTCTGACGGTCGGCAGAGCCTTCACCAGTGATTACGAGGTCAGCGTCTTGCAATAGGTCGTCAAAATGGATGGTGTCTAACAGGAGGTCAATACCAGAGCGACACTCCGCATTCATGTATTGCAGGAAGGCATAGCCCAAACCGCCTGCTGCACCTGCACCTGACACATTTTGGCAATCGCGGCCCAGATGCTTGGCTGATGCATCCGCAAAGCGTTTGGCACGGGCATCAAGGGCAAGCACCTGTTCGTGTGTCGCGCCTTTTTGAGGCGCGAAGACATGAGCCGCCCCATTCTCGCCACAAAGCGGATTGGTGACATCCGTCGCTATCGTGAAGCGAACATCATTATTAATTATGCATTGTGAATTATGAATTACTTCAAGCATCCCAATGCCACAATCGCTGGTAGCACTACCTCCAAGTCCTACAATAATATGCTTGCAGCCTCTTCTAACAGCATCCACCACCAACTGACCCGTGCCATAACTCATGGTCACCATCGGATTACGTTCCTCTGGCTTGAGCAACGTTAGTCCGCTGGCCTTGGCAATCTCTATCACCGCCATATCGCCCTGTACCAGATACTGCGCCACGATCGTTCGCATCAGCGGATCTTTCACGTTGACCTCCACGATCTCGCTGCCCCTTGCCGCATGGAACGCCTCCAACCATCCCTCGCCCCCATCGCTCACAGGTACCTGCACGACCTTTGCTTCAGGCATTTTCGCAAGAATACCCTCAGCAGCCGCCTGATTAGCCTCAGCCGATGTCAGACACCCCTTAAACGAATCTATCGCTACGATGATTTTCTTCATTCTTCCGTTGGCACCTTTATGCTTTTACGATAACCCATGCCCGTCACATGACAGATGAGTCGTCCGTTCTGATTGGTCACGCGTACCTCTACG
>JAEEGL014504603.1_pt1 | contig 34497 bp, 25 predicted proteins | sample 9134231 | NCBI WGS metagenome assembly JAEEGL01 (sample SAMN16246548, study PRJNA631951) | gut metagenome | biome: gut microbiome; feature: rumen; material: fiber-attached | host: Bos | place: Iran: Karaj | collected 2018-10
CAAATTACACAGGAGTTGTCGGACACCCCAGGAGAACTACTAAGTAGTTTCTAATTATTATTATATTCAAGAGCCGCGATTTTTCAAGGGTTTTGCGGCAATTTAAGAGTATTTTAATCACTTTTTTATAATGAAAAATTATGCATTTTTGAATCAAAATTTCAAGAATTAATGCTTTTTTTCCCATCAGATAGATCTGGTTGCTTCCTTTAACCAGGCCTTTACTTCTTCATCCTCAATAAGAGGAAGAAGGTTGTTGTACACACTCTCATGATAATCGTTCAAAGCCTTGATGTTTTCAGGCTTCATCACGCTCTTATCAATTGCCTCAAGATCTATAGGCACATAGGTAAGGTGATCAAATCCGTAGAACTTGCCGTACTCATTCTCGTTTCTTTTGACAACTTCAACAATGTTCTCAATGCGAATTCCGTGGCTTCCCTCGATGTACACTCCGGGCTCGTCTGATACGATCATTCCGGGCTCCAGAATAGCCTCATCCATTCCGGGAGCAAATCTCCATCTGATATTCTGTGGTCCTTCGTGAACATTGAGCATGTATCCGATGCCATGTCCTGTGCCATGATTGTAATCTATATTCATATTCCAGAGTGGTTCTCTTGCATATATATCCACATTTCTACCTGTGCAGCCCTCCATAAACTTACATCCGGCCAGCTGAAGCATACCTGCAACTGTAGCTGTATAATGCTTTTTGATCTTGTCAGAAATCTCACCGACAACAATGGTTCTTGTCACATCTGTTGTTCCGCCGTAGTAGGTAGCACCGGAATCTACAAGGAGCATGCCCTGAGCCTTCACTTCAGCTGCGTTATCGCTTGTTGCCTCATAGTGAGCCATGGCTGCGTTGGCATTATATGCACTTATAGTTGGGAAAGAAAGCTCGATAAATCCGGGAATCTCAGCTCTCATAGAGTCAAGCTTCATAGCTGCTGTGTACTCAGTCATAGGGATCTTTCCAACATTCTTTTTTACCCAGTAGATGAACTCTGTAAGCTTCGCACTGTCCTTAAGATAGACCTCTCTGATATTTTTAAGCTCAGTCTCATTCTTAATGGCCTTCATGCGCTCTGTAGGATTCTTTTCATTCCTTAGCTCTACTCCCGCCTGCTTTGCCTTCTCAGAAAGAGTTCTGTAGGTAAGGAAATTTGTGTTTCTCTTGTCGTATAAAACATCTCCGGCAAAAACTGCACTCTGCAAAAATGCAGTGAGTTCATGATAATCCTTAAGGGTGATGTTAACCTTCTTGCAGTACTCGGCCGCTTCCTTAGTCACTTCCTCCTTCTGCACAAAAAGGACGAACTCATCCATTGTAATGTATGCATAAGAAAGAGCCACAGGATTGCACTCAACATCATTTCCGCGAAGGTTTGTGAGCCACATAATATCATCGAGCTTGCTTAAAAGAAATACTTTGCTTCCGTACTCTTCCATCTTTTCTCTTACATCAGAAAGCTTTTCTGCAAAAGATTTTCCGCAGAGCTCATCTGATAAAACATACAGGTCATGACAAGGAAGTGCAGGTCTCTCCTCCCATACCTCCTGCGCAAGGTCTTTTTCAATTGCAAAAGATACCTTTTTATTCTTAAGCTTCTTCTCAAGCTTTTCTCCAATGCTGGTGGATACGACTCTTCCGTCAAAGCCAAGAGTCTGCCCCTCCTTCATATTTTTATCAAGGAACTCCTCGATAGTCGGAACACCGGGATTCATCATCTTAAAGAGCTCTACTCCTGTGCCCTTCATCTGATTCTCAGCCTGGATAAAGTATCTGCCGTCTGTCCACATTCCGGCAAAATCCTTAGATACCACCAGGGTTCCGTTAGAGCCATCAAAGCCGCAGAAATACTCTCTTACCTTAAAAAAGTCTGCTGAATACTCTGAATTGTGAAAGTCTGAAGTGGGCATCATATAATAATCAATGCCATTTTCTTCCATCTTTTTTCTGAGCCTTGAAAGTCTCTCTTTTATAACTGTATTTTCGTAAGACATCTTATACTCCTTTGTATTGACAATTCTTTTTGGCCTTTAACATTCTACCATTTATTTGGCAGAAAAAAAACTGAGCACTTTTCAGTGCCCAGCTTATTTTTCAATGCTCAATTTCCGTCATCAGTTCAAAGATTTCCTCATCGGTCAGATGCTCTTTAATGCGAAGGATAAGATGAACCTTATCGCCTCCTGCACCTTTCTGGAAGTGCCTCTGCCACTTGTAAAAATGTGGTCCGTCTCCCAGCACGCGAAGGTATGACATCAGGCTCTTGGCCACATAGTAGGACTGTCTTATATCTGCCTCACAGTCATTTTTGTAGAAGTTTTCCCATACGCCATGCTCGTAGCTGCGCATGTTTTCATAGCCCTTGGAAAAAGCATCTGCAGCAAGTCCGGCCTCATAAAAGGCAGCGAGGTAATTTACATTTTTGCCTGTGCTGCTCTCCTCAAGAGCTCCGATAAATTCCTTTCCTGTATCCGTTCCTCCAAGACATATCTCAAGCGCTCTGCAGATGCGGAAAGCTCCGACATAGCTGTAATAGTGATACTCAACCTGACACTTCAGATTGTCCTTAAGAGCTCTTGTTATAGCCGTCTTATTGGACAAACTGCTATCATGCAGATCCGCCCTGAGGTCATCGCATTTCCTTAAATATTCCTCATAGCCCATTACACCTGAAGAATATTTATCAAGATGCCACAGCACCTGATCAAGAAGCGTCTTTGAATCAAGAAGCCAGTTAAGCTCATCGGTCTTTGCAGTTTTTTCAGGGCAAAGCCTGTTGTAATTAGAAATAAAGGCACAGGCCAGTATCCTTGCCCCATGGTTGGTAAACTGCTCTCCTGCGTGGTCGTCCTCATTGGGGCCATACTGTATCGCATACTTTGGCCAGAGCTTATAGAGCTCTACTATCCTCTCCGCAAAGCCCTCACTGTCCTCTTTCTCATCGACAAGATAATAGGTTCTGCAAAACTCCGCAGTAAATTCATCCGCCGCATCGGCAGCTTCTATCTCTACACGCCACATCCTTGCGATAAGATCGAGATAATAGGTATGGGGCTTAACATTGGAGCAGTTAATGATCCAGAAATCCTTAGCTCCTCTTTCAAAGACCTCCGAAAGCTGCCTGATGACAAATTCAGGTGAATTGGGAAGCATCGTCATCATGGCTGCTGCCTGCAGGTCATAGAAGGATGCGTGATAGTAAATACCATGCGCACTCTTATCCTCCTTTGAAGGAAGCGCAGGTATTCTTGGATTATGACTGTTCTGGCGCCTTGAAACCATTTTTCCAAAGCCGTTATCTGCCCAGATTTTTATTACATCCGTAGGAATTTCAATAAAGCCGTCCTTATACAGTTCCATGATCTCTCCATAGAGATTCATGCAGCAGACTGCTTTAGGGTCGCTCTTTTTTATCATATTGTACTGCTCGAGCATAAGGCTGCTCACAAGAGCTCCTCTTTTTTGGGGAGTGTCATAGGCAGGATCATCTACCCAGAAAGGCCTGTCTCCCTGGCCTCTGAAGCCTATATTCCAGATGACCTTCTGATCCTGCTGTTCTTCTATTGCCTCCTTCCAAAGTCCTCTGAAAAGGTCGGCATGCTTGTCAAAAGAAGCCTCGAGATCCGGATAGGCTCTTGCAAACATCCTTGCTCCCATGGGCTCTGCATGGTGGTGAGTTATCCAAAGTCCATAGTCGCCGGCAAGCTTTTTATACTTGTGTGCGTTAAAATCTGTTCCCGGAATGGTCATGTTTCCGCCGCAGCGAAGAAGGGCTTCATAGGCCATCTCCCATGGGAAAGTATCCGCATCATCCTTTTTCCAGCCGTCAAAGAGAACTTCGTCGTTTATGAACCAGCCCCTGTATTTAATGACGGACTGTTTTGATTCATAGCTATAGTCCTTCGGAATCTCATAGCCTTCCTTCTTTTCAAAGGTCTGCTCGTTCCAGAACCAGAATTCATTTACACCAAGGAATCTCTTGCTTATATGATAAATACCGTAAATAAAGCCAAAGTCGTCCGAGGCAGACAAAACAAGCGCTTCTCTGCCCTCGTCATTTTGATGCTTTAGCAAAAAGCACTCCGGAGCAATCCCCTCGACGTCCTCGAGGATGATCTGCGCTCCCTCTTTATCAGAGTCAAGACAGGTACTGTTTATATCCCTTTCAAGAACCTTTATGGCAAGCTCTACCGGGCCTGACATCTTATTTTTTGCTGTTATGCAGGAGTTGATATTTATCATACTGATTCCTCGCTATGAAAAAGGGACCAAAAGCATTATTTGCCTTTAGTCCCATGTTGCCAGTAAATTACAGATTGTACTTTTTCGCGATAAGAGGCGCAACTTTGGAAGAGCCGATTCTTTCGCAACCGGCATGTGCAAATGCATGTGCATCCTCTATTGTGCGGATACCGCCTGCTGCCTTTATCTTAACATCAGGTCCGATGTGTTTCTTAAAGAGCTCGATATCCTCCAGTGTAGCTCCGCCTGTACCAAAGCCTGTAGAAGTCTTGATGTAATCAGCCTTAACTTCAGTAACGATCTTGCAAAGCTCAATCTTCTCATCTTCTGTAAGATAGCAGGTCTCGATAATGACCTTAAGGAGCTTGTCACCACAAGCCTCTCTGATCATCTCAAGTTCCTTCTTAACATCGTCAAATCTTCCGTTCTTAACATCACTTATATTTACAACTGTATCGATCTCAGAAGCTCCATCCTTTATAGCTTCCTTAGCCTCAACAACCTTGGCAGCTGTGCAGCTGTAACCAAGAGGAAATCCGATAACAGTGCAGAGCTTTAAGCTGTCACCGTACTTGTCATGAGTTCTCTTGAGATAAGTAGGTGGAATGCAGACAGTTGCTGTTCCGTACTTAACCGCCTCATCACAAAGGCTTACGATATCCTCCCACTTTGCATTTGGCTGAAGCTGTGTGTGATCAATATACTTCAATAAATCTTTTTCTTCCATAAACACATGTCCTTTCTTAAATTGCCGAGTACTCATTTGTACCTACTACATTATAAGCTAAGAAAAGACCTCATGCAACTTTAGACGCGTCAGCTCTGTCAGGCCATGACATTTTCCAAAAGCGCATCCTTAAGCGTCTGGGAGACATCAAGATTGTTAATGTAAATAGTTCTCTCTGAAGGTGTAAGCTCTGAAAGTTCTCTGAAAAAACGTCCCTTCAGGTCATAGCTTATATGACATCTTTTCAAGAAGGAAAAGAGTTCGTTTTCTCTAAAACCAGATGCCGGTTCTACATTCTGAATAACGACAGTTGTCCTTTCGCCGCTTCTGTATGTGATATTTGAAAGGACTGCTCTTCTACCGCAAGCGTCATATTCAAGGGAAGGCACTTCCTCTACGCCAACAAGAACGAGGTTAATAAGGCGCTCATCAGGAACAAGCGCAGTATTTCCTTCAGCCGGATATATCTCTACAGTAAGAGCTTTTGAAGCTTTATCGTAGCTCTGTGTGATCCTGGTGAAGGCGCCGTCACCCTCCATATATGCATTGGAGTTTGCATCATCCTCAAACAGCTCGTATTCCCCGTCTTCTCCAACGCCAAGATAAATATCCAGCTGCTTAGGAGCATTTTCTGTTATTTCAAGATCTCCTGCTGCCATTGGAATAATACCTCCGGCCTTTATGAGAACAGGAATCTGCTCGATAGGTCTGTAGAGATTGCGAAGACCTGCCCCTTCATAAATGTTTCCGTTAAAGATATCTATCCATCTGCCCTTTGGAATATAGGCGTGCACATGGCCCATCTGAAGTTCCTCATTATTCTTTTCGGTAATAGGAAAAGCAATGAGCTGTGAACCAAAGCTGTATCCATTTCTTGACCTGTAGGCGCTTTCATCCTCCGGAGAATCATAGTACAAAGGCCTGATGATCGGTATATCCTCATCATAAGCTCTGTGATTTTCAGTATATAAATACGGAACCATCTTCTGGCGAAGTCTCATAAATTCCCCGATGATGCTTCTCATAGGCTCAGGCTGATTCCAGGGTTCCTTGAAGAAGAAAGGATTATTTGAGCTGTGAAGTCTCATTATAGGTGAAAAAACTCCGTACTGTACCCATCTGCAGGTTCTTTCAGGGTCCTCCTCTCCATGCATATGACCGCCGATATCATGGCTCCACCAGCCATAACCTACATTTGCAGCTGTAGCTGTAAAGAAAGGCTGAATATCAAGACTTGTCCAGGTTGCATAGGTATCTCCCGAAAATCCAATGGGATATCTGTGGCTTCCAAGACCTGCATATCTTGAAAAGATCATAGCTCTTTTGTCCCTGCGAAGCTGATCCAGATAGTGGTAGTGGTTAAGTATCCAGAGAGGATCGACGCTTCCCTGTTTTGCCTTGGTGCCCTGCTGCCAGTCGATCCACCAGAAATCTACGCCATCCTCTTCATAGGGCTGCATGACCTCTTCGAAGTAGGCATCCACAAAGTCTTTATCCATAAGGTCAAAAGCGACAGGCTCTTCCTTTTCCATATCGACGCCCATTCGCTTTGCCACTCTTTCATAGCACTCTTCAAAGGCTCTGATACCATCAGCAGGATGTAGATTAAGAGTAACTGCCTTTCCCCGGTTTTTAAGCTCCTTCAAAAAGCGCTTATAGTCGGGGAAATATTCCTTGTTCCAGGTATAACCTGTCCAGCCGCTTCCATACTTTTCATCAATTTCCACGAGATGCCAGTCCATATCAATGACTGCCACGGAAATGGGAATCTGCTCCTGATGAAATCTGTCCATCAGCTCCAGATAGCTTTTTTCCGTGTACTTCTCATACTTGCTCCACCAGTTTCCAAGAGCATATCTTGGTATCATTGGAGCCTTTCCACAGAGGTGATAAAAGTCCTTTAGCCCTCTATAGAAGTCCTTGCCATATCCAAAGAAATAGATGTCCTCTTCGGGGTGTTCCCTGTCAATAATATCTTCCCCTCTAAGCTCGCAGCTGTCTCCATCATTAAACCAGGAATAGCCGTCTCTGGAAAAAAGTCCCTTTCCGTAGAGAACTATTCCGTTGGTCTCATCCAGGGTCCTGACCGTTCCAAAGAGGTTCCATCCATTCTCACCATAGTTCCATTTCACTTTTTCCTCCAAAAGTTCTATGACAAGTCCTCTGGGTGTAAAACTTTGCTTGTCATAGGTCACTTTTAGTCTTTTAGTAGAAAAAATGAGTCTGTCCTTGCTTTCCTCAAGAATAGAATATTCTGTTTTCTCAAAATCCCTGTTAAGCACTGTCTGGGTTGCGTCATCTGTAAAATGTCCGTCCTTTTCGTATTCAAGACGGAGCAGGCTATCCGTCAGTATGCTGATTCGATAACCTGCTCCCTGAATAATATTCTCAGAAGGACATTTTGGACTTAACTTAAATGTCTTCACGATATATGTTCCTCTTCTAAATTACTTGTTAGCCTGATAGGTGTTATAGGCATCTGTCTGGATCTGCATAAACTCGTTGTAGCCCATTGCCTCAAGAGTCTGTGTGTAAGAATCCCACTGCTCGTTTACTCCGCCTTCTGTTACCCATGTAGCCTGATTTGCTGTCACATAAGCGTTGAGGTCTGTAAAGAGTGTTGAAAGAGTCTTAAGCTGATCTGTTGTATAGCTCACGTTAGGATATGCCTCTTTTGCATACTTGCTCATTTCCTTATCAAGGGCAAGCTTGGAAGCGTCGCCGTTTTCTCCTGCGTAGGTAACTCTGTCATTGAAGCCGTCTGCGACATACTTAGGTCCGAAGTCACGAACTGACTGGATCCATGCAAAAGTATCTGCTGAATTTCCATCATTAGGCTCAAGAACTGTGTAGTTTCCTGCACCATCCTTCTGTGTGCCTACACCGAAGGAGCCATAGAAATTCTGGATAGAAGCATCATCTGTGTAGAACTTGTCGATCCAGGAAAGAAGTGGTCCGGGATTGCTGCACTGATTGGTCACTACAAATTCATATCTTGAGTAGTTCATGTGCTCAGGATCTGCCGAAATGTACTTGTTTCCATCAGGGCCCTCAAGAGCAGGAAGAGCCACATACTGACCGGCATTTGCACCAAAGGTTGAATCAGCTGTCCAGCCGGGAGCAACTCCTACGATAGGTGTCTCGCTCATAAGCTTTGCATCACGCATTGAAGAATCCTCAGTAAAAAGCTCGGGATCAATAAGGCCGTTTTCATAGCACTCATGCATCCACTCGATACCCTGCTTATAGCCTTCTGTTGTAGGAAGATAAACAGGCTGACCATCCTGAACTGACATCATATATGTTCCGTCTGCTCCAAGAGTTGTTCCAAATGGAAGACAGAAGAACATAACTGAATCAGCATAGCCCTGTCCGAAAGGAATCTCATCACTTGGATCGCCATTTCCGTTTGCGTCGTTATCCCTGAAAGCAACAAGGCAGTCCTCAAACTCCTTATAGGTTGTAGGAACGCTAAGTCCGAGATTGTCGAGCCAGGTCTTGTTGATGAACATCTGGTTAGCTACTACAGGTCTGCAGGGCTTCTTTGAAGGAAGTCCATAGATGTGTCCGTCAGCTGAGGTTGCAAGAGCCTTCATTGTAGGATCAGATTCCATTACTGCCTTGAAGTTAGGCATGTACTCATCAATGTAATCATCAAGCGCGATAAAGGATCCTGTGTTTGTCAGAACATCAGACTCTGAAAAACAGATTGAACCAAAGAAAGCATCCGGCAGGTCCCCGCCTGCTAAAAGAACTGCCTTCTTGTCTGCCCAGTCAGCATTCAGAATTGTATCCCATGTAATGCTGATGCCTGATTCTGCAGCTGCCTGATCCGGGAAGCCCTCGTGATAGAACTCACCCCAGTCAGCCCATCTTACTGTTGCTACCTCGTAGTTGTTTCCTTCACTTGCAGATACTGTAGCTGCTGTCTTTGGAGCTGCTGCATCACTTATTGTTGAAACAGCTGCCTCCTGTGTGCTTCCGCATGCTGTAAGTGCGAAAGAAAGCGCCATCGCTCCTGCCAATAATCCATACTTTTTCCTCATGTTTCATACTCCTTCTCTCTTAATCATATTTTATACCATTTATCCCTTCACTGCTCCTATCATGACTCCCTGATTAAAATATTTCTGTAAAAATGGATAGAGCATCATGATCGGCAATGTAGAAATCACAATTGATCCGTACTTCATCATATCTGAGAGCTGTCTGAGCTCATTAGCCATGGTTCCTGTAGCTGCTCCAAGAAGTGACTGATTGGTTATCAGTATTCTTCTAAGAAGTAGCTGAAGCGGAATCAGATTTTCATTCTGCAGATAGATAAGTGCGTTAAACCAGGAATTCCAGTGTCCTACTGCAGTCCAAAGTCCCACAACTGCTATCACTGCTTTAGACAGCGGCACAGCAAACTGTACAAAGTACCTTATCGTGCTGCAGCCGTCTATCTGAGCAGCTTCCCAGAGGGATTCGGGAAGAGAATTCTGGAAAAATGTCCTGGCAACAATAATGTTGTAAGTGGATACCGCAAAGGGCAGAACCATTACCAGGAATGAGTCCAGAAGGCCAAACTGTTTGATGACCAGGTAGGTTGGTATCAGACCTCCGCCGACAAACATAGGAATCATGTAGAAGATGTTGATCCACTTTTTTCCCGGAAGGTCCTTTCTGGACATTGCGTAGCCGGCGGTGATATTTACCAAAAGAGCAACCAGTGTGCCGACTACTGTATAAATGATGGTGTTCAAATAGCTTTTCCAGATCTGACTCTGCTCAAAAAGCTTTTGGTACCCTCTTACATCCAAGGTCTTTGGCCAGAGCCAGACTTTTCCGCTGGCCACATCAGCAGGATTGCTGAAGGATGCGATAATAACAAACCATAGTGGGTAAATAACCATGATGATCATCAGGACAGCAATTATGTGGAATATGACATTGACCACTTTGTCCTGTGATAAAGCTTTCTTCTTAACCATTTCTCCTCCTGTATGCTTAGAACAAGCTGCTCTGTGTGAGCTTTTTTGACATAAGGTTTACAAGCAGCAAAACGATGACATTAACCACTGTATTAAAAAGACCTATAGCTGTGGATAAGCTGTACTGCATGCTCTGAAGACCCATTTTGTATACGTAGGTTGAAATGATCTCACTGCTCATGATGTTCTGGACATTCTGAAGAAGGAATACCTTTTCAAAACCTACTCCCAAGATGCTTCCTGCCCTGAGAATCAAAAGAACCATGGCAGTTGGAAGTATCATGGGGATATCTATATATTTAATTTTCTGAAGCGTACTCGCTCCGTCCACTGTAGCTGCCTCGTAGTAGGTAGGATCAATTCCCGCAAGGGCCGCCAGATAGATGATGCTGTCCCATCCAAGATGCTGCCAGATATCGCTCCAGACATATACGTGTTTAAAGCCCGCAACATCCGCCATCAGGTTGGGGAACTTCGCACCGAACAGGTTAAAAAGATTTGCAAAAAGTCCTGTCGATGGTGATAAGAAGATAAGGATCAGACCGCACATAACCATGGTTGATATGAAGTGTGGCAGATAGGTAATTACCTGAAATACCTTCTTAAACATTTTTGTCTTCATCTGGTTACACATCAGGGCCAACAGGATTGGAAGCGGGAAGCCTACCAATATGCTGTAGATACTCAGCACCAGAGTGTTCTTGATAGTCACTCCAAACTGATAGGAATTAAAGTACTGAATGAAATTCTTAAATCCTACAAATGGGCTTCCTTTAATTCCAAGGGCCGGCGAGTAATCCTGAAAGGCTATCACTATTCCCACCATCGGCAGATAAGCAAAACAGAAAAGTAAAATAGCCGACGGAAGAAGCAGCAAATATAGCTGATAACTTTTTAGTATTTTTTTTAGGCGTTTGTTTTTCATGGCGTTCTCCTTTTGTTTATGAACAGATAATAAAATTTTAAGATTTGTAAAAATAGCACATTTTGGTTCTGCCCATAGCACTTTTTGGACAAGGTCGAAAAATGCTATAGCTGTTCAAAAAGCTTTTCTATATAATGAAGTCATGAAAAATACAGCGAGAACACGGTCCTATCCTGTAGTGCAGATGCTTAGGAAAACACTGTATCTGGCCATACCTGTGATCATTCTTTTCATGGTTGTCAGCTACTTCACTTTTTCCGAGATCAGAAAGCAGAACAAGCTGTCACTGGAGAACACCGTAAACATCTATCAAACTGAATTAGCACAAACACTTTCAGCAATCTCTCACTTTGTTCAGTGGACTGTGGTCCATGACCCGATCCTTGATTCCTTTGCTCCTGACAAGCACATGGGAGATTTCAGAGAAGCCAGTAATGAACTGCGCCTTCGCGTGAGTGATATGCAGTATTCCACAGGCAGTGAATACCAGTTTTTCTTTTATTGGGATGAAAAAGATATCTTCTTTAACGCATCAGAAATCAACATCGACTATGATACTTATAAAGAGATAAAGAAAAGAATCACCACCGATAGAGAAAGCTACTCCTGGGTGCCCTGTGAGATCAACGGAAAGACCTTCCTGTACTACAGCATCAACTATTATCACAGGACCTTTGTCTGCCTCGTAGACATGGAGGATGTGCTGTCTCCAATAGCAAGACTCGACCTTGGAGAATACGGAGCAATCAGTGCCTACCGTGAATCGGATGATGTTTTCTATAAGATCGGAGATGGCCCTGATGGTCTTGCCTCAAACTACTACACAAGACTTGTTTTTCCTGAGAGCAAAGATCTTCTGCCCTTTTCCATTGCCATCGACACCACTGTACTTGGCAACTATGGAAGACTTTATCTTTTGCAGTTCATCGTATTTTTGGCAGTACTTCTGCTCTGCTTTATCATGGGCGGCTATATACTTGTGAGCTACAAAAAGGTTATCCTTCCGATAAAGATCTTTTCCAAGAGTCTCTCCGAAATGGATTCGGTTTCAGAGGATTCAGAACTGGTAATTACAGACAGTAAGGTCCAGGAACTGAACCAGATAAATGATCAGTTCAAAAACCTAATCCACGAGATAACAAGACTTAGAATCGACATATACGAAGCTGAGCTTGATAAAAACAAGTTCATGATCCATTTTCTTCAGCAGCAGATCAAGCCTCATTTTTACTTAAACTGCCTTACCACCATCGACTCAATGGTAAGCCTTGGGGATATTGATGCAGCTAAAAAGATGCTGATGTTCACTTCAAGGTACTTCAGATACCTGTTCCAGGTGGATATGAATTTTGTTCCGCTAATGAATGAGCTGAGCCATGCGCAGGACTATCTCTCCATTCAAAATATGAGACTCAGTCAGGCAACAGAGTATACTACAGAGATTCCCAAAAACTGTAAAGACCTCGAGATTCCGCCGCTGCTGCTTATAACCTTCATCGAAAACTCGATAAAGCACGCCACTCCACCTGAGGGAGAGCCGTTAAAGATTTCGGTCATCTGCAGAATCATCAATGAGGATTTAGAAAAAAGATCAGGCACTCTTGAGATTGAGATCTGTGATAATGGCCAGGGCTTTCCTTCTGATATGAAGCTGACCTCAAGCAGCACAGAGCACATTGGAATAGCTAACAGCATCAAGCGTCTTAATCTTTTATACGGCGATGAATTCGAACTTTTCACAGGAAATATAAGCCCCCACGGAGCCAAGGTCACTCTCCGGCTTCCGATAGGCGCTCATAAGTAAACAATAGGCATGCACAGTATTAACTCGAGGTATATATGAACATCCTGCTTGTAGACGACGACAGATTTGTAATTGCAGCACTTAAACAGAATATGGACTGGCATAGCCTTGGTATAACAACAGTGTTCACTGCCTATGACATAAAAACAGCTCAGGACATCCTGTCAAAAAACACTGTTGACCTGCTTCTTAGCGATATTGATATGCCCCACGGAAGCGGCCTTGATCTTCTCGGCATTCTGAGAGAGCAGGGAAACAGCATTCCCGCTATCTTTCTTACCAACTACGCGGATTTTTCCTACGCAAAAAGAGCCCTGGAGCTAAGAAGCTTTCACTATTTCCTAAAGCCAATAGACTACGAGGAGCTCACTAAAATAATCAGACAGGCACTTATGGAGGCCTCGGATAATGAACCGGAGACTTCAGGAACACTTTCAAAGCTCTGGTACGACTACCTGATAGACAGAAGGATAACCAGCAAGGCTCTCATCTCAGACCTTTCAAGGCACAAGCTTTTTGCAGGAAACATTCCCCCTTACCTTGCCTGTCTTATACAGTTCGAGGAAGGTAAAGAAGATCTCGACAGAGGAAAGGTGGCTGTCAGAACCAGGCTCATCATGGAATCACTTTTTGGAAGCAGCTTTTCATCCAAGGGAGTCCTTCTTCCGTATCAGTCTGAGGATTATATCCTTTTTTCCCTGATCCCTGCAGATGAAGCTTCCCGCGAAAATCAGAATCTACGCGCCCTGATCAGCGAACTTTACTACGCACTCTGTGAGGAGTTTGGAATCTCCCTCAGGCTTTTTGTGAGTTCTGAAAAAAGAATCGAGGAAATCCCGGAGGTCTGTGAAAGCCTCCTGAACATGCGCTCAATGCCCTTTGGCAGCAACAATCCTGTAACCTACATCGATGAGACCAGTGTAACCACTCTCCTTCAGTACGTGGATGCCCACTTTACAGAGGATATTTCCAGAGAGCTTCTTTCAGAGCAGTTCTACTTTGCTCCGGATTACATTACAAAGATTTTCAGAAAAGAAACGGGGATGAGTTTTAAGAATTACATCATAGAAAAGCGTCTGGATCTGGCAAGAAAGCTTTTAATAAAGACAGGGGATTCCGTAAGGGACATTTCCTTGAAGGTTGGATATGACAATTATTCCTATTTTACAAGGCTCTTTAAAAAGAGCTTCGGAATAACACCTGTTGAATACAGAGAACAAAACCAATAAATTATGAGGATCTGAAAAAATAAGGCCGTAGCACAAAGCTACGGCCTTAAATTTTCATATTGAATTATTTCTTGTTTACAGCATCCTTAAGAGCCTTACCAGCCTTGAACTTAGGAACAACTGCTGCAGGAATCTTGATAGCTGCGCCAGTCTGAGGGTTCTTACCTGTTCTAGCTGCTCTCTTTGAAGTCTCGAATGTACCAAAGCCAACGAGCTGAACTTTGCCCTTCTTCTTAAGCTCCTTAGAAACGGTGTCAACGAAAGCCTTAACAGCCTTCTCAGATGCAGCCTTTGTAAGGCCGGTTTCCTTTGCGATAGCTTCTACTAATTCTGTCTTATTCATGTTGTTTCTCCCTTCTCATACTTTTAATAGTTTCTGTAATGACTTCATTGCTCTAGCGAGCAACAAACTACCTTAATAGCGTAGTACAGTTTATGTACCTTGTCAAATCGGATATTTATAAACTTAATAGCGAACAGGGACAAATGCGTCTATTTCGCGGGTCTCAAAGCTTTTTATCCGAACTCCGTCAAAGCAGTGTTCAAGGCGTATTACAGCCTCTGCACCTTCTTTTGTCCCGTCATTTTGCCCCTGATAGGCCCTGAAATTTCCAAGAGAATAAAAAATCAGCGTTTTTCCGCCATCAGGTCTGTCCATTTCCTCTGTTTTCTGTACTACATGAGGATGAGTCCCTATGACGATATCAGCTCCTGCATCGGCAAAAAGCTGCGCATAATATCTTTGCTGCTCTGAAACGGCCGCCTGGTACTCCTCACCCCAGTGAACGAATATAACCGCGAAATCAGCCTCATTTTTGCTATTTTCGACGTTTTTCATAAAAGCCTCTTCTTCCTCAGGCGTTTGCGACAGATATTTAACCAGATTCGGGTTTTCACCGCTCTTATAAGACGCGTTGGTCCCATAGGTATACGAAAAGATTGCAAATCTTATCCCGTTTCTTGCAATTATCTTATAGGGCACATCTTCTTTGCTGCTTCTTTTCTGAATCCCTGTTGTCATTATGCCCTTCTTTTCAAAAAAAGCAGCGGTAAAATCTACTGCTTCAGGGCCCTTGTCCAGAACATGGTTCGAGGCGCAGACTGCTATATCAAAGCCTGCAGCAGCAATTGACTGCCCCACTGCCTCAGGCGCTCCGAAGAAGGGATAGCCGCTCACCTTTTTATCATCATTAACAAGCACTGATTCTACCTGGATTGATGCTATATCGGCGCTTTTTATCTCCTCAAGAAATGGCTCGTATAAAAAGTCAAAGCTGCCTTTTTTCTTTGCTACTGCGTACTCAATGATCTCCTCGTGCAGAATATTGTCTCCGAAGGCGATAAACTTCACTTCATTGTCGATGTTTTTAAGTCCAAAAGACTCCCATCGCCACAAAAAGTTTTCGCCATCTTCAGTCTCGGTAAGGATTATCTTAGGATCCTTTTCCATTAGCTTCATCCTGCTGATACGCTCTCCTACTTCAGATGCAAACCACTTAGCCTTTGGCTTCTGCGACTCATTAAGCCCATAAATAAAAATGTGCTGTGAGTAGTTCTTTTCATCTTTTTCTATCCAGAAAGGCTTGTGTTCACCGAATTTTCCCCTTTTCCACAAAAGAAGAATCAGCTCTTTTCTAGGCTTTCCGTCTCTTGCAATTTCTCCGTCAAGATCGGAGATCAGAAAATCCTGCACATAATAGTCACCGGGAGATTCCCATATAGTTTTTTTACTGCTGTCTTTTATTATTATCCTCTTACCTGCCAGAGAAATTGTGAGATTTCCGCAGCTTTCCGTCTTTTCCTGCCAGCAGACATCCCCCGGGATTCCAATAGCCTCCAGATAGATCAAAAAACAGGTAAGCATTATGATCAAAATCGGAATGATCCGTTTTAATAATTCAGTTCTTCTCATCTTTTAATCTTCATAGATAATACGATAGCTGCCGGTCCAGGGCGCTCTGTCCACAGTTTCTTCAATCTCTACATAGTTCCAATCATCATCATAATAGCCGCCAATTAACCTGTCCTTGAATTCTTCATCAGTCAGCCTGTCGGATATAGGTGTTTCAAACTGATAGAAGCTGTAGACGCTTCCTCTTGCGATATGGAGCTCGCCGTCAATAGGAAATACAACCAGCACATTCTCGGCAAAGCCTGAGCCTATCTCAAGAACGCTTCCGTTAGGATCTGTTGCAATATCGGCTACAACAGGGCATGGAACCTGATAGCTGTTATAAACGCCGTCCTCGACCTTGTCGTTATTTGCTTCTCGCCAGAAGTGCTCAATATATCCGCCGTAGCAGCGAATAAACTCGTATTCCTCATCAGTCAGAGCCTCATTGGTGAGCTCTTTTTCTGATATCATTATAAGCTCCTTTGCAATCTCAGAGAGTTTATCAAGGTCCTCCTGCTGGCTTTCAGAAAGCATTCCAAGACTTAAAAGTCCTTCTTTGGTCTTGTTAGAAAGAGAAAGGAATCTGCTGTAAACTTCAGGCTGCGGATCAACGTAGCCTCTATCATCCAAAGGATCCTCATCTCCTCCGCCCATCTCAGCCATTATCTGCTTTGCATACAGGATAGTATCATGCTTAAGCTCAGCAAAAGAGCCAGCGAAGGTTTCAAGATTCTTTTTAGTCCACTCATCATTTGTCATGTAGGAGGGATAGCCTTCTTTTTTCTCCTCCAAAAGTGGTCGTAAGATATTCAGCCATCCTGAATAAAGGCTTGCATTCCAAAGCTTTGGATCATCATTGTCAAAATATGCTCTTGCAAATGCGAGATTTTCCTTGTAATTCTCAAACTCAGTAGCGCCCATCTCCTCAAGAAGCTCATAGGCCATATCAGAGCCCAGCGCAGCCGGAACGTCAAGGGTATCCGGAAGCATTCTCTTCTCGCCCTGTGCATTTTCTTTTGTAGAGCTGTAAATTAGTCTCTGCATTATTGCTGCATCAATGGTAAACCTCTGTCCCATAAATCTGAAGGAAGGGATCACCGGATCCTCTTCGTCCATAACAGGAATTGAATTGATCTTAGGAGCAGGCAGAGTCTTAACCTCTTCAAGCATTTTTGCAAGACCGCTGTCGTCATCCTTTATTTCTGAGGCTGAAGGGATCTTTCCATAAGCCTTATCAAAAACCAAAGAAAATTCCTTAAAGCCCGGGTCATCTGATGCTCCGGCAAAAAATGAAGTTACGCAGTAAATACTTCCATAGCTTCCGGGACTTTTTGCGATTGCCATCGTCATCAAGGCTGCACTCTTTACACTTTCCTCATCGTCAAGAGCAAATGGGATCCTTCCATACCACATCATGGCCCTGAAATACTTTTCAAGCTCCTCTGTGCCCACGTAGTAGCCCCTTGGCTTGTACTGGGAATAGTCTTCCATAAGTCCTGTCAGAGCGCAGTTATCTATTCCCTCCGCGCTGTTTATCTTCTCGTATTCACTATTTGAAACTTCAGAAATTTCAGCATTAAGGCCTGCGTCTGTAATGCTCTCTCCCGTTTCAAGAAGCATGTTCGCTACATTGAAAAAGATAAGATTTCTCTTAGCTGCTTCTTCCCATTTTGATCCGGCGAGCTCTTTATACTGATTTTCAGATTCCTTAAGCATATCAGTGCTTAGACTTACCAGCTCCTTTGAGAGATACTCCTTCTCAGTTTTCTCCATAAGATATGCAAAGTAAATATGATAAGTATGAAGCAGTGAGTCCACCGTAACAAAGCTTGGGAACATTACATAGCGGTTCGATTCGTATACATCAAAAAACTCATTTGACCTCGAATCCTCTACGCAGAAATTATTGTTAATGAGCATTTCGCGTCTTTTGATTGAAGGGTTATAATCGCTGTTCTCTTCAGGATCAAAAAGGTACGAAAACTCATCCTCATAGACAACATTGGAAAAATCAGCTAAGACGCTGTTAGGCGCCACAGAAGGCACCAGATTCTTGTTGTAATACACATCCTCGCTATCGCCAAGGAAAGATGTGTTAAGCATCTTAATAACACTTTCAGACGCTGCTGCAACCTTTGCATCTGAAATAGCGCTGTCACCGGTATTATCAGTGCTTGTATTCTCAGCACTCTCCTTCTCCTCAGTAACAGCTTCCGAAGTGACACCGGAAATGGCCTGCGCAGCATCAGAAGGCTCCGGGTTCACCTTTCCACATCCGCTCATAACAAGTGACGACGCCAGAATAATGGCCACACCTTTTTTCTTCATAACTCTCCTCCTCGAAAAATCATTGTGTGAAAGCGTTCTCAGAATCCTTGATCAGATCACTCAGCTCTCCATCCGTTACATCCAGCACCCAGGCAAGCATACTGATATTATGTGCATGCTCCTCAACCGAAAACTTTGGACAGGTAAGATAATTATCTATCTCATCCTGAAGCTTTTCCCTGATCTCCTCTTCTTTCCTCATGTCAATCCCTCTAAACACCTTCAAACACAGCCCTTAGGCAACTATTATATTATATCGCATTTTCACTCATTAATGTTCAATTTTAACAATATCTTATACGCCATAATTCGTGAAAAGTAACGCAAAAAAAGCCATAACCACCCTTATTTGAGGTGATTATGGCTCAATATGATCTTTTATTTTGGTAATTTGTCTTTTCTGTGCTTACGATGTTTCATCTTGTACATCTGCTCGTCAGCGATTCCAATGATGGTATCAAGATCGAGCTTGTCATCGTATCTGGTGGAGTATACTCCAAAGCTTGAGGATACAGTGTAGCCAAGGCGTTCGCTCTCGTCCTTTAGCTTTTCTTCGATCTGGTAGATGATGTCTGAACTGCTGCAGTCACCAAGAACCAATGCTACCATCTCATCTCCTCCGTATCTTACACAGATGGAACCCTTTGGACAAGAATGGCGAAGTGCCTTTCCAACTGTGGCGATGGCCTGATCTCCTGCCACATGTCCGTAAGTATCATTGATGTGCTTAAGATCATTGAGGTCAGTCATTATGATGGTAAGCGTCTTTCCATTGTTATCAGGCTCATTCTTGAGCTCGTTGAATTTGGATAAAAATGCAAGTCGGTTGTATAACCCGGTAAGCGCATCATTCTCGTACATCTTCTGGAGCTTGTTCCTAAGGTAATCCTGATAACGAAGAGTTACAAAGCCACCGATACCCATGCTTATACAGTTGGTAAGACTTGGAGTCTTGGTGTAATCAATAAGCTCGTATCTCTCATAGGAATAACAAACAAAGCCCGTGGACTTGCCCATATACTCAAGTCCATTGAAAATAAGCGGATATCCGGTCTCAAGTATCTCCTCAAGATTCGGAATTATTGATTCTCTGTCGTAGTTTATTATCTCATCTTTGTCGCTTCGCGCATTATATATAACACTTCTTGAGGTCTTTTCAAGGTTCTCAAGGAAGTAGTTCTTTTCTACGCTAAAGCAGGCATCCTCAATTACGATACACATTTTTTCAGAAAGAGTATTTCTGATGTGCTGGATAAACTCAGTGGTCTTGCCACTGGCCATGATGCGAGAGGTAAGCTCCTGCATGATATGTATATCATCCTGATGATGATAGAATCTGTTATTAAGTCCTGATACTGCAAGTGCTGAATTCAGGCTGCAGCGAGGACATCCGCAGGACTCGTTGGCAATAAATCTTGGAACTATATAATTAACTTCGTTCTTATTTCCCTCAAAAACTGAGTGAATAGCACTCAGTACAGAAGCAGCTAAAAGCTTGGAATCGCAGATTGCCGTTGTGATACCCGGAGTAGAAAGGAAAGCCTCGTCGATGCCGTCAAAACCTGATATAAGAACATCATCAGGTGTCTTGTAACCTGCCTCTTCAAGGACGTCACACACATTGATCGCCATAATATCATTACAGCAGATGAATGCTCCCGGAACCTGATTCTTTTCAATAAGGACCTTGGTAGCCTGTCTGGCAGGCTCTGACCAGAAGTCGCCATAGCTCATCATCTCAGGTGTAAATTCAATACCATTATCCGCAAGAACCTTCTTGAAAACTTCTATTCTCTCATCGGAAAATGGGTTATTGCGCTTGCCGGCCATCAGATGAGGATTTCTTATCTTGTGGTCCTCTATGATGTGCCTTGCCACAACCTCAAAACCTTTGGCATAGTCGAACTTTACAAGTGTTGCATCCTGATAGTCACCATCAATGACAATAGCAGGAACATTGTTCTCATTAGCTCTGTCGATGATATGCTGCGCTATCTGACGGCTTTTGATCTTCTCGTCCATTATGATAACTGCATCAGTCTTGTCATACTGGATAAGATCATAAACCGATGACTCTGCCTGAAAACTGCCGGCATTGCCAATCTCAGAGTTCATTGTATAGATAAAAAGCCTTGCATTCTCTGCCTTAAGGCTCTCATTAAGCTCTGTAATAAAATCAAAAAGCTGCGGATCGTATATTCGATACGTACATAAAGCAATAATTTTCTTGCCGCAAACCATGATGCTTCTACCCGCTTTCCCCTAAAGAAAAATACCCATAAACAGTTAATGATATGCAAGAATATCCTTATTGATATTCTCGCATATCATTATAATTATACATTATAGTATTTCGTTTGTCATTGGCTTATCTGTCACTCATTTTTGTATATTCTTTTCTGGGTTCGATAGCCATATATGCAGGACGGATGATCTTTCCGTTATTTGCAAGTTCTTCCATACGATGAGCGCTCCAGCCGACTATTCTGGCCATTGCGAAAATAGTGGGATAAAGCTCCTCGGGAAGATCCAGCATCCTGTAAACAAAACCTGAATAAAAATCCACATTTGCGCTGACACCCTTATACATGGTGCGCTCTCCGCTTATGATCTTTGGTGCAAGGCGCTCTACCATCTCGTAAAGAGCCAGCTCTTCTTCCATGTGTTTCTCGACCGCAAGCTTCTCAACAAAGCTCTTAAGGATCATAGCTCTTGGATCTGACTTTGAATAAATAGCATGTCCGATACCATAAATAAGACCTGCCTTATCAAAGGCCTGTTTATTAAGTATCTTATCAAGGTATGCTGCTACCTCGTCCTCATCCTTCCAGTCCTTAACGTTGGCCTCAATATCATCAAACATGTGAACAACCTTGATATTGGCTCCGCCGTGTCTGGGTCCTTTAAGTGAACCGATAGCTGCTGCAATAACAGAGTAGGTATCTGTAAGCGACGAACTCACAACATGAGTTGTAAAGGATGAATTGTTACCACCACCATGCTCCATGTGAAGCACCAGGCAGATATCAAGAAGCTTTGCCTCCAGCTCTGTGTATTTGCTGTCAGGACGCAGCAGATAAAGAATGGTCTCTGCTGTTCCAAGTTCCTCCCTCGGTGGGTGGATGATCAGCGAATTACCCTCATGATAGTGATTATAAGCATGGTAACCATAAATTGATAAAAGCGGGAACATACTGATGAGCTGCAGAGACTGCCTAAGGACATTGGGAAGTGAAACATCATCTGCATGATCATCATAGGAATACAAAGTAAGAACACTCCTTGCAAGAGTATTCATCATGTCGCGACTTGGAGCCTTCATGATAACATCGCGCACGAAGCTGGTAGGAAGGCTCTTGTAAATACCAAGGAGCTTTTCAAACTCAAAGAGCTCCTTGCCTGTAGGAAGTTTGTCGAAAAGAAGCAGGTAAGTGCACTCCTCAAACGCATACCTGTTTTCTGAAACAGCAGCTTCAATGAGCTGATGCACATCATAGCCTCTGAAATAGATCTCGCCGTCAGCAGGAACATCCTTGCCGTCGACTCTTTTTTTAGCAATAATTTCAGATATTCTGGTAAGACCTGTAAGTACGCCCTTACCGTCAAGGTCACGAAGACCTCTTTTTACGTCATATTTAAGAAACAGATCGTTCTCGATCATATCTGCTTGCTGTGATAGCCTTGAAAGTTCAACAATTTCGGGTGTGTTTTCCGAGTAATACCCCTTCCCTAGATCCATACGCACCTCCACAAAATTTATTTTCGCTTAAAAGTTACTTCTTTTTCTTATTGCCGTACTGCTTATAAAACTTCTTCTTTCCTTTCTCTACTGACAGATAAAAGATAAGCCAAACTACGAGTACAACTGCATAAATAATCGCGTGATATGCGCTGTAACCGTAAAGATCGCAGCCAATGCCAACAATTCCCAAAAGCACAAGGATTGCTCCCTCTGCAAGATGTCTGGGATATGCATATTCTTTAAAGGCTTTTCTGTCGGTGATACTGTTTACATTAACAGATGGCGGAATGATCACGCCTACTTTTATTATATCATTAACCTTCATCTGGAGGGCAGCATAAATCATATATGCCCCTCCAAAAACGATTGCTATGTCAAAAACATTACTGAATGTATCCATTTTTACTTTCCCCAACTAAACTAATTAAAGATCAAAGGCCTAGGAAATCCTTGACTGCCTTCTCCATACCGTCCTTCTCAACTACGGTCTTGTGACGGATCTCTGCAGTTCTAATAGAAGTTACTGCCTCAGGGATCTCCACTCCTGATACTGCGCTGAGCTCATCTGCAAGGGCAAAATCATCCTTGCTGTCATCGCCCTTTGAAAGTGCGTTCATGACACTTCTTGTGAACTTGTAAGGGCTGGCTGTTGAAGCGATAACCGTAACAGTCTTATCACCTGTGTCCTTAACATACTTGTCATATACAGCACTTGCAACAGCTGTGTGTGTATCAATAAGATATCCTGTATTGTTAAAGAGCTTTGCGATGGTAGCAAAAGTCTCTTCCTCGGAAGCAAAGTTTCCGTAGAAGTCTGTGAGCTTCTCTCTCATCTTGTCAGTGATCTCGTACTTCCCGTTCTCTGAAAGCTGCTTCATATATGCTGCGTCAGCTGCTGCATCATCGCCTGAGATGTGATAAATAAGTCTCTCAAGATTAGAGGAAATAAGAATATCCATGGAAGGTGATGCTGTAAGTACAAATTCTCTGTTTCTGTCGTACTCTCCTGACATGAAGAAATCAAAGAGAACCTTGTTTGAATTGGATGCGCAGATAAGCTTTCCGATGGGCACACCCATATTCTTTGCATAGTATGCAGCCAGTATGTTTCCAAAGTTACCTGTGGGAACAACTACATTTATAACATCTCCGTCTGCGATCCTGCCCTCCTTAAGGAGCTTTGCATAGGAATAAACATAATAAACAATCTGAGGAACAAGTCTTCCAATATTTATGGAATTGGCAGATGAGAACTGGAAGCCCTTCTCATTCATCTCTTTTGCCAGCTCAGGATCAGTAAAGAGCTTCTTAACGCCTGTCTGGGCATCATCAAAGTTGCCTTCGATTCCGATTACGCAGGTGTTGTCACCCTTCTGAGTAACCATCTGCTGCTCCTGAATCGGGCTTACGCCGTGCTTAGGATAAAAAACAATGATTCTTGTGCCGGGAACATCAGCAAAACCTGCAAGCGCAGCCTTTCCTGTATCACCGCTGGTAGCTGTAAGAATAACGATCTCATTTTTTACATTATTCTTTTTTGCTGCAGTAGTCATAAGGTATGGAAGTATTGACAGAGCCATATCCTTAAAAGCAATGGTGGCTCCGTGATAAAGCTCAAGATAGTAGGCTCCTTCAGCCTCTGATAAAGGTGCTATCTCCTGCGTATCAAATTTGGAATCATACGCATGGGAAATGCAGTATTTAAGTTCATCCTCTGTATAGTCAGTAAGAAGCAGCCTCATAACCTCATAGGCTGTTCCCCGGTAATCAAGCTCTGATATCTCTCTTAAAGACTTCTCAAGATGGGGAATATGATCCGGAACATATAATCCCCCGTCCGGTGCAAGGCCCCTGAGAATTGCTTCAGATGCCTTAATAAGTCCATTCGCTCCTCTGGTACTGCTGTACAAAACTTCCTTTGCCATTGCTTTCACTCCTCATTTATTGGTAAAATAATAATGCTTTGAATTATTAAAGCATTAAACCAAAGAATTGTAAAGTCGAGGGGGAAAACTTGAAGACAATTAAGAGCGTTGGTGTATATGAAACAGCTTTAAAGGACGGTACGCCCTCCTACAGAGCCTCCATAACCCATGGCGGAAGGCACATCTCCCTGGGTTCCTTTAAGGATGAAAGCACTGCTGCAGTTGTTTACAGAGAAGCCCGTCACATCTTAAACGATCCTGATTTTTCAATCTCATCTTACAATGAAAATATGTACCTTCCCTTTGAGAAGTGCGTATCTCTCATCAACTACAGAGATAAGGGCATGTACATTGCTAATCCGATCTATCTTGAAAAGAAATACTTTTTATACTATCTCAGTCCATCCCTTGTGTACAAATTCGACATAGAGGATCTCTTCTACTACTCTTCTCATAAAATAATGAAAAGAGGAAAACATCTCTTTGTTGCGGACTATGGAAGCCAGCTCTCCATTCTTCAGCGCTACGGAATCAAAAGCTATGCCGTCGAAGGCCGCGACTACCACTTTGCAAACGACGATCCCACTGACCTTCGCTACGAGAACATCATTATCCTCAACAGATATCGCGGAGTTAGACAGTTCGTGGAAAAGGGCTTCATCCGCTACAAAGCTGTAATCCATGTTAGAAGCAACTACGTCGTTGGCAAATACAACTCCGAAGCAGAGGCTGCCATCGCCTACAACAAGGCCGCCGACATCCTCCTAAAAAACGGGATCAAAAAGAACTACCAGCTCAACTATGTAGAGGACCTTACCCCCTCCCAATACGCTGACATCTACACAACCCTCAAAATCTCCAAACGTATCCGCACCCTGCACCCATAGGGCGCCGAGAGCATCAGAACAGACCGCGCCTCCAGTCCTTCATGAAGTAGCGAGCGATGGCTGTGGCGCCTACTATGGTCCAGGTCACACCGGTTGCAAGCCATAGGCCCCAGGCTCCGATGAAGGGGATTGAGCAAAGGAGGGCCGGGAATACGATTCGGCCGGTCATTTCTGCAATTCCGGAAATAAGAGGGAATTTGGCATCTCCCGCTCCGTTAAGGATTCCTCTGCCAACGTAAATGCATCCAAGAGGCAGGTAGAAGACTGAAAGGATTCGCATTGCTCTTGAGCCGAAGTATACGATTTCGGTTTCTTTACTGTCTATGAATATCTTTACAAAGACATCTCCAAACAGCATCATGATCACTATCATAACTGCCGCGTAGATGGCCATCATTATTATTCCACTCTTAAAGCCCTTTTTGACACGATCACCCTTTTGAGCTCCGATATTCTGACCGGTGTAGGTAGAAAGAGAATCCTGAAGAGCTTTGAACTGCATATTTACCAGATTTTCAATCTTACTGGTTGTTGTGAAAGCAGCAACAACAAGATAGTCAAAGGAATTGATGACTCTCTGGAGAATTACGAAGGAAAGTGCGATAAGACCACTCTGAAGAGCCATTGAGCCTCCCAGTGTGTAGCACTTCTTTATGATTACACTATCCAGCTTCCAATCACTTTTTTCAATCTTAAAGACAGGATTTTTCAAAAAGGCATAGAGTATGGAGCCTGCAGCAGACAATGCCTGTGCAGTGATAGTAGCAAGGGCAAGTCCCACTACTCCCATGCCAAATACGATTACAAACAAAAGATCCATTATTACATTGAGAAAACTGGATGCTATAAGAAAATATAACGGCGTTTTGGAATCTCCAACGCCTCGCATGATATAGGAAATTGTGTTATACAGAGCTGTTCCGATAAAACCGATACAGGTTATTGCCATGTATTTTGTCGCTCCGTCAAGGATATCAGCCGGAGTCTTAAGGAACTTCTCAAGCACGATCCCTGACATAGCGCAGCCAAGCGCACCTACAAAAACAGCAGTTATGCTGACTATGACAAAGGCATTTGTGATGACCTTTCTAACGCTCTTCATATCCCCCGATCCAAAGCTCTGGGATACGAGAATTCCTATTCCTGTAGCAAGGCCGTTCCCCAGGGCAAAAAAGAGATTGGTGATAGAGCCGGTGGAACCGACCGCCGCAAGGGCCTTCGCATCAATAAATCGCCCTGCAATGATAGTATCTACGATATTATAGAACTGCTGAAAAATGTTTCCCATCATCATGGGAAGCATGAAGGAAAGGATAAGCTTGTAGGGTACTCCTACTGTCATGTTCTTTGAATACTGTTTTGTAGCGGCTTGTGCCATTTGCAACTCCTTAGGTCTAAACACCACCGGTTTATTACCAGTTCATAAGCTGTCTTAAATAATTGCAAAGAGCTGTCGTTGCATTTTCATGGGACTTTTTCCCCGGATGCATATGAGATCCAAAGGTCTCCATTGTTGTATTTGGAAGCTGGAAAAAGGACAGATTCTTATCCCCCGACTCTTCCCTGTAGGCTGCCATGGCCTCTGTAATTGTCATGTTAAGATCGCAGCCTAGCATTCCGTAACACCAGGCAATATGTGCCCTGGGATTGTGTTTTCTGAGCATATAAAGAAAGCTTATTATAGCTTTTTCAACCTTTAGCTCATCTTCTCTGTTTAAAGAGCCGTCAGGATTTCTCCTCTGCTGATAAAGCTGTCCGTCCTCAGGGTTTAAGAACGGCGGCTGTGAAAATGCAGTTATATCATTGGTCCCAAGATTAACAACTATAACATCAGGCTGCCAGCTGTCAAAGTCATAGGGCTCCTGTGTTCCAAGCTTTTCAATAGTAGGACCGTTTGAAAGCCCGCAGACTCTCTCATAGACCTTGGGAAGATTGTGTCTTGGGTCATTGTCCCAGCCACAGTACACTCCCCAACCTCCCTGGGAAATAAGGTGATAGTCTGCGTTTAACTCTTTTGCAGTCATAGTGGAATAATTTACGGATGCAGACATATACATAGGAATCCAGTCTACATCTTCCGTTGCGCCATAGCTGCCCTCACCCGAAGTAATGCTGTCTCCGATAAATTCAATTCTTCTTGTATACTTTGGTGCTTCTTTAAACTCTCCATCAAGCTCAAGGCCCTTAACAAGGATTCTGCTTCTGTCATCATCCCCCATGGCCTGAAGTTCTCTAATAAATCTCACTCTCTTAGGAGCATCAGGGCTCATATTCCTGAAAAGGCACAGCCTGTGCTCTCCGGGAAGCAGCATCTGCCTTCCCATAAAGGCTCCGTTAATTTCGTAGTATACCCAGGGCTCATGCATATCGGAGTCTGTCTCTAAGTCGATCCACAGCTCGGAGCCCGTTACCACTACCTCAATTCCACTGCCGTTAAACAAAAGCGGAAGTGGCTGTCTCTGTCTTCCCATTCTTCCAAAAATGTGAATATCCTTGATTTCACTAATAGCTTCAAATCTAAGCTGGCTCATTCTTTTCTTCCCCTCTTTTAAATCAGTGGAGCCAATGAGGACCATTCATAGTCCCCCATTGACTCCCATAACACTTTTTATGATATAATACCCCTTGGCTTTTAACAATACATTCATAGAAAGTGCATAAAATGAACTACGTTTACGAAACACATTTACATACAGTTGAAGCAAGTGCCTGCGGCAGAACGCCGGGCGCTGATTATATTGAGCATATGAAGTCACTTGGCTACAGCGGAATTATTGTAACCGATCACTTCTTTAACGGAAACAGCTGCGTTCCCAAGAATCTTCCCTGGGAGCAGAGAGTCGAGCTCTACTGCAAGGGCTACGAGGCTGCCCTTGAAGCATCAAAGGGTCAGGACTTTACCGTTATGTTCGGAATCGAATACAACTTCCAGGGCGATGAATATCTTCTCTACGGAGTGGGAAAAGAATGGCTTTTATCCCATCCTGATATCATGGAAAAATCAAGACCTGAGGTCAAGGGCCTTGTCCATGAGGGAGGCGGGATCATGATCCAGGCTCATCCCTTCAGAGAAAGAGATTATTTAAACACTATCCATCTCATGGCTTCTGTCTGCGATGGTGCAGAGGTTTTCAACGCTGCCAATCAGGATTATCAGAACGCTCTGGCCTACGAGTACGCGGTAGAGCGAGGGCTCATGATGACAGCAGGTTCTGACATTCACAGTATTTCTCAGAATGACATGGGCGGAATCAGCTTCCCTTACAGGATCAGCTCAATAGATGAATTCGTCAAGGCTCTTCTTGCAGGCGATGGCACTCCTGTTTATAAAAAAGATGCAAGAAATTCAGACATCTTCCTTCCTGTGGCCGAGTGCGAAGCTTTTACCACTCCGCATCAGAATCCTTTCCTTGATGTCGTTGACCACGATATTAAAGATTAAGCTATTATGATATACTATTTTTGATATCAATAAACTTTTCAGGAGTATTTATGTTTTCAGGGAAAGATGTTAAAGCAATGCTAAGAAAGGATTTCATCAGATTCATTGTTGTCATTCTTTCAGCACTTCTATTATCGTTAAATATCAATACCTTTATCAATGCCGGTGGTCTCTATCCGGGCGGTGTCCAGGGCCTTACTATTATCATTCAGCGTATCTGCAGTAAGTATTTTGGTCTGAACATTTATTACACCCCGGTAAATATTATTCTTAATGCAATTCCTGTTTATATCGGCTTTAAGTACATCGGCAAGAAATTCACTCTTTTTTCCATGATAATGGTGTTCGCAAACGGTGTGTTTGTCGACTTTCTTCCAGCATTTGAGGTCACTCACGATCCTCTTCTTATTGCAGTATTCGGTGGAATCATAAATGCAGTTGCAATTACCATGTGCCTTAAGGTTGACGCCACCAGCGGTGGTACGGATTTTATTTCAATCTTTTTATCCCAGAAAAAAGGCATAGATGCCTTCCCTTATATTCTTGCCTATAACGTTGTCATTCTGGCAATCGCAGGCGTACTCTTTGGTTGGGACAAGGCACTCTACTCGATGATATTCCAGTATGTTTCAACACAGGCTCTGCACATTCTTTACAGGACCTACCAACAAAGAACTCTGTTCATCATTACAGACATGCCTGACAGGGTCTGCTCACTCATCTACGCAACCTGCGGACACGGAGCAACTCTCATCGATGGTGAAGGTTCTTTTGCTCACAAGAATAAAAAGATCGTGTATTCAATCGTAAGCGCATCGGATACCAGAAAGCTTATCCCTAAGATCAAGGAAATCGACAAAAACGCTTTCATCAATTCAATCAGAACAGAAGAAATCATGGGGAACTTCTATATGAAGCCCCGCGACTGATATCTGAACCAAATAACTAAGGCAGCTACCAACTGGTAACTGCCTTTCTTATTATCCTGAAGTTTATTAATTTGATATCTCATCCGCTTTCTCAGCGTACTTGATCCTATATATTCTTCTTAAAGACTCATCAATTCTGTTCTCGGAAATCTCTCCGCTTTTTACGGATTCCAAAAGTCCGTTGTAGGCTTCCTCAAAGTTGTCACAAAGATAAAGCATATCTGCTCCTGCAGCTACAGCCTTGATCGCAGCTTCCGCAGATGAGAATTTGTCTGTAACAGCTTTTTCATTAAGCGGTCCGGAAATAACCAGTCCCTTGAAGGAAAGTCCGCTTCTAAGCTCATCGGTAACAATCTTCTCTGACAAGGACGCCGGAGTATTGTCTCCTGTAACATTTGGAAGTGATACATTTCCCACCATGATTGCTGTCACATTGTCTCCTGCGATGGCATCCTTGAAGGGAACATATTCTCTCTCTGACAGTTCATCACTTGTAAGCTCGGATATAGCCTCGCCTTCCTTAGTATCCATACTCATAGGGAAGGAATACGCACAACTGTCAACGCCATAGCTCTTAAGACCTATCATAAACGATGTCATACGACTTGAAGCTTCTGCCGTATCATCTCCATATTGTCCTTCCTCTGAAAAGACTACCAAAGGTGCCAGGTTCATATTAAAACCATATTTGTTCATGAGCTGTCCAATTGCAGCTCCGGCTTTCTCAGCACTCTCTACATCGGTAACAGGCTCTGCAAGCTCTTTTTCAAGAGCAGCAGTAATTGCTGACTGCTCCGTTCCCTCCTCGAAGGTCATGGTAAAAAGAGGATACTTACTCATTGATGTAGTAGTTGAAAGCATTTCAGAAATCTGGCTCTCAGACTTAATATTTTTTGCAAAGTAGGTTATTCCGCCAACAGCATACTTTGCCAGGGCATCCTGAGTTCCGCTTCCTGCCTTTACAGCAGTCTCAACTCCTGTGAGCTGCTCCGGAGTTACAATAAACAGACCTGCCACCTTATCCTCGATGGACATCTCTGAGATGCACGTGTCCACAATCTCAGTTAAAACATCCTCTCTGGACATCTCTTCTACTTCGGTTTCCTCGGGAGTTTCGATAATTATATCTGTTTCGGATGCTTCCTGCGCAGCCACCTCCTCAGAAACAGGGACTGAACTGCCGCTCTTTTTAAGAAGTCCCTTCAGATAATGTATTCCAAATACAGCTCCACCTATCACAACCAGTAGAATTACTACCGCACAAATATAAGCAATAAGCTGACTTCGCTTTCTCCTCTGACGTCGAAGCAGCCTCTTTTCATCTAAATCCTGATCGTCAAATTTTCCCATATTTTCCCCGCTGAATGCAAAACTTTTTCCCCTCTATTCTATCATAAAAAACATTGTTTACTGAACATTATTCGCTTATGTTTTTTACTTTTTTATTCAGATTTGCGTCTCAATTCTCAGCACATTTTGGCGCTTTTCCTTTTCGTTAAAAACATATTCTTCTTTGGACGCAATTCCTTTCAGTATTGCAACAGAAAGCTCCTCCCCTGTTTCAAGAATGTTGTTTTGCTCTCCTGCGTAGGCAGCTTTGAAAACTGCTTTTTCAGCTCCCTCAGAAATAGCGAGGGTAAAGCGGATGTCGGTAGTTTCTAGGTTCTTTGTAAGAAGCTGGGATAACTCTTCAAATAAAAGCTGAATATTTCGCTCCAGCTTTCCTGAAGCCTTATTTTTCCGGCAATACTCGCTGATCTCTCCGGCCATTCCATAAAGGTCATAGTCCCTTCCGGCTATGTTAAGCTCAAGAATCTTAAGTCCCTGAATAAAGTGCCTGGTTTTTTCTCTTTTTGGATGCTCAAAAATTTCGTCAGGAGTTCCTTCCTCGTAAATTCCCCCTTCATCCATGAAAAAGACTCTGTTGCTTATTGCTTTTGCAAAGTTCATCTCATGAGTCACGATGATCATGGTCTTACCGGTCTGTGCAAGATCTCTTATAACCGACTCAACCTCTCCTACCATAGTAGGATCAAGAGCGCTGGTTGGCTCGTCAAAAAGTATAACCTCCGGATTCATAGCCAGAGTTCTTGCAATTGCTATACGCTGCTTTTGTCCTCCCGAAAGCTCATCAGGAAAGCAAAGCGCCTTTTCAGAAAGTCCCACCATTCTAAGGAGCTTTATGGCTTCATCGTAGGCCTCCTGCTTTGGCTTTTTTAAAAGATCCATCGGTGGTTGCATGATATTTTCAATTACTGTCATATGTCCAAAAAGATTAAAGGACTGAAATACCATTCCCATTTTTCTTCTGAGCTTTTTTACATCGCTCTTTGGATTTGTTATTTCCTCGCCATCAATCCAAATCTTTCCTTCCGTAGGCTTTTCCAAAAGGTTCATGCAGCGAAGGAAAGTGCTTTTCCCAGTACCGGAAGGTCCGATAACAGAAATGATATCACCTTCGTTTATTGAAACGCTGACATCTCTCAGGGGCTTAGTGTCACCATATTCTTTGCTCAGATGTTCAATCTTAATCATCAGTCTTTACCCCCTTCAAAATGGTCTTTCTATCCTTTTTTGTAAAGTCGATGACATTCTCTATCCGTCCAATGAAAAATGCTAATAGCCCTTCCAGCGCAAAATATATGATCGTCACTGCGATAAGAGGGAAAAAGGCTTCGTAGGTACGGCTTCTTACTATGTCGCTTATTTTGGTAAGATCCTGAACAGCTATATATCCGACAATAGCTGTTGCCTTAAGAAGGCTCACCACCTCTCCCTTAAAAACAGGAAGCATATGTGGGAATGCCTGTGGAAGTATTATTTTGAAAAAAGCCTGCAGATCAGAATACCCAAGAGCGTAGGCTGCGTCATACTGACCTTCGTCCACAGCTCCAACGCCAAGCCTGATGGTTCCGATCATCGCTGAAGAAAAGGTTATGGTAAACCCAATTATTGCAACGACAATTCCGCTTATGGCAACTTTTCCGAAGATCAGGTAGTACAAAATCATAAGCAGAACTACCATAGGCATGCCCTGAACCAGCTTCATCCATGCATTTGTTATGGAATTAGCAGCCTTATTTCCTTTTCTGCAGAGCATAAAGATTCCAAAGCCAAGAGCTGTGCCGAATATTATTGAGCACACGGTTATGATAAGAGTGTTTAATACGCCCTGGGCAAAAAGCTTCCAACGCTTTTCTGTTATAAAGGTTTTTCTAAAGCTCGCCTTGATATTATCCCAGAAAGAAGTTCCATCGGAGGCTTCCTTTACCGCCCTTACAATCAGAACAAAAGCCGCCGGATAATATTTAACAAAGTCGACAGCCTCAGCCCTCTCAGCGGTCACGATAATTGAACCTGCGCCAATATCATCCTTTCCCGACTGCACAGAAGAAAGGGCCGCGTCCAGAGTCATTCCATGAAATTCAACAGTTACGTCAAGCTCCTTTGCTATCATCAGTATGATCTCAGGATCAAAGCCTTTTATCTCGCCGTTTTCCCCTACATAACACACCGGCTCAAGTGTATCAACTACTGCGACCTTAACTGTTCCGTTTTTCCCCGGCCAGTCCTGCTTCATCAGTATCTTTACACTGTCATCTGCTCCTGTCCATTTATCCCAGGTTGCCTCGATCTGCTCCTTAGGGATACTGTCATAGGCAGCCTGCCAGGTATCTCTTAGGGTTCCATTCTTAGCAAACGCCAGACCAAAGTCACTTTCCTGCAGTTTCTGCGGGAATATTGCAAGCTCCGGGTTCTTGTTCACAAGCAGAGCTGCAATCGCATTATTCATCAGGAAGGCATCTATCTTATTTGTTTTTATTGCCTGAACCAGATCAGGCAGAGTATTCATAAATGAGATTTCCCCAACATCAGGTTCTATGCTGCGAATCATTTCTTCAAAGGGAGCTCCTGTGAGCATTGAAACTCTTTTCCCTTTAAGGTCCGAAAACTCTTCAAGTTCCGGATATACAGCCGTTTCCTCTTTGTCAGCTGCTACCACCTCCATGCCGGATACCAAGGCTGACATAATTACAGTTATAAGTATTACAGCTACAACTGCAAGACTAAAAATTCTTTTCTTCATTCGCTTCCCCTCATACGATAAAAAAAATCTATATATATTTTAACACAAAAAACGAGGGCAGAAGCTTCATCGATGTTACCTGCTTCTGCCCTTATACCGAGTACTTATCATCTATTATTATTATATCGTCCAATGGACCGTCCTCCGAATTTCCCAGCTAATTCTTTCCATTTACCTTCGCATTCATATGCTGCGATTGCAAACCATTACGTTTGTCCTAACCGCCGATCATGTACCGGAAATGCTGTAGTGTTTACCTAAACTAATTCTTAAAGAATAGTTTTCTTTCTTAAATTGTATTTCTTTTATTTCTAATTTCTTATTTCTAGATCTTACTTTAATTCTTTTATTTAATTTTTTTCTAAAACCCTTTGGTACTCTGTTGTTACAATTTGTTCTAAACTGATTTTTGAACTAAATGATTATAATTCTTAAACTTAATTGTTTGGTGGTCCGTACCGTCCTTTCCCTGAATATTTTAGTTTACTTTCCCTTTGGAGTGTACCTGCCTTTCTTTCTCCCCAAATCGACATATTGGTTAGAGAAGTATTTTTTGTTTCTCTCTCTTGATGAAACCAATTATAGCACCCTCAAATATATTGTCAATACATTTTTCGAAAATAATTAATTTATTTTGACTATAGCAATATAATTGTAAAATAAACTGTATATATTTCTAATTGTATATTCATTTCGCACATTTCTGCACATTCAATTTCCACTTGCGCTTTCTCTCAAATATTGCATGCTTTATCTTCACACACTTCACTTTCCCTCAGATCACTCCCACTTAATAAATTCAAAACATTTCGAAAAATTAATAAATTTTCCAGAAAGGGATTCGAGGATAAAAAAAGAAGCCCGGCCTTTACATTTAAAAGCCGGACTCCTTAATATTCTGCTATTAGTCAAGCGGATACTTGTCTGTAAGCTTCTTTATGATTGCACGGGCCTCATCATTCTTCTCGCCCTTGTTCTTGATAACAATGGCGATTGCCTCTGCAATCTGATCCATATCCTCTTCGTTCATTCCACGTGTTGTTACAGCAGGAGTTCCAAGTCTGATACCACTTGTTACGAAAGGTGACTGCTGCTCATTAGGAATTGTGTTCTTGTTGGCAGTGATGTGAGCATCATCAAGCCATGCTTCAACATCCTTACCTGTAAGACCATAGTTTGTGAGGTCAACCAGCATAAGGTGATTGTCTGTACCACCTGAAACGATCTTGATATCTCTCTTTAAAAGTCCTTCGCAAAGAGCCTTAGCATTCTTTACAACGTTTTCTGCATAGGTCTTAAACTCAGGAGAAAGAGCTTCCTTGAAGCATACAGCCTTAGCAGCAACAA
>JAEEGL015076675.1_pt1 | contig 34496 bp, 26 predicted proteins | sample 9134231 | NCBI WGS metagenome assembly JAEEGL01 (sample SAMN16246548, study PRJNA631951) | gut metagenome | biome: gut microbiome; feature: rumen; material: fiber-attached | host: Bos | place: Iran: Karaj | collected 2018-10
GATCCGTATAATGACACAGATTGTGCTTACGACAGCACTTTCAGATTATTATTTCTACACAGGGAAATCTTGTTCAAGCAAATATAAAATATTGGAACTTTCAGAAAAGGATATGCCTGATCTTCCATACCTCAACCTATTAAGATTATGCCATAAGAACCGTTTTTCGCCGGATGAAATGACCGAAGAAGATATAAATACGATGAACCGGGAATACAAGGATGTTTTTTTGAAAGATTGACAAATACAAGTTTGTCTTTGTCGAAAAGAGCCGCGTAATAGAAGAAGAGGTGCGAGCCGTCAGACTCGTACCTCTTTTCACTTCTTTGCGGAGTTCGCCCCAACTGCAGTCCTTTTTTCTTTGATTTTAGAAATTCATGCCTAATGAAGCATTTTATCGATTTATGCATGTAGTAGATTTTTGTATAGTAAAGCATTTTCATGCCTTTTGATTCTATTTCGCGGAATGTGTATGTAATTGAAGCTGTATCCACTCCGTTTTTAGAGGTTGTAAAGGTGGAATCAAGCCTCGATTGCGCACTGTTCAGCGGTTTTACAGATGAAAATACATACATATTGTATCGTTTTTTCAAAAAGAGCATGAAAAGTCAGAAAAATGTGAAGCGAAGATACATACATAATTCGGGATATTTAAACAAAGGGCATGAATTTAGCAAAAAACCACTTCAAAAATGAGAATATTGAACAGTTTCAACGCAGAAAAAGGCCTGTCCATATGGGGCAGGCCTTTTGTTGAAAGCGAATGTTATCTGTGCAGGATCTCGCCGGTCAGTTTCTGATAGTATTTCAGCAGTGCACTGTGGTCCAGAGAACCATCACCATCGCGATGGAGGATCTTCATCATCTCCAGGGTGGACTGAGTCAGCGGGATGGGAGAATCGACCGCTTTTGCGGTATCGACGACGTTGTTTAGATCCTTGATGTGCAGATCGATACGGAATCCGGGCTTGAAATTCTGGTCCATCATCATCGGGGCCTTGGCATTCATGACTGTGCTGCCGGCGAGACCGCCCTTAATGGCTTCGAAGATGCTCTCCGGTTCGACACCGGCCAGCTGGCCTAAGGTCAGAGCCTCTGCCAAAGCAGCGATATTGACGGCGACGCAGATCTGGTTGCAGAGCTTTGTCACATTGCCCGCACCGATATCACCACAGCGGACCACAGACGAACCCATCTTCTCGAGGATCGGTTTGCACTGATCGAAGACTTCCTGCTTGCCGCCGACCATGAAGGCCAGAGTGCCGTCGATGGCTTTAGGTTCACCGCCGGAGACCGGGGCATCCAGCATTTCAACATCCTGTGCCGCAAGCTTGGCACAGATCTCCCGGCTCGCGATCGGGCTGATGGAGGAGCAGTCCACGACGATGGTGCCGGGCTTTAAAGTTGCAGCAGCACCGTCTTCGCCAAAGAGGGCCTCCATTACATTCGGGGAGTTCGGGACCATGGTGATGAGGATATCCGCCGCAGCGCCGACTTCTTTGTTGCTCGCGGCTGCCTGTGCACCGCAGGATGCAACGTCAGCGACGGCTTCAGCGGCAAACTTATCGGCAACGATCAGGTCGTAGCCGGCTTTCAACAGATTCTTGGCCATGGGACGGCCCATGATGCCCAGTCCGATAAATCCGATTTTCATATGATGCATCTCCTTTAGTTGATTCTATCACGGATCGCGGAGGCGATATCCTCCGGTGTCAGATGATAGGCTTCCAGCAATTCTTCATACTTCTGTGCGGATGTGCCGAAGGTATCCTGGATACCGATGCGGTGTACGCGGATCCGGCTGTCATCCGGACCATCTGCGAGAGCTTCACAGACGGCGGAACCCATGCCGCCGATGATGGAGGCTTCCTCAACGGTCAGTGCCAGTTTCATGCCTTTGGCGGCGGCACAGACGCCTTCCGCGTCCAAAGGTTTGATCGTGTGGACGTTGACGACTTTTACGGAGATTCCTTCAGCATCCAGTTCCTTGGCGGCTTCCAGAGCCTGGTATACCATGAAGCCTGTTGCAAAGATGACGACGTCGGAGCCGGGACGCATTTCCTGGACTTTTCCAAAGACCCAGGGATCGCCTTCTGCGGTCACATTCGGCAGGTCGTTGCGGTTCACACGGATGTAGCAGGGACCTGGGATCTCCGCCATCGCGGCGATCATCTTCTTGGTTTCATAATAGTCCGCAGGGGAGAGTACGGTCATGTTGGGCAGGACGCGCATCAGCGCGATATCATCCACAGACTGATGTGTTTTGCCATCGCCAAAATCGGAAAGGCCGGCGGAAGAACCGCAGATCTTTACGTTCAGGCGAGGGATCGCTACAGAGGAGCGGATCTGGTCATAAGGACGGCCGGAGGCAAAGACCGCAAAGCTGCTGGCAAAGGGGATATGGCCCGTCAAAGCCAGGCCGGCTGCCGCGGAGATCATGTTCGCTTCCGCAATACCCATCTGGAAGTAACGTTCCGGGAACTCCGCGCCGAACATGTTGGACATGGTACTTTTGCCGAGATCTGCTTCCAAAGCTACGACCTTGGGATTGACCCGGCCGAGTTCGAGGAGCGCTTCACCGTAGCCTACACGCATATTCTTGTTACTCATGGTTACGCCTCCTCCTTCATTTTCTCGACCAGCTCCTGTGCCAGACGGTATTCTTCTTCATTCATGGCCGCGTTGTGATAGGCGGCTTTTCCTTCGGCAAATGGGAAGCCCTTGCCTTTGATCGTATCAGCGATGATGGCTGTCGGTTTACCTTTACAGGCTTTGGCCGCATCCAGTGCATCGAGGATCTGGATCATATCATGGCCATCGATCTCGATCACGTTCCATCCGAAAGCAGCCCATTTATCCGCGATCTTGTCATTGACCAGGACCTTGTCGGTGGTGTCGGTCGCCTGGACTTTGTTGTGGTCCACGATGGCGACCAGGTTGTCCACCTTGTGGGCAGCCGCGGCCATAGCCGCTTCCCAGATCTGGCCTTCGTTCAATTCACCGTCGCCCACGACGCAGAAGACACGTGCATCGCTGCCGTCCAGGCGCAGCCCGAAAGCCATGCCCAGAGAAACGCTCAAGCCCTGGCCTAAAGAACCGGTGACTGCCTCGATGCCGGGTGTGTGATCCATATCCGGATGGCCCTGCAGGGTGCCGTCCAGAGTCTTGACCTTCGGCAGATCATCATAGCTGACATAGCCGAGTTCCGCGAAAGCTGCGTACTGCGCTAATACAGCATGACCCTTGGAAAAGACGCAGCGGTCGCGGCGCGGATCCTTGGGATCCGCAAAGACGCGCATGTGTTTGAAATACAGAGCAGCGGTCACGTCCATGATGGAACTGCTGCCGCCCAGATGGCCGACCTTTCCCGGTGGGATCATCTGGATCATGTTGCCGCGCAGAGTCGCCGCGATCCGTTTCAGATCGCGGATCTCTTGTTCTGAATATGGCATGATATTTCCTCCTTAGTAACAAGTTACGCCGCCGTCGATGGGCAGAGCGACACCATTGATGAAACTGGCTTCCTCACTGGCGAGGTACAGTACAGCGTTCGCAACGTCCGCGGCCGTAGCCAGACGGCCCAGAGGGACTTCGCCCAGCCGTTCGGCTTTGCGAGCCGGATCCTGGAACAGGACCTGGACGAATGGAGTATCCACTGTACTGGGGTGGATGGAGTTGCACCGGATCCCATCCTTGGCATAGCGGGAAGCGATGGCCTTGGTCAGCATGGTCACGGCGCCTTTGGAAGCGGTGTAGGCTTCCGGTGTATATTTATGCCCGATCAGGCCGCATACGGAGGAAGTGTTGATGATCGCGCCACCTCCTTGAGCACGCATTACCGGAATGGCATATTTACAGCCGAGGAACGTCGAGCCGGTGTTGACCTTCATCATGGTCACCCACTCGTCGATATTCATTTCTTCCACTGGCTTGCGGATGTTGATGCCTGCGTTGTTGACCAGCACGTCCAGGCGGCCGCAGACGTCCTTTACCGTGTCGACAGCCGTCTTCCAGTCGGACTCGCTTGTCACATCGACATGGAGATACCAGGCCTGACCGCCATCAGCCGTGATCTCGTCGGCGACCGCGCGGCCTGCTTCATCATTCAGATCGAGAATGAACACTTTGGCGCCATTCTTCGCGAGAAGCCTGGCCATCTCACTGCCCAGTCCGCCGCCAGCGCCGGTGATCATGATGATCTTGTCCTTGACATTCATGATACGAACCTCTTTTCTTTTTGGTACATAGTTGAGGAATGCTTTGTTCACAGTATAGAGCAGAAGAGAAGGCCTTGTCAACGAGTAGACGGCAAAGGGATGGGATAATCGAAAATGAGATGGTATTTTCCATCAGGATCCGCACGATAATCGAATATAGATTTGATCAGTCCTATCTTTTCCGAGAAATCTGTGTTATTCTTCTGCTTGAGTTAAGATTTTGCACGATTTTACTCATCCCTGAATCCTGAACGAGTTTTTTCTCGTCATAAGGGTAGTAGAAAGGGGATGATCCTTTGCAGCAGGTAGACATCAGACGCCTGTTCAGCATACTGGCGGAGTATCAGAAAATGGATCCGGATACGTCAGAGAAACTGTTTCAGCGGATCCTGAAAGTTATCATTCGTCATTACGATATAGAGGGAAGAGAGAACGATACCCCATGAAATGTTATTATTGCAAATCTACGATCGGAGATGGAAGCGAGTTTTGCCCGTATTGCGGACAGCCGCAGAGGATCAACGGGAATCTGCTGAATGCAGCAATGGCAGGTGATCAGGCTGCGTTGGCCGACCTGTACAACCGCACCAGCAACGCCGTCTATAACTCGGTTCGGTTCATGGTCAAGGATGAAGATGCGGTCCTGGATATCCTGCAGGATACGTACATCAAGGCATTCAGCAGTTTGGATCAGCTGGAGGAGGCAGGTAAGTTCGAACCGTGGGTCAAACGGATCGCACACAACAAGGCCATCGACTTCCTGCGCAAAAAGAAGATGATCATGTTTTCCGATATGGTCCCGGAGGATTCGGAAGAGACATTGGATTTCGAAGATGATCGGGTGGAAAATATGCCGGAGATGGTGATCGACCGACAAGAAACGACACGACTCATCAAGCAGATCCTGGATTCCCTGCCGGAGGACCAGAGGGCTGTCATCTCCCTGTTCTATTATGATGAGCTGTCTGTAAAAGAGATCGCTTCAGAACTGGGGATCCCGGAAGCCACGGTCAAGAGCCGGCTGCAGTACGGCCGCCGCAAGATCGAGACGCAGGTCAGGGAATTGGAGAAGAAGGGTACGAAGCTGTACAGCATGGCGCCGCTCCCGTTCTTCCTCGCCTTGCTGCGTGAAGCTGCGACAGTGGATGCGCCTTCGGCCCTTTTGCCAGGGATCCTTGCGGGCGGCAGCGGCACGACGGGCACCGTGGGTGTCATTGCGGCGAAGACGGCAGGAGCAGCCGCTAAAGCAGCCGTTGGCGCCACTGTGAAGACCGCGATCGCCGCCAAGATCGCGGCGGGCGTAGTGATCGTGACATTGGTCGGCGGAGGGACCACCGCGGCCGTGCTCCATCATAATCGACAGGTGCAGAAAGAACAGACACAGGCCAGTGAAATGCAAGTGGAAGAGGTCGAGCAGGAAGAAGAGTCCCTGGTCAGACCGGAAGCGGAAGCGGTGCCTGAACCTCCGGAAGAGCCGGAACCTCCCAAGGAGCCGGAGGTGTCAGAAGGATCGGAGTCAGAGGCATCGGAGCTGGAGGAATCGGCTGAAGAGTCTGAACCTGCAACTGAAGAACCGGAAGCACCCGTATCTGATACAGCCTGGGTAGATGCGTATCAACAGATCCTGGACGGCTGTCAGCAATGCCTTTCGGAAGGCCTGAATGGATCGAGCCCATTCCTGGAATACGTTTGGTTCCAACGCGTGTTGGAGGTACAGGATGGGTCCCGCGCACTGCAATATGCGCTGCATGACGTGAACCATGATGGCCGGCTGGAGCTTATCCTGGCCATGGATCAGCTTCTGGAGGATGGGTCGGAAGTGCGGATCCCCTTTGAGATCTATGCTTTTGACGGTACGGCCGCGGTTCCGCTGCTGCGGGAGTATCTGGACGAAGCACATTCCCTGGAGATCTGGGCGTCCGGCGGCCTGTCCATCAGTTCCTTGCAAGAAGGGCAGACGTTCTATAGCCTGCCGGAAGGCAGCGCTGCAGTGAAACGATTGGACGAGTACCTGATCCAGTTCGATGAAAAGGTCGATCAGTCTTTGGCATATCACAGCATCCTGACACCGATCGTTTCTTCTTTGGAAGAAATGCAGTCCAATGGTTTTTCTGAGGAAATGATCGCCTATATCAAAGCACAGCTTCAGATCCCGGAAGATCTGGAGACAGAGGATCGGATCGATTTCAATGATACGACCTATTGGGATGTGGGTGAGCAGTGGCTCGTCAACTGCGAATTTTATTATGACGGGGAACTGATCGCTGCCGCGCTCGTCGACAGAGAGACCGGTGAACTGGTGCGCAATATCATTCTGTATTCGGGAAATTGATCCTTTCAAAAAAACTTTTCGAAAATTAAATCCCGACTTCTTCCTGCTGCGTCTTAAGGGTAAAGAACGCAAACAGGAGGAAAACAAAATGAAGGTCGGATATGAGAAGCATCACGACGAGAAACTTACATTCAAAGACTACAAGGCGCTGTATAAGCTCTCAGCGCGTGGCTGGATCTGGCGGCACGAGGGGGATGCGTTCCTGCAGAACCTGTTCCGCAACAGGGCGTTGATCTTTTGGGCGATCTGTTGGTTCGCGATCATCGACAGCCACTATTTCCTGCTCCAGTCCATGATCGGTATCATCTATTCCGTGTTCCATCCATCGACCCTACTCAAAACGTTGGTAGGTTTCAGTGAATTATTGGCGGTCAATCTGCTGATCATCGACCCCGTCAAGTTGAAACGGTCATTACATTTCACAAAGTCGGCTTGGTGGAAGAATACCGGAATCCATCCGGTGGAGATCATCCAAGATGCGGGACTTTACGGTGAGTATATCGCGACCATGCGTGTAGAAGAAGAACTGGACAAGGCGCATGTGTACGGCAAGATCTACAACAGTCTGATGATCCCGATCCAGAATCATGGCCAGAACGCCTGGAGCGAAGCGGATATCGTGGCAGTAACAGAAAATGGGATCCAGGTGTTCGAAGTCAAGAACCATATGGGCTTGATCGAAGGCGCTTTTAATGGGGACGTATGGTACCGGAATGGTGATTATACAGCAGATCCGCCGTATAAGAATCCCTTGCTCCAGAACCAGCAGCATGTCAATTATCTGATCGAGTACCTGTATCCGCGGATGGCTGAGGCCGGCATGCTGGACCGCAGCAGATCGCTGCTGCATCATTTCGTGAATGTCGTCATGTATACGCAGAACCGGTATCTGAACATCGGACTGGATTTCTCTCAGATGCCGATGCAGACAGGTTTCTGCATGACCGGAGGCAGGACCCCGGTGGACTATACGGTGAAGCTTACGAAAAACCTTTGCAGCGGCAATTTCACACACGAGCAGGTGGACTATATCTGCAGTGTCCTGGATCCTTTGGCAGCTGTCGATCCCTATCAGCATGCGGCGATGGTCGCGGCAAAGGTCCGGCAGGAAAGCATGTTCGATAACGATCCGCAGTACCGCGCATCGTACCGTGTCGTTGTAGGTAATATCAACGGTGGGGAACCACTGGTCAATATCGCAAAGACGATCAGCCCCTATACTTGGTATGATATCGAGGGTAATTATTTCTTTTGGGCAGAACCGGAGTTCTGCATCCTTGAACAGTCGGCGGCGGCCGGAGGCAGGGCTGGATATCAGCAGAGTTTGGCGCTGGCAAGGCAAATGACAGGGCAGGCGGCGTAAAATCGCCTGCCTGCTTGATTCTGTCAGGATTTCGGAGTATACTATATACGTGTTGAAAACTATCAAGGGGAGAGTCAGATAGTACATATACATGGCTAAAAAGAAATCTAAGAAACATAGTTGGATCGGTACCGTGCTTTTGGTATTGATCCTGCTTGCGGGTGTCGGGCTTTTGGCGTACCCGACGTTCAGTGACTGGTGGAATACCATGCATCAGTCCCGGGCCACCGCCGGGTATGTAGAGCGGATCAGTAATGCGGATCAAGAGGAGATCGAACGTTTGTGGGAGGAAGCACACGCGTATAACGCGGAGCTGGCCAAAAAGGGCAATCGGTTCAAGGTCTCGGAAGAAGAACTGGAACGATACAAGACCGTGCTGGATGTGACGGGAACGGGCATCATGGGTTATATCGATATCCCGAAGATCGACGTATCGCTGCCGATCTATCACAGTACGAGTGATGAAGTGCTGCAGATCGCGGTAGGCCATATGGAGGGGACATCGCTTCCGGTCGGCGGCAAAGGCACACATGCGCTGTTATCCGGACATACAGGGCTGCCCTCCGCCAAATTGTTCACCAACATCGACAGGCTGGAAGAGGGCGACAGGTTCATGATCAATGTCCTGGGCAGGATGCTGACCTATGAAGTCGACCAGATCCAGGTCGTGCTGCCGATGGAAGTAGAAGACCTGGACATCGATCCGGAGCAGGACTATGTTACGCTGATCACCTGCACGCCCTATGGCGTCAATACACACCGCCTGCTGGTGCGCGGGCGTCGTGTGGAGGAAGATACAGAAGAGCAGATGGTGGTGCCCGCGGAAGCGGTCTTCCTGGACAAGATCGTCCTCGGTGTCGTCGTTGGTGTACCGGTACTTTTGTTCATACTGATCATGACCTTGATCTTTACGCGAAAAAAGAAAAAGCATGCACGAAAAGGCTTGACAGCGGAAGACGAGGTGTGATATACTATTCAAGCTTCTGTCAAAGACAGAACGTCTGGGTGTAGCTCAGTTTGGTAGAGCGCTAGAATGGGGTTCTAGAGGCCGCAGGTTCGACTCCTGTCACCCAGATTGGAACCCATGCTCAGAGCTCGGAGTCTCCGACCGGCTCTTAGCAGTGGGGGATATTTATTTTTAGGAGGAAATGTTACAATGACAAAGGAAAGAAAGCTTGAAATTATCAAGGAATTCGGCCGTTCCGAGGGTGACACCGGTTCTCCTGAAGTGCAGATCGCGCTTCTGACCGAGCGTATCAACCACCTTACCGAGCATCTGAAGACCCACAAAAAGGATCATCATTCCCGTCGTGGTATGCTGATGCTGGTCGGACAGCGCCGCGGTATGCTGAACTATCTTCGCAGCAAAGATATCGAAGCCTATCGTACTCTGATCGCCAGACTGGGTATCAGAAGATAATTTTCGGGTACTAAGAGCGGACAAACTATTGTCTGCTCTTCTTTTGGTTTATTGAGTGTAGTTTGTTGTTAAGGAGAAAAGGTAAAAAATGGTAAAAGTATTTGAAATGGAGGTCGCGGGCCGCACACTTCGTGCCGAGATCGGCAAAGTCGCAGAGCAGGCCAACGGCGCCGCATGGATGTCCTATGGAGATACGGTCGTCCTGTCCACCGCCACCGCGTCCGAAAAGCCCAGAGATGGTATCGATTTCTTCCCTCTGGCTGTTGATTACGAAGAGAGACTGTATTCCGTCGGCAAGATCCCGGGCAGCTTCATCAAGCGTGAAGGCCGTCCTACGGAAAATGCCATCCTCACAGCCCGCTGCATCGATCGTCCGATGCGTCCGCTGTTCCCGAAAGATTATCGTAACGATGTAGCGCTGGTCAACACCGTCCTGTGTGTCGATCAGGATTGCTCTCCGGAGATCCTGGCCATGGTCGGATCCTCCGTCGCCGTATCCATCTCTGACATCCCGTTCGACGGTCCGATCGCTGCTGTTTCCGTCGGTCTGGTCGATGGTGAGCTGGTCATCAACCCCACGTCCGCACAGCGCGAAGTCAGTGATCTGAACCTGACCGTCGCTTCCACCGCGGAAAAGGTCGTCATGATCGAAGCCGGCGCGAATGAAGTCCCGGAAGAGAAAATGATCGAAGCGATCTTCCTTGCCCATGAGCAGAACCAGAAGATCGTCGAATGGATCAAGGGCATCGTCGCCGAAGTCGGCCGCGAGAAGCATGCCTATGAAGAGCATGTGGTGCCTGAATATGTATTTGACAAACTGAAGGAAGTCGTTCCTCCGGCACGTATGGAAGAAGCGGTATTTGCTGATGAGAAGCAGGTCCGTGACGCGAATATCGCACTGGTCACTGCTGATTTCCAGGCCGCCATCGCTGAAATGCCGGAAGAAGAGCAGGAGAAGTTCCTGCCTTTCGTGGACGAAGCCATCTATCAGTATCAGAAGAAGACCGTCCGAAAGATGATCAAAGAAGACGGAAAGCGCCCCGATGGACGTTCCTTCACCGAGATCCGTCCGCTGTCCGCCGAGATCGATCTGCTGCCGCGTACCCATGGTTCCGGTATGTTCAAGCGCGGTCAGACCCAGGTCCTTACGGTCGCCACTCTTGGCGCTCTGTCCGATCAGCAGCGTCTGGACGGCCTGGACGATCTGGAAGTGTCCAAGCGTTATATCCATCACTATAATTTCCCGTCCTTCTCCGTCGGTGAGACCCGCAGTTCCCGCGGTCCCGGCCGTCGCGAGATCGGTCATGGCGCTCTGGCAGAGCGTGCTCTGGTACCTGTGCTGCCCAGCGAGGAAGAGTTCCCGTACGCGATGCGTCTGGTCTCCGAAGTCCTGAGCTCTAACGGTTCCACCTCTCAGGGTTCCATCTGCGCCAGCACCCTGGCTCTGATGGCTGCCGGTGTTCCGATCAAGGCTCCCGTCGCCGGCATCTCCTGCGGTCTTGTCACCGGTGAGACGGATGATGACTTCATCCTGCTGACCGATATCCAGGGTCTTGAGGACTTCTTCGGCGATATGGATTTCAAGGTCGCCGGTACCAAGAAGGGTATCACCGCGATCCAGATGGATATCAAAGTCCATGGTCTGACCCGTGCCATCATCGAAGGCGCGATCGCTCGTACCCGTGAAGCGCGTGAGTACATCCTGGACGAGATCATGCTGCCGTGCATCTCCGAGCCGCGTGCCTCCGTCTCCAAATATGCTCCGAACATCTATCAGACCAAGATCCCAGTCGACAAGATCGGTGAAGTCGTAGGTCCGAAGGGCAAGATGATCAACAAGATCATCGACGAGACCGGCGTCAAGATCGATATCGAGGACGATGGTTCCGTTTATGTCCTTGGCAACGATGAGGCGATGGCCCTTAAGGCGATCTCCATCATCGAGAACATCGCCAAAGAGATCCAGATGGATGAGATCTACAATGCCAAGGTCGTGCGTCTGGCTGATTTCGGTGCGTTCGTAGAACTGTGCCCGGGTAAGGACGCCCTGCTGCATAATTCCCAGATCAGCAACGAATACGTCGAAAAGGCGGAAGACGTGCTGAAGATCGATGACGAGATCATGGTCAAGGTCATCGGTATCGAAGTCGACAAGCAGAGCGGCAAGTCCAAGGTCAAGGTCTCCCATAAGGTCCTGCTGCCTCCGAAGGAAGGCGCAGAAGAGGGCGAAGGCGAGCGCAGACCGCGTAATAACGACCGTCCGCGCCGTGAGCGCAGCAATAACTATCGCAACGACCGCCGCGGAGAGGAGCGTAAAGAAAACTCCGACAAACCGCGCCGCCGTTTCGACAAGAATGACCGCGCATGATCCGTTTTGAAAAAGTTACTGCAGAGCAGTATGTAGAGGACCGTCGTAAGCGCAGTTCGTCTGTGCCGGACGGTCCCTCTCTGTTACAGGAATATGCATCCATCAGCATGCCGAAGCGCAGTACCCGGTATTCTGCCGGATATGACATCCGTACTCCGTTTGGATTCGCGCTGTGGCCGGGGCAGTCTCTTGTGGTGCCCACCGGGCTCAGAGCCGTTATGGAGCCGGATATGTGGCTCGGTCTGTACATCCGATCCAGCCTGGGGTTCAAGTATGGCATCCGCCTGGTCAACTCTACGGCCGTGATCGATGCGGATTACGCGGGAGCAGCCAATCAAGGCCATCTCATGGTCGGGATCTATAATGGCGGACAGAAAGTTCTGCGGCTGGAAGCGGGGGATGCTTTCGCCCAGGGGATCTTCCAGAAATACTATAGGACCGATGATGACGATCCGGCAGATCAGGTCCGTGTCGGTGGATTTGGATCGACAAATGGATAAATAAAAACAGCCATCTATGAAAGATGGCTGTTTTGCGTTGATCCGCCGTGCGGAGGAGCTTTACAGGAGATGGGCTTTGGAGGCGATTATCAACACGTGCAGCGGTCCACGTCGATGAGGCTTATAGCATGCGAATATATGTTCTTGTTTACGCACTTTCTTATTTACAAAAACGGAATATTATGGTATAATCATAAAAAAATATCGGCTTTTATCAAGGGAGCAAATTCCATGGAAAAAATATCTATTCTGCACGCCATCATCATGGGCATCGTACAAGGGCTGACAGAGTTTTTGCCGATCTCCAGTTCCGGCCATCTGGTGCTGGCTAAGTTTCTGCTGCGGGCCGATCTTGGCGCGAATTCCGCTTTTTTCGAAGTCCTGCTGCACGTCGGTACCTTCATCGCGGTCTGCTGCGTGTATTGGAAAGATGTCTGGAGTCTCATCAAAGAGTTCTTTATCCTCATCAAGGACCTTTTCCACTATTGCAAAGAGAAGAAAGCCATCGAGATGTACCCGGAGCGCAAAATGCTGCTGTTGGTGCTCATCGCCTCAGTACCTACGGCCATCCTTGGCCTCATCATCGAAAAGACGCTGGCCGATGTATTCATGGGTTCTGTGCTTGCGGTAGGGCTGGCGCTGCTCATTACGGCCGCCATCCTCATCTTTTCGGCGCGCGTCCCGGAAGGGCGCAAACAACTGAAGGGCATCAAGTATTCTGATGCGCTCTTCATCGGGTTTGTACAGGGCATCGCAGTAACGCCTGGCATCTCGCGGTCCGGATCCACCATCGTTGCCGGTTTGTGTTCTGGCTTGAAAAGAGAGTTTGCCATTCGGTTTTCTTTTCTCATCTCTCTGCCGGCCATTGCGGGTGCTATGCTGCTTTCATTGAAAGACTTGTCCGGGCAGGATATCGCTTTGAACGGGCTGGCATATTTCATCGCGCTCATCTTTTCAGCCGGCGTAGGGTACGTCTGCATACGATGGATGCTCAAGCTCCTGAAAAAGAATAAGTTGTATTATTTCGGTTATTACTGCGCGATCATCGGCATCGTCGCTGTGATCACCGGCTTGTTTATGTAATTGGAGGAAAAAATGGCTGCAAAAAAGTCGACGTCTGCTAAAAAGAAAACAACGGGGAAAACACGAACGACAAAAGCGCCTGCGCCTAAGAAAAGTTCTCTGTCTGATCCTGTGGTATCCGAGATCCGCAGCATCAGTATCCTGATCCTGCTGGTCATTTTGAACCTGTGCATGATCCTGCACAATCGTATGGGCATCATAGGCCGCACGATCTATAAGTGCGGCATCGGTGTCTTCGGTTTTTCTGCTTATTTACTGTGTTTGTTCGCACTCATCGTGGTAATTTTGCATCTGGCACACAAGCTGGAGGGGCACACAGCCAAAGCATGGGCCATTCTGGGCGTGATCCTGGGTCTGAGCGTGCTGCTGTATCTCATCAATGGGGATCTGTCGGTCAAGGAGCTGAAAACCTATTATGAAAACGCTACTGCTGCCAACGGAGGCCTGCTGGGCGGTTTGATCGCGGGGTTCCTGGTACGGCTCATCGGCCGCATCGGCGCCATGGTCGTGGTACTGCTCATCCTGCTCCTCACCATCGTCATCGTCACGGAACGTTCTTTGACGCGGGACCTGGGCCATGTGGCGCAGGCGTCCGCGCACGAAGTCCGTACGATGCATGAGGCTCATGTGCGCACCCGCGAGGAACGCCGGGCGGCTTTGGAGGAGAAGCGCCGCGAGGAAGAGATCGCCAAAGCACGCGTTTCCCGGGAACTGCGGGAGATGGATCCAGCGGAAGAGTTCGTGCCGGAGGAAGAGCCCTCAGGTCCTGTCGTGCATGGTGCGCGACCCGAATCAGGAAAAGCCGCGGCTGCCCCTGTCGGAAAGGGTGGCCTGGATTTTGCTTTGTTCGATGATGATGATGACTATTATCTTAATAAAAAACGCCGGTATCAGTTGAAAAACGGCATCGAGGAGGAAGTGCCGGAAGAGAAGCGGCCGCGCCGACGCAGATCCACTGCAGAAAAGGAAACTGTGCATCCCGAAGCAAAGCCGGAGCCGCCCATCGAGGAAGCACCTGCAGCATTCAAACCTTCTTCCGAAGAAGAGATCCGGATCAATATGCCCAAAACGCAGGAAGCCAAAGTGGACGAATATCTGCCGGACGTGGATTTCGACGATCCGTTCACAGCGGCTGAGCCTTTGCAGAAACCTGTGAAGCCGGCTGTATCTGGTTCTGGCCGCAGTGAAAGACGCCAGAAAGTGGATTACGGTGAACAGCAGTCGCTGGATCAGGAACCTGATGAACCTGAAGAACCACTGGAACTGGATGGGGATGCGGATGTCACACCGGCTGCAGTCGTACACGAATACGTCTTCCCGCCGATCGATCTGCTTTCGCCTCCTGGTGACAGCGAGGGCGGTGAATCCTACGATGATCTGCTGCGCAATGCCCGTACGTTGGAACAGTCACTGGCCAGCTTCGGTGTGGAAGCGAAAGTCCTGCAGGTCAATAAAGGACCTGCGGTCACCCGCTACGAGCTGCAGCCCAGCGAAGGTGTGCGCGTCAGCCGCATCATGAACCTGGCAGATGACATCGCTTTGAACCTGGCTACATCCGGTATCCGCATCGAGGGGCCGATCCCAGGCAAAAAGGCGCTGGGCATCGAAGTGCCCAACCGGGAGACCACTTCAGTCTATCTGCGGGAGGTCATCGATTCCGACCGGTTCCGCAGCCTGTCTTCACCGTTGGCCTTCGCCCTCGGCAAGGATATCGATGGCAACGTGCAGGTCACAGATATCGCCCGCATGCCGCATCTGCTCATCGCCGGCGCTACCGGTTCCGGTAAGAGCGTCTGCATCAACTGTCTGTTGATGAGCATCATTTATAAAGCAAAACCGGAAGATGTCGGCTTGATCCTGATCGATCCTAAAGTCGTGGAACTGTCGGTGTATAATGGTGTTCCGCATCTTCTGACCCCGGTCGTGACCGATCCGAAGAAGGCAGCCTTGTCTCTGAACTGGGCAGTGCAGGAGATGACCAAGCGTTATAAACGTTTCTCCGACGCGCAGGTCCGCGATATCAAAGGATTCAACGAATGGGTCGAGGCCAATCCGGACTGCGGACAGCCGCGTATGAAGCGCATCATCATCGTGGTCGACGAGCTGGCCGACCTTATGATGGTGGCCTCCAAGGAAGTGGAGGATTATATCTGCCGTCTGGCACAGATGGCCCGTGCCGCTGGCATCCATCTGGTCATCGCGACGCAGCGTCCGTCTGTCGACGTCATTACCGGTCTGATCAAGGCCAATATCCCGTCCCGTCTGGCCTTTGCCGTATCTTCCGGCATTGATTCGCGAACCATCCTGGATATGGTCGGAGCCGAGAAACTGTTAGGACGGGGTGATATGCTGTTCGCGCCGATCGGCGCTTCCAAACCCTTGCGCATCCAGGGTGCCTTCGTCTCCGATCATGAGGTCGAAAGCGTAGTAGCGGCCGTCAAACAGACGTCCGTTCTTACAGATCCGGATCTGGAGGATACGCTCAGGACGGGCGGTTCTTCCGCCTCTTCCGGCGGTGCCGAGGATGATGATCTGGACGAATTCCTGGAGCAGGCGATCCAGTATGTGGTGGATAAGCAAAAGGCTTCCATCAGTATGCTGCAGCGCGTGTTCCGCATTGGTTTCAACCGCGCAGCTCGTTTGATGGACGCGTTGGAGGAGCGCGGGATCGTAGGTCCGGACGAGGGCAGCAAACCGCGTAAAGTGTTGATGACATCCGAAGAACTCAATGCTGAGGATGAAGAATATTAATCAAATCAGGAGGATCCCATACCATGAGCTACAAGAGTGATATCGAGATCGCAAGAGAAGCGAAAGTCCTGCCTATCACACAGGTGGCGGAGAAACTGGGCATCGAGGCCGACGACCTGGAAGCCTATGGCAAGTATAAAGCGAAGATCGCACCTTCCTATTGGGAGAAGATCAAGGACAATCCGGATGGTAAACTGGTCCTGGTCACGGCTATCAATCCTACACCTGCGGGTGAAGGCAAGACGACGATCACCGTTGGTCTCGGCCAGGCCCTGGGACGTCTTGGGATCAAGTCCGTCATCGCTCTGCGTGAGCCTTCCCTGGGACCCTGTATGGGCGTTAAGGGCGGTGCCGCAGGCGGCGGTTACAGCCAGGTCGTTCCCATGGAAGACATCAATCTGCATTTCACTGGCGACATCCACGCCATCAGCACAGCCCACAATCTGCTGTCCGCGATGATCGATAATCATCTGCAGCAGGGCAATGCGCTGGGCATCGATCCGCGTCAGATCACCTGGAAGCGCGTCGTCGATCTGAACGATCGTGCGCTGCGTCATATCGTAGTAGGTCTGGGGGGCAAACTGCAGGGCGTTCCGCGTGAAGATGGATATATGATCACGGTCGCGTCCGAGATCATGGCGATCCTCTGCCTGTCTCGTGATCTTAAGGATCTGAAAGAACGCATCGGCCGCATCATCATCGGATACAATTACGCGGGTCAGCCTGTCACTGCGGCTGATTTGAAAGCGCAGGGCGCTATGGCAACGCTGCTGAAGGATGCCATCCATCCGAATCTGGTACAGACGCTGGAAAACACGCCGGCCATCATCCATGGCGGTCCTTTCGCGAATATCGCCCATGGCTGCAACAGTCTGCGTGCTACACGGTATGCGCTGAAAACGGCGGATGTCGTTGTTACGGAAGCCGGCTTCGGTGCCGATCTTGGTGCTGAGAAGTTCCTGGATATCAAGTGCCGCATCGGCGGCCTGAAACCTTCTGCCATCGTGCTCGTGGCCACAGTCCGCGCGCTGAAATATAACGGCGGCGTAAAACGGGATCAGCTGGGTACGGAGAATCTGGAAGCGTTGTCGGCAGGCTTCGTCAACCTCCAGAAGCATATCGAAAATCTGCAGCAGTATGACGTTCCGGTCGTCGTCACGCTGAACGCTTTTGTTACAGATACCGAAGCGGAAACCAAGTTCATCGAGGACAAAGTCCGTGCCATGGGATGCGAATTCGCATTGGCCCGCGTCTGGGAGAAGGGCGGCGAAGGTGGAGAAGAACTGGCCAAAGCCGTGCTGAAGACCCTCGAAGAAAAGGAATCTCATTATCATCCGTTGTATCCGGATGATATGCCTCTGGACAAGAAGATCGAGACCATCGCGACAAAGATCTATGGTGCGGACGGTGTCATTTATGGCGCCGGTGTCAAGACCCGTTTGAAGAAATTCGCTGAGATGGGATTCGGCAATTGCCCGGTCTGCATCGCCAAGACGCAATACTCCCTGTCGGACAATCAGAAGAAACTGGGCCGTCCGACCGGATTCAAGATCACGATCCGTGAAGTCAATATCTCTGCCGGTGCCGGCTTTGTGGTCGCCATCGCGGGCGATATCATGACGATGCCGGGTCTGCCGCCCGTTCCGGCTGCAGAAAACATCGACATCGATGAAAATGGTGTCATCACAGGTCTGTTCTAAAAAAGGAGAAAACATGGAAACCAAGATCATAGATGGAAAAAAGATCGCGCGTGAGATCCGTGCCGAATTGAAGGAGCGTATCGCCGCCCACGTGGCGGCGGGTCGCCCCACGCCGAAAATGACGGTCATCCTGGTCGGAGATGATCCGGCTTCGCAGGTCTATGTTGCCAATAAGGAGAAGGCCTGCGGCTGGATCCGGATGGAGTCGGAAACACTGCGTATGCCTGCATCCGCGACGACGGAAGAAGTCATTGCGGCGATCGAACGGTTGAATCAGGACGAAACCGTGCACGGGATCCTCGTGCAGCTGCCGGTGCCTGAGCAGATCGATAAAGCGGCCGTGCTGAAGACCATCGATCCACGCAAAGACGTGGACGGTTTCCATGTCATCAATGCCGGACAGTTGTTCACCGGCACAGGAGATCCTCTGGTCGCCTGCACACCGTCCGGCATCATCCAGATGCTGAAACGCTCCGGGATCGAGATCACTGGGAAAAACTGCGTTGTTGCCGGCCGCAGCAATATCGTGGGCAAGCCCATGGCGATGCTCATGATGAATGAGAATGCGACGGTCACGGTCATCCATACCCGTACGAAGGACGATCGTGAGTTCATCAAAAACGCGGATATCTTCATCTCCGCTGTGGGGCGTCCCAAACGCTTCACAGGTGATGATATCAAAGAAGGCGCCGTAGTGATCGACGTGGGGATCCATCGCACCGAAGAAGGCTTATGCGGGGATTGCGATTATGAATCCATGCTTGGCAAGGCTTCTTATATCACACCCGTACCAGGCGGCGTCGGTCCTATGACGATCGCCATGCTGCTCAGCAACTGTCTGAAAGCTTATGAGGGTCAAATATGCCAGTAACTGTATCGTTCGTATCCCTTGGCTGTGATAAAAACACGGTCGACAGCGAGATCATGCTGGAGCGCTTGCTGGAAAACGGGTACGAACTTGTCAAGGATGATGCTTTAGCTGAGGTGATCATCATCAATACCTGTGGTTTCATCCAGTCGGCACAGGAGGAATCGATCGAAACCATCCTGGAGATGGCTGCGTATAAGGAATCCGGCTGCTGTAAAAAACTGGTCGTGACGGGCTGCCTTGCCCAACGCTTCGCCAAGGAGATCGGTGAGGATCTGCCGGAGGTCGATGCGGTGGTGGGGACCGGAAGCTACGAGGAGATCGTTGAAGTGCTGGATGAGCTGCTGGACTCTGATCAGAAGATCGTCCGTCTTGGCGCTTTGCCGGATCGGGATCTCGGATATCAAAAGCGTTTGCTTTCCACGACAGGATACTATGAATATATCAAGATCGCGGAAGGCTGCGATAATTTCTGCACGTACTGTACCATCCCTTCGATCCGTGGACGCTATCGCTCACGTAAGGCGGAGGATATCATACGGGAGGTGCGGGATCTCGCGGAGCAGGGCGTGACGGAGCTGATGGTCGTGGCGCAGGACATCACGAAATACGGTAAGGATCTGGACGAGGATATCGATCTGTCAGATCTGCTGTATATGATGTGCCGGGTCGAGGGTATCCATTGGATCCGCCTCCTGTACTGCTATCCGGAGGATATCACCGAGAAGCTCATTCGGACGATGGCGTCGGAAGAGAAGATCCTTCCATATATCGATATGCCGATCCAGCATTGTTCCGACAGTGTCTTGAAGCGTATGAACCGCAAACATTCCAAGGCTATATTGCAGCAGGTCATGGATCAACTGCGGGATGCGATGCCGGAAGTCTGCATCCGTACGACGCTCATCACCGGTTTTCCAGGAGAGACAGAAGCGGAATTCGAGGAAATGTGTGATTTCGTCAACGAGGCTGGTTTTGATCGGTTGGGCGTCTTCACCTATTCTCAGGAAGAGGGTACTCCGGCAGCCCGCATGAAGGATCAGGTGCCGGAAGAAGAGAAAGAACGCCGCAAGGACGTCCTGATGCAGATCCAGCAGCAGGTCAGCCGGGAGATCTCGGAGTCCTTGATCGGGAGTGAAATGGAAGTCATCGTTGAAGGAGAGATCCCTGACGCGGTGGAGGAAGGGCATGTATACAGCGCGCGATCGTACCGGGATGCTCCGGATATCGACGGGTTCGTGTTTGTTACTACGGAGGAGCCGCATCAGTCGGGCGACTATATCCGCTGCCGCATCAGCGGTGCCTATGAGTACGACTTGATTGGAGAAGAGATCTGATGGAAGCTAAGAAAAAGATCGATCTGAATATCGCGAATAAGCTGACGATCCTCAGGGTCCTGCTGATCCCGGTATTCATTGTACTGTACATGACGAAACTGCTGCCGCATCCTTGGAACCGTATCGTCGCATTGGCGGTGTTTGCGCTTGCTTCCTATACCGATCATTTGGATGGATATCTGGCGCGCAGCCGCGGACTGGTCACGGATTTCGGCAAGTTCATGGATCCGTTGGCAGATAAATTGCTGGTCATCTCCGCACTGATCTGCTTTGTAGAACGAGGAGAATTGGCCGGCTGGATCGTGATCATCATCGTGGCACGCGAATTCATCATCAGTGGTTTTCGCCTGGTAGCCGCCTCCAAGGGAGTCGTGATCGCGGCGGCCATGCTGGGCAAGATCAAGACGGTCGTCCAGATGATCATGGCGATGCTGATCATTCTGGGTTGGCAGTATAACTGGTATCAGATCCTGATCACGATCAGCGCATATCTGTCCATGATCCTTTCGATCGCATCTGTTATCGAATATATCTACAAAAACAGGGAAGTACTGTATGAAGAATAAAGAGTGGTCCGCGGAGATCATTGCCATCGGGACCGAGATCCTGCTGGGAGATATCGTCAATACCAACGCTTCCTACATTGCAAGAGGACTGGCGGCACTGGGGATCGATCTGTTCCATCAGCAGGTGGTCGGAGATAATCCTGACCGGGTCCTGGATGCGTTCCGATTGGCTTTTGACAGGGCGGATATCGTGATCACCACAGGAGGCCTTGGTCCCACGGGCGATGACCTATCCAAAGAGATGGGGGCCAGATATTTCGATGTGCCCATGGAAGAGAACCAGGAGGCGCGGACCAATATCGAGGACCGTCTCAGACAGATGCACCGTGAGATCACGCCGAACAACTGGAAGCAGGCCATGCTGCCGCAAGGGGCCGTACCTTTGCAGAATGCACATGGTACAGCGCCGGGTTTCATTTTGCGCAAGGAGGACAAGATCCTCATCATGCTGCCTGGACCGCCATCGGAAATGCGGCCTATGTTCGATGCGCAGGTGTGTCCTTATCTAAGAAGCCTTTCGGGGGAGGTCATGCTTTCTCGGACGCTGCATTTGTGCGGGATCGGGGAATCCGCCCTGGAATACCGATTGCATGAGCGCATGGAGCGTATGACCAATCCCACGTTGGCCCCATATGCCAAGACGGGCATGGTGGATCTTCGGATCACGGCGAAAGCTGCGACGCAGGAAGAAGCACTGGCATTGATCTATCCGGTCGAAGCGGAGCTTAGACAGGAATTGGGTACATTGATCTATGGATCAGATGATGATACTTTAGAAAGTGTAGTCGGCCAACTGCTGATCAAGAAAAAAATAACGGTCAGCGCGGCGGAATCGTGCACAGGAGGCCTTTTTTCCGGACAGCTGATCAATTATAATGGGATATCGGAAGTGTACAAAGCCGGTTTCATTACGTATGCCAACGAGGCCAAGGAGCAGTTTCTAGGCGTCCCTCACGAGGTACTCCTCCAGCATGGAGCAGTCAGTGAGCAGACAGCCCGTGCCATGGCGGAAGGGGCAGCCCGTGCTGCTGGAACGGATGCTGCGGTCGCTATTACCGGGATCGCAGGACCGGGCGGCGGTACGTCTGAGAAACCGGTCGGACTCATCTACGTGGGGGTCACCGTGCGGGGCAGGACGGAAGTCCTGGAACTGCATCTGAAGGGCGACCGTCAGGAGAACCGCCATCGTACGGTCATCCAGGCACTGAACAAACTCAGGCTCATGATCCTGGAGGAGCCGGATCCGGAAAGTTGAGATTTTTTATAAAAACACTGTACACAAATCAAAAAACAGCCTTATATACACTATAGAGATTATTTCAGGAGGTATCTTAATCATGGCAGGAAATGAAAGACAAAAAGCATTGGAGGCCGCCATCTCACAGATCCAGAAAAGCTACGGCCAAGGTGCGATCATGAAACTGGGCGAGTCCGTCAGTATGAACGTCGAAACCATCCCGACCGGCTCCTTAAGCCTGGATGCAGCACTTGGCGTCGGTGGCATTCCGCGCGGCCGTATCATCGAGATCTATGGACCGGAATCCAGTGGTAAAACCACGGTTGCGCTGCACATGGTCGCAGAAGCGCAGAAGCGCGGCGGCATCGCCGGTTATATCGATGCGGAGCACGCTATGGATCCGACGTACGCGCGCAATCTGGGTGTAGATATCGAAAACCTGTACATTTCTCAGCCGGACAACGGCGAGCAGGCACTGGAGATCACGGAGACCATGGTCCGTTCCGGCGCCATGGATATCGTAGTCGTGGACTCTGTTGCAGCTCTGGTCCCCAAGGCGGAGATCGATGGCGAAATGGGTGATTCCCATGTCGGTCTGCAGGCGCGTCTTATGTCGCAGGCGCTGCGTAAGCTGACGGGAGCGATCAATAAATCCAACTGCATCGTTGTCTTCATCAACCAGCTGCGTGAAAAAGTCGGCGTTATGTTTGGCAATCCTGAAACCACCACCGGCGGCCGTGCACTGAAGTTCTATGCTTCTGTACGTCTGGATGTGCGTCGCATCGAAACACTGAAAGCAAACGGTGAATTCATTGGCAACCATGTCCGTGTCAAGGTCGTAAAGAACAAGGTAGCACCTCCGTTCAAGGAAGCGGAATTCGATATCATGTACGGGCAGGGCATCTCTCGTGAGGGCGATATCCTGGATCTTGCAGCCAACGAAGGTATCGTTGTCAAGAGCGGCGCATGGTACAACTATAACGACGAGCGTCTGGGACAGGGCCGTGAAAACGTGAAAAAACTGTTGCACGACAATCCTGAACTTATGGCCGAGATCGAGCACAAAGTCCGTGTCAAACTGGGCTTCGATGCCGCCACGGAAGAAGCGGAAGCGGAAACTGAAGAGTAAGCAATCCAAAACCATATGAGAACTGCAGGAAAAAACAAGCGCCGGATCCCGGAGTTTACTTCGGAATCCGAGCGCAGTTCTTTTTACAGGAATGAAGCGCTGCATTTTTTGGATTTCAAAATGCGGACGGAGGCAGAGATTCGTACGCATTTAAAGGAAAAACAATGTCCTCAGGAAGTATCCGATGAGGTGTTGGATTTCCTGAAGGAATATCACTATGTGGATGATGCGCGTTATGCACTCTTGTTCATACGCCAGGAACAAGAACTGCATCATCGTTCGCGTAAGGACATTGCCAACCGCCTGCTCAGCAAGGGTATCGATGGGGCGCTGATCGCGTCTGCCTTCGACGAAAACGGGGCGGATGAGGAGACTGAGCTGGAGATGGCGCGGTGGCATGTTCAGAAAAAGACCAGATCTGATGCGGTCGGTGCGAATAAACTCATGGCCTTCCTGGAAAGAAAAGGCTTTTCTTATCGCACCATCAAATCGGTGCTTCAGGAAGTGGAAACTTCCGAAGAATCGTGGTTGGATGATACTATGTAAATGACGAGACGGGTATTGTTCCGTCTCTTTTTCATAAAGATTGTAAGATATCGTTTGTTTTGTCGTCATTAAGGGTGAAAAGGAGGTGGGTGCATTGGAAGATGAGCAGATCGTGCAGCTGTATTGGGACAGGAACGAGTCCGCGATCGAGGAATCATCGAAGAAATATGGGTCCTACGTGCGTCAGATCGCCTGCCGGATCCTGAACGACATCGCGGATGCGGAGGAATGTGTAAATGATACCTGGCTCCGGGCTTGGAACGCTATACCTCCGCAGAGGCCCACTGTTTTAGGCGCTTTTTTCGGAAAGATCACCAGAAATCTGTCTTTTGACATGTACAGAAAAGCGCGTCGGGGTAAAAGAGGCGGCACTGAGATCGATCTGGTCCTGGATGAACTGGGCGAGTGCGTCTCCGGGCAGGAGGATACGGAGACACGGTGGGAGTCAAAAGAACTGGTGCGGGAGATCAACAGATTCTTGAATTCTCTGCCGCGGACGAAGCGAGACATGTTCGTTCTTCGTTACTGGTATGCGGACAGCATCCATGCGATCGCGGATCGATATCAGACCACCGAGAACAATGTATCTGTGACCTTAAGCCGCCTGAGAAAAAAACTGCGCACACATCTGACAGAAAGAGGGTATGATATATGAAAAAAGAAGACCTGTTCGATGCAATGGGTGAGATCAACGAAGAATTCATTCGGAATGCCCGGAAAGAGCGAGTGCCCAGGAGAGTTTTGTGGATGCGATGTGCGGCGGCCGCGACGTGCGCTCTGGCAGTATTGGTGGTTTTTCTCAGATCACCTTTTTTTCGGAACAAGTTCAATAAAGAAGGGGAGTACACACAAATGGAAGGTGTTTTCGCGGTCAATGCCGCGTATCCCGAACCGGTCGCTCAGCATATGAGTGCCAGTGAATTCTATGAGAACGATGCTCATTGGGAATGGTGGGATTCCTATAGAAAGTTCACAGACAGATCCTCGAAACTGCAGGATGGTCTGCAGGGATACTATTCCAATATCATGGGGCAGATCCTGACTGCGGAGGACGAGAACACGGTCTGTTCTCCCATCAATATCTATATCGCATTTGCCATGTTGGCAGAGGTTTCAGACGGTTCGACCCGTCAACAGATCCTGGATATGCTGGGGTGCTCTGATATCGATAAGCTGCGTGATCAGGCCAATGCGTTGTGGCAGAGCAATTATGTGGACACACCGGCTCTGAAAAGTCTGCTTGCCAATTCGATCTGGCTGGACCAGTCCGTCGCGTATCATTCCGAGACGCTGCAGCGCCTGGCAGATCAGTATTTTGCATCATCTTTCAGCGGAATACCGGGCTCTCCGGAGATGGATGAAGCACTGCGGCATTGGACGGATGAGAATACCGGCAATCTGTTGAGTGAATATACGAAAGATATGAAGATCGATCCAAATACGGTTTTGGAGATCCTGTCAACGATCTACTACAAAGCGACCTGGATGGATACGTTCCTCGAGAAGAATACGACACAGGAAACATTTCATGGGACTGTAGGCGACACCACCGTCGATATGATGCATCGGTCGGATATGATGGGTGTATATCGGACGGACACGTATATCGCGTTGAGTCTCAATCTGACAGACAGTGGGAATATGACGTTCTATCTGCCAGAAGAGGGTGTAGATGTGAATGATCTGGCAGCAGATCCAAGTGTTCTCAATGCAGCCAGATACGGAGAGGATGAGAACAGGTCCTATCCGATGGTCCACCTGTCAGTGCCTAAATTTCGAGTGACGGCTAAAACGGACCTGATCGAGACGATCCGGTCGCTGGGAGTTACAGATGCATTAGACCCGGCAGTATCTGATTTTACACCGCTTACAACAGAAAAAGATGAATTGTTTGTGAGTAAGGCAGAGCATGCGGCATTGATCGAGATCGATGAGGAAGGAGTTACCGGAGCCGCCTATACAGAATTGGCCATCGCCGAAGGTGCAGCACTTCCGGAAGAAGAGATCGATTTTGTCCTGGATCGTCCCTTTATGTTCGTCGTGACAGGGACGGACGGATCCATTCTGTTTTCCGGGATCGTAAGAAATATACAGTAAAAAGAAGGCACTTGGACTTTCGTGCTATGCACTCCGTCCTGTGCCTTTTATCATGCCATATGATAAACAAGTCCTTCTGCAAGCAGAGGACTTGTTTTATTGCATGGCATTGGACTTATTTGGTCATGTATGGATACGTGATCGCCGTGGTGGGGACGAGGGTCTCTTTGATGTTGCGGGTGCTGGTCCAGCGGTAGAGGTTCAGCATGGAGCCGGCTTTGTCGTTGGTGCCGGAAGCGCGTCCGCCGCCAAAAGGCTGCTGGCCGACTACAGCACCGGTCGGTTTGTCGTTGATGTAGAAGTTGCCGGCTGCAGAGGAGAGTTTCTGCTCCATATAGATGATAGCGTTGCGGTCGTTCGCGAAGATCGCGCCGGTCAAAGCGTATGGAGAAGCGGTGTTGCAGGCTTCCAGTGCCTCATCGAGCTGATCATCCGGGTAGACGTACACACTCAGGACCGGTCCGAAGATCTCTTCGACCATGGTCTTCTCGTACGGAGTCTTGCACTCGATGACAGTCGGATATACAAAGTAGCCCTTGGAATCGTCCAGAGAACCGCAAAGGATCTCGCTGTTCTCGGATGCTGCCGCATAGTCCACATAGGACTTGATGTTGTCGAAGGAAGCCTTGTCGATCACGGCGCCGAGCATGGTGGTATAGTCCGTAACATCACCGACCTTCAGGGCTTTAGCTTCTTCGATCAGACGCGGTTTGACCTGCCCCCATAAGCTTTCCGGAATGAAAGCGCGGGAAGCGGCAGAGCACTTCTGGCCTTGGTACTCGAAAGCACCGCGGACCAATGCGGCGACGAGGGGCTCGACAGCGGCGGTCGGATGCGCAAAGACGAAGTCCTTACCTCCGGTCTCGCCGACCAGACGCGGATAGGATTCATAATCGAAGATGGTCTCGCCGACCTGCTTCCAGATCGTCTTGAAGACTTGCGTGGAACCGGTAAAGTGTACGCCAGCCAGCATCTTGTCGGACAGAACATACTTGCTGACATCGGATCCGCGGCTGGGCACAAAGTTGATGACGCCGGCGGGCAGACCGGCTTCCATCAGGATCTGCAGGAAGTAGTAGTTAGAGAGAACAGCGGTGGAAGAGGGCTTCCACAAAGCTACATTGCCCATGATCGCGGGTGCGGTCGGCAGGTTGCCGCCGATGGAGGTAAAGTTGAACGGAGTGATGGCCATGATGAAACCATCGAGCGGACGGTACTCAAGACGGTCCCAGATGCCTTTGGAACTGTTCGGCTGCTGGGCAAAGATCTCCTGCGCGAAGTATGTGTTGAAACGAAGGAAGTCGGCCAGCTCGCAGGCAGAATCGATCTCGGCCTGGAAAGCGGTCTTGCTCTGCCCCAGCATGGTCGCGGCGTTGATCTTGGCACGATAGGGACCGGTCAATAACTCAGCAGCTTTGATGAAGATGCTGGCGCGGTGTTCCCAGGGCATGAACTCCCAGGCTTTTTTGGCTTCCAGTGCGGCAGCGATTGCCTCCTTCAGCTCTTTCTCTCCAGCCATATGATAGCGAGCGATCACATGCTGGTGGTCGTGCGGCATGACGATATCTTTCATGACGCCGGTGCGGACTTCTTTGCCGCCGATGATCAGCGGGATCTCGATGATCTGTGCCGACTGTTTTTCCAGTTCTTTTGTTAAGGCCAGTCGTTCCGGAGATCCGGGCATATATCCGAGGACCGGCTCGTTGGCCGGCATGGCAAGTTTATAGGTGCCGTTGTTCATAATCTTACGCTCCTAACTATGATAAATGTTATGATATTATGATTATAAACGCCGGATGGACAAAAATCAACCTGTAAATCAATTGTAATATCGTATCACTTGACAGATCGAGAGAGAATTAGGTATAATCCTTTAGAATAGGTATAAAATGCGCTATAGGAGAAAACAAAGCGAAGCTGCAAAAGCCCGGAAACATAGAAAAGAATTTGGGGCAGCAGCCGAGGAAAAACAGGGGGCATTATGATGAAGAAATCATTGATAAGGATCATCAGTCTGCTGATGGCAGCACTTATTTTGATCCCTACATCTCTGCCTGTTTTCGCTGAGGAAGCGGAAACGGAACAACCGATATCCGAGACAGAAGAGACGGAAGCAGTTCCTTCTCAAGAAGAAATTGTAGATGAGGAGCCGATCCAGGAAGAAGAGCCTGCATTGGAAACCGTGGAAGAAGCAGCGGAGGAACCTGTAGAAGAGACTGAAGCGGAGTCTATGGAAGGACCAGCAGAAGAGGAAGAGCCTCTGGAAGAGCAGGCGGATGCTGAAACTGTGGAGGAACCGGCCGCGGAGGAGGAAGTGCCGGTGGAAGAGACGGCCGATGCTGAGGACGAGATCGTAATGGTAGCATCCACATTGCCGGATGAGACCATGGATCTGACCAAAGCCAAGATCGAATTCGTCGATGAAACACCTATCGTATATGACGGCACTGAAAAAAAGCCTGAGTTCATCCTGGTCTATCAAAAGGATGAGGCTTCTGAAGAGTACCGTGTGATCCAGAAAGATCTGGAAACGGTATGCAAAGTCGTATATTCCAACAATATCAATGCCGGTACAGGCAAGATCACGATCACTTATAAAGATGATCCGGCGACCAAACCCACCAATAAGCTTGTCGGAACGTTCACGATCGAGAAAGCGCCGCAGACCTTTACGGTCAAAGTACCTTCCACTAATATGTACGTCTATGACAAGCAGACCGTCACGGTGACGGAAGCTGTCGGTACTGTGACATATAAATCTTCAAAAACATCAGTTGCGACTGTCTCTGCGAAAGGTGTGATCACAGCGGTAGGCCCTGGTTCTGCCACGATCACGGTCACTGCCGCGGGAGACACCAATCATCTTGAAACCGCTAAGACCCTCAAACTGAAAATCGAATATGAGGAGTTCGATATCGAAAACTGTACGATCAGTTTGGAAAATGAGGAGCTTCCTTATACGACAAAAGAGATCTGTCCTGCTGTTACCATTACGTACAAGAACCGGACTCTGGTCGAAAATGAGGATTATACGCTGACCTATTCCAACAATATCAAGGTCGGCACGGCCAAGGTCGTGATCCATCCGACGGGTCATTGCCATGGAGATGATGTCACTAAGACGTTCAAGATCGTCAAAGCCAAGAACCCGATCGTAGCAAAGAATGTGAATAAAGTGTTCTCTCTGAAGGAGCAGAAGTTTACGCTGAATGCTAGTGCCAAGGAAGGTGCTACCATCACTTTCAAGATCACGAAGCCGAGCAACCCGAAGATCACGATCAATGCTAAGACCGGTGAAGTGACGATCCCTGCCAGTTTTCTGGGATATGCCAAAGTAGCCATCACCTCCAGCGAGACAGAAAGCTATGTCAAGACGACGAAATACGTCTATGTTTATGCGCGCTATATGACCAAGACGCGGATCCTGGAATCCATCAAAGGTATCATGGCGTCCTGGAACGGTGCTGATTACAACAGTGCGATCTATAAAAAGATCATCGATACGTATAATGCCTATGCGGATCAGATCGGCGCTGGAAAGATGAAGACCAGTTATCCTTGGTGCGCTGCGACGGTCTCCGCTGCCTGGATCACAGCAGGTGTGGCAAAATATACGGGCATCGAGATGTCCTGCGGACGCTTCATCAATATCGCGAAGGAGAAGGATGCCTGGAACAATGATTGGAAGAGCGTGCCGAAAGTGGGCGATGCCATCATCTATTCGTGGGATGGTACACATTCCAGTCATGACCATGTAGGTATGGTCATAGCCGTTTCCAAGGATAAGAAAACCTTTACTACGATCGAAGGCAATACCAATGGCAGTGGCATGTACAATGGTGAAGTTGGTTCTTTCACTCGTAAGGTCAGTTACAAGTACATCCAGGGTTTCATTTCCTATGATTACTCTAAGATGGCGGATGAACTGAAATACATCAAACGGATCGACGATGATGAATTCATCACCGTATCTTCCATTGCTGCGCAGAAATATACTGGTTCCGCGATCCGTCCTTCGGTCACCATCAAGGATCAGGGAAAGACCCTTACAGCAGGCACGGATTATACACTGTATTATACGTCCAATACTGCGCCGGGTACGGCCTCGATCACGATCGTTGGTAAGGGGAACTATTCAGGCGTACGCACCTTGAATTTCACTATCAAGGCCAGTTATTCCTATTATCATGTCATCGAAACGAGCGTGCGCTATCGTACCGGTCCGGGCACCAGCTATTCTGTTGCAGGTACGTTCAAGAAGAATCAGAATGTCAAGGTCCTGAAAGGATATTCCAAATCCGCCAACGGGTATACCTGGTATGCCGTGATGATCGGCTCCAATACGTATTACGCCGCCTCCATGTATTTGAAGAAGGGCAAATACGTATCCAATACAAAGAGCATCAATGCTGACAGTATCACAGTATCCAGGATCAGCAATAAGAGTTTCAAGGGCTCTGCCATCAAGCCGTCGCCTACCATCAAGGACGGGGATACGAAGCTGGTCAAAGGCACAGACTATACGCTGTCTTATAAGAACAATAAATGGCCCGGGACCGCAACGGTCACGATCACAGGTATCGGTAAGTATTCCGGTACACGGACAGTCACGTTCAAGATCGTCGGCAAGTATACCAAGTATACGACAAAGTATGCTTTGAACTATCGCAGTAAACCTTCGACGTCCGGTACGATCAAAGGCACCTTCGCGCAAGGCGCCACAGTCACGGTACTGAACGGATATTCGAAATCGGCGAATGGATACACCTGGGTCATCGTCAAGGTCGGAACGAAGTATTATTATACTGCCAAAGATTTTCTTAAATGATAAGGGATCACATCAATGAACCAAAGGATCAAAGCTTTACGTGAAACAAGTCTGAACACACAGGCCCGCCTCTACATGGAGCGGGCCGATATCATGACGGATGCATATCAGAAGTATGAAGGAACAGTCTCCATCCCGGAAATGCGCGCCATCGCGTTTCGTGAATTCATGTCCAGAAAAACGCTGTATATCGGTGCAGGCGAGCTCATCGTAGGTGAGAAGGGCGATGGCCCGCAGGCCGCGCCTTCGTTCCCGGAACTGTGCTGCCATACGCTGGAAGATATGCATGTCATGAACGACCGCGACCTGATCAATTTCAAGGTCACGGAAGAGGACTTAAAGCTCCAGGAGGAGAAGATCATTCCCTATTGGAAAGAGCGCAGCATCCGCGCTAAGATCCTGGAAGCCATGACGCCCGAGTGGAAGGACTGCTATGAAAGCGGTATCTTCACGGAATTCATGGAGCAGAGAGGCCCGGGTCATACCGTCGGCTCTGAAAAGATCTATCTCAAGGGTTTTTTGGATTATCAGAAGGACATCCAGGATGCTTTGGAGCAGTTGGATTATCTCAATGATTTCGAAGCGCCTGCAAAGAGGGATCAGTTGAAGGCCATGTCCATCGCCTGCGACGCGATCATGATCTTAGGGGCCCGTTATGCGGCATATGCCAGAGAACTGGCGGAGCAGGAGAGCGATCCGGTACGTAAGGAAGAATTACTGCAGATCGCTAAGAACTGCGATGCTGTGCCCGCACACGCTCCGGAGACTTTCTGGCAGGCCATCCAAATGTACTGGTTCGTGCATCTTGGTGTGACTACGGAACTCAATCCGTGGGATGCCTACAGTCCGGGCCGTTTCGATCAGCATCTGATCCGTTTCTATCGTAAGGATACAAAGGATGGCGTGCTGGACGATGATAAGGCGTTGGAACTGTTGGAGTGCCTGTGGGTCAAGTTCAACAACCAGCCCGCACCTCCGAAGGTCGGTATCACGCTGAAGGAATCCGGAACCTATACGGATTTTGCCAATATCAATACCGGAGGCATCACTCCGGATGGTAAAGATGGTGTCAACGACGTTTCCTACCTGATCCTGGACTGCATGGATGAGATGAAACTGCTGCAGCCCTCTTCCAATGTGCAGATCAGCCGCAAGACCCCGCGTGCATTCCTGCTCAGAGCCTGCGAGATCAGCCGTAAAGGCTGGGGACAGCCCGCTTTCTACAACACGGAGGCGATCGTTCAGGAGTTGCTGAATGCAGGAAAATCCATCGAGGATGCCCGCCGCGGCGGCACCTCCGGCTGCGTGGAGACCGGTGCGTTCGGTAACGAAGCTTACATCCTGACCGGATATTTCAACCTGCCGAAGATCCTGGAGATCACGCTGAACAATGGTTTCGATAAAGTCTCCGGCAAGCAACTGGGCCTGAAGACCGGCAATGCCGGGGATTATAAGTCTTACGAGGAGCTTTGGGAAGCGTATCAGAAGCAGGTCTGCCATTTCGTGGATATCAAAGTCGCCGGATCGAACATGATCGAGAGCATCTATGCCAGATACATGCCCGCGCCGTTCCTGTCCATCATCACCAATGACTGCATCGCGAAGGGCAAGGATTACAATGGCGGAGGCGCGCGCTATAACACCAAGTACATCCAGGGTGTTGGGATCGGCACTATTACAGATTCCTTAGCGGCGATCAAGTACAATGTATACGATCATAAACTCTTCAGCATGCAGGAACTGATGCAGGCATTGGAGGATAACTTCGAAGGCCATGACCGGATCAAGCATCTGGTCAGCCATAGGACTCCGAAATATGGTAATGATGATGATTATGCCGATGATATCATGATCGACGTATTCACCATGTACCGGGACACTGTCACCGGACGTCGTACACCGATCGGTGCTACGTATCGTGTCGACATGCTGCCCACCACCTGCCATGTCTATTTCGGTGAAGTCATGATGGCCAGCCCCAACGGCCGTCTGGCGCATGTACCGGTCTCCGAAGGCATCTCTCCGGAGAAAGGCGCGGATACGCACGGCCCGACCGCCGTCATCAAATCCTGTTCGAAGATGGATCATTTAAGCACCGGTGGTACGCTGCTCAACCAGAAATTCACACCGGCTGTCGTAGCAGGCAAGGAAGGTCTGGACCACATGGCCGACCTGATCCTCGCGTATTTCAACATGGATGGCCACCATATCCAGTTCAATGTCATCGATCGCGAGACCTTGATCAAGGCGCAGCAGCATCCGGATGAATATCGGGATCTGATCGTACGCGTCGCCGGTTACAGTGACCATTTCCGCAACCTGAGCAAAGCGCTTCAGGACGAGATCATCAACAGAACGGAGCAGAGCTTCGGATAACACATGATCTAACGACCCTGTCCATATATCCTTATCTGAATGCATGAGGAAATAGGGACAGGGCTTTTTTTATGTCACAAAACACCGCATGGGCATATTTACCTATAAAAACAAGAAAATCCAAAAATCCTTGTATATCCCATGTATTGAAAAAGACTATTAAATCCTTTATCATTTATATCGTCACTTGATAGTGTCATTTAGTGACACTCAATCGCACGGTAAAGGGAGCGGAAAAGATACATGAAACTGTTGGAAGAGCGTATTCGCCGGGATGGGATCGTCCGGGCCGGCAACATTCTGAAGGTTGACAGCTTTTTGAATCACCAGATGGATATCGCTTTGTTTTCCGAGATGGGCAAGGAGTTTGCCCGTCTGTTTGCTGCATGTGGCGTCAATAAGATCTTAACCATAGAGGCATCCGGAATCGGTATTGCGTGCATCGTCGCGCAGGAGTTCGGGTGCCCTGTTGTTTTTGCTAAAAAGAACAAGACCAAGAACATCGCTGGCGATGTCTGGACCGCCAAGGTCGAATCGTTCACGCACGGCCGTATCTATGACATCATCGTTTCCAAGGATTTCCTGACCAAGGACGACCGTGTTCTGATCATCGATGATTTCCTGGCGATGGGATCCGCCCTGCAAGGATTGATCAAACTCGTGCAGGATTCCGGTGCCACATTGGTCGGCGCGGGCATCGCGATCGAAAAAGCATTCCAGCCCGGCGGCGATCTGATCCGTTCGCAAGGCGTTCGTGTGGAATCCCTGGCGCGTATCGCGTCCATGGATCCGGAGACCGGCGTAGAGTTTTGCGAAGATTGATGCGTTTTAAGCCTTGTATCGGCTTGAAATAAAACTTTTTGTGGAGGAAAAAAATGAAGAAATTACTTGCTGTTCTCCTGGTACTGGCGATGGCGCTGAGCCTTTGCGCTTGTGCCTCCAAGCCCCAGGAAACTCAAAAGACCGATTCTCAGACAGAAGAGAAGACTGAGGAAGCACCTGCAGAAGAAGCACCTGCAGAAGAAGCCGAAGCTACTGGTAATACCGTAAAAGCTGGTTTCATCTTCTTGCACGATGAAAACTCTACCTATGACCTCAACTTCATGAACGCGGCGAAGGAAGCTTGCGAAGCTCTGGGTGTCGAGTACATCATCAAGACCAACATCCCGGAAGGCCAGGAGTGCTATGATGCAGCTCTTGAGCTGATCGATGAAGGATGCAACTTCATCTTTGCGGATTCTTTCGGCCATGAGGATTTCATGATCCAGGCTGCGAAAGAGAACCCGAACGTACAGTTCGCGCATGCGACCGGTACCAAAGCCCACACCGAAGGTCTGGCCAACTATCACAACGCGTTTGCTGAGATCTTTGAAGGCCGTTACCTGGCTGGAGTTGCGGCTGGCATGAAGCTCAACGAGATGATCGACAATGGTACGATCACTGCGGATCAGGCGAAGATGGGTTATGTTGGTGCTTTCACCTATGCCGAAGTTATCTCCGGTTACAGCTCCTTCTTCCTGGGCGCTCGTTCTGTTTGCCCGTCCGTAACGATGGAAGTTACCTTTACCGGTTCCTGGTATGATGAGACCGCCGAGAAGGAAGGCGCCAACAAGCTGATCCAGAACGGCTGCGTCCTGATCTCTCAGCACGCGGACTCCATGGGTGCTCCGACTGCCTGTGAGACCGCTGGTGTTCCGAACGTTTCCTACAATGGTTCCACCGAGAGTGTTGCTCCGAATACCTTTATCGTTTCTTCCCGTATCGACTGGGCTCCGTAC